>Ga0366818_10288_pt1 | contig 13400 bp, 18 predicted proteins | sample TotcelFGM3001N14_FD_207090 | JGI IMG/M metagenome (GOLD analysis project Ga0366818, IMG submission 207090) | Enriched cells from coal bed in the Powder River Basin, Montana, United States - Total cells FGM rep3 HSBNCT.FGM.300.1.N14 ...
TGGGGTTTTTGCCCATCTCCGTCTTGCTGGTCACCATCATCCTCAACCAGCTCATGGCTCAGCGGGCCAAGACCGCCAAGCTGGCCAAGCTCAACATGGTTATCGGGGCCTTTTTCAGCGAAGTGGGAGGGCCGCTCTTAAAAAACCTGACCGCCTACGACCGGAGTCTCCCCGACTTCCAGCCCCGGGTGGCCCATATCAGCCACTGGACCGACCTGGATTTTGCCGTCTTCAGTCAGGGCCTGACGGAAAACGATTTTAGTATCGAACTCAAAGAAGGTGATTTGGAAGTCTTGCGGGATTTCCTGCTTCAAAAACGGGACTTCCTCCTGCGCCTCCTGGAAAACCCCAACTTGCTGGAGCACGACTCCTTTTCCAGCCTGCTGCTGGCGGTCTTCCACCTCACCGAAGAACTGGCCCAGCGCACCGACCTCGCCCGCTTGAGCGTCGCCGACCGGAAGCACCTGGCCGGCGACGTGCAGCGGGTCTACCTCCTGCTCATCAAAGAGTGGCTGGCCTACATGGCGCATCTTCAGGCCCGCTACCCCTATCTCTTTTCCCTGGCCCTGCGCACCAACCCCTTCGACCCCTTCGCCACCCCGGAAATTCAGTAGCGGGTTCTGGGTTCTGGGTTATAGGTTCTGGGAAAAACCGAATTGTCATGGGAAGTTGCAGTCAGAAGACATTGGATATTCATGTCATTCTGAACGGAGCGCAGCGGAGTGAAGAATCTCGGCGGCTCAAAAAGAGAAACTCTTCGCGGCGCTCAGAATGACAAAGGCTGTAAATGGGGAGTTTTCCAAGGGCTTCTATTGCCTAACTCATTGATGATTTAATTTTTTTTAACGGAAAACCGAAAACGGGCTCAAAGCACCTTCGCCCCCAGGACCCGCTGCATCTGTTTCAGGGCGAAGGCGTGGGCCTCGGGGTCCGAGTCCGCCACCCCCTGCCGGTACACCAGGCCCGGCAGGTCCCGGTCGAAAAGTTCCTTGACGGTCTCCATGACGCAGATGGAGGTCAACACCCCCACCACGTGCACCTCCTCCACCTGCTCCTGCTTGAGAATGTCGTCCAGGTTGGTGTGGGCAAAGGCGCTGTACCGGGTCTTTTCCACCCGGTGGTCGCCGGGCGCCGGGGTCAACTCCGGGATGATTCCGGCCCCCCAGCTCCCTTTGACCGCGTGGGCCGGGAAGTAGCGGAATTCCCGGTCATCGGGGGCGTGGGCGTCGCAGACAAAGATCACCACCCCTCCCTGGGCCCTAAACTCGGCAATCTTCCGGGCCACAAAGGGGATAATCTCCCGGGCCTGGGCCCCCACATACAGGGAGCCCCCGGGGTCCAGGAAATCATTGAGCATATCCGCCACGATCAAGGCCTTCTTGCCCATGGGCGCCTCACAATTCGGCATTAGTTAGATAAACATGCATATCTTGCAGTCCTTGGCGTATTTGATGAAATCCTCGGCGTTCCACACGATGGACCCTTCCACCAGTTGGTCTTCCTTTAATTCCATCATGTCGATGGTCATTCTGCAGACCACCAACTCCACGCCTTCCAGTTGGGCCATCTCCATCAGTTCCGGGAGAGAGGGGATTTGGGCCTTGTCGATCTTCTTCTTCATCATGCCGGTGGCAATGGTGGACATTCCCGGCACCGCGCCCATAACTCCGGGCGGGATGAATTTAGCCTTTTCAATGCCTCCCTTACAGGCCAGGTTGATGCCCATAAAGGTAAAAAATACCTTGGTTTCCATGCCGGCCCGGGCGGCGTTGATGGCCAGGATGAGCGGCGGATAGGCGCCGTCCAACGTGTCTCGCGAGCAGATGAAGGCGGCGGTTTCTTTCGGTTTGGTGGTAGTCATACTGATTTTCTCCTTAGCTTCATAACGAAATTTGTTAATCAGGTTTCCCCATAAAGGTTGGCGGCAGTCCGGCTCCGGCCTCATTCCATCCGGCAGAACAACTCCCGGGTAATGGCCGTGAGTTGCAGAAGCCGCGCGTCCCTGAGGCGGTAGAACACCTGTTGGGCCACCCGCCGGGATTCCAGGATTTCCTTGTCTTTGAGCAGGCCCAAGTGCTGGGACACGCTGGATTGACTGATACCCACCGCCTTTTCCAGCTCCTGCACCGACAATTCGCCTTCGCCCAAGAGATGGATGATCATCAGGCGAATGGGGTGGGCCAGCACCTTGAGGCACCGGGCCGCCCGATCCAACCCCTTCTGTATATATTCATCATTCATAATATACATATATAATAATAAGTATGCAATTGTCAAGAAATTGTCTCCATTTTAAAAAAATTTATCCCCGCAACCGCCCGCATGGATATAATAGTGTGGAGAAGCACGTGCCGGTTTCGATCAACCGCGCTTGAGGCGAGCGGGATTTAGGGGAGGCGGGTGCATGGACAAGACAGCCCTGTGGCTCATCATCATTTTCACCATCTTATTTATTATCGGGGTCAACACGGGTGAGTTGGCATACCTGATGAATCTGGGCAACACCATCTGACTAGCCTGTATCGGGGTGGGATAATGACCAAATTACGGTCACTGATCCAGACCCTGATGGCGTTGGGTACCAATGCCTACTTGCTCTTCCCCTTCGGGGGCGCGGTAATTTATCAGGGTCCCTTAAAGGCGGTGTGCCACCCGGGCCTCAATTGCTATTCCTGTCCCGGGGCGCTGCTGTCCTGTCCGGTGGGCGCCTTCCAGAATTTCATGGGCAGCCTGCGATTCAGCACCGGCGGCTTTCCCTTCACGGGGGCCATCGTGGTGGGTTATCTGGGCTTCATCGGCACCATGGTGGGCCGGATGACCTGCGGCTGGGTGTGCCCCTTCGGATTCATCCAGGATCTGATCCACAAGATTCCCACCCGCAAGTTTTCTCTGTGGAAACCCCTACGCTGGGTGAAGTACGCGGTGCTGGGGCTGACGGTCGTAATCATGCCCGTCTTTTTCGTGGATGCCTCCGGACTGGGGCACCCCTGGTTCTGCAAGCTCATCTGTCCCGCCGGCACCCTGGAGGGGGCCGTCCCCCTGCTCTTTCTGAAACCGAGCTTATGGCAAACCGTGGGCCTGTTCTTTTGGAACAAGCTCGCCATCCTCATCCTGATCCTCGTCGCCGCCGTCCTCATCAGCCGGTTTTTCTGCCGGGTGCTCTGCCCCTTGGGCGCCTTCTACGGCCTCTTCAGCCGGATTTCCCTGGTGCAGTTGGAGTTCGTCGAAGGCAACTGCGTGGAATGCGGCGCCTGCCTCCACCGTTGTCCCACCGGGGTGGTGCCCAACCAGGAATTCGACAGCCGGGAGTGCATCATGTGCCTTAAATGCGTAGACGCCTGCCACTTCCGGGCCCTGGATTTCAGCATACGCCGACCGCCGGGCAAACGGGCCAAACCCAAGCGGGTCACCTCTCCTTTATAAGTCCTGAGAAATAATACTTGACACCTCCGGGATTTCCTTCATAATTAATTAAGTAATTTCACCGGGATAGCCGGAGGAGATCAGGTTATGGCCCTCACCAAAGAAAAATTGATCAGCCGCTTACAGACGCAGGTAGGTTTAAGCAAGCAAGAATCACGTTCAACGGTGGAACGGGTCCTGGATATTATGAAGGAATCCCTGGCCCAAGGAGAAGACCTGCTCATCAGCGGCTTCGGGAAATTCTCGGTGAGGCAAAAGAATGCCCGCCGGGGACGCAACCCCCAAACCAAGGAAAATCTCATCCTTCGGGCCCGGAAGGTGGTGGTCTTCAAGACTTCCGGCGTCCTGCGCAACCTCATCAACGGTTCCTGACCGAGCCACCCGCTTCTGCCTGCGCCTGTCCTCAGCGGCCCGCTGATGTGACTGGCCACGCCTCAGGCCCAAGGCCTTCTCCAGGCGTGGCCGCGGCTCATTCCGTTTTGGAACCCCGATTCAAGGAAGGCTCCCTGGCGATGAAGTCCGGTTGGCAAGGTATCTGCTCATTCAGGTGCAACCGCCGGACTTTTATCCAGGCCGGCGTCGGCGCCCTGGCCCTGCTGTCCCTCCCCACCCGGCCGGCCCGCGCCCAGGCCATGCAGTACGGCTTCCTGAAGCCCCACCCGGCCGCCTTCTCCCGCCGGATGGACGGGGGTTTGGTGCAGTGTCAGCTCTGTCCCCGGAACTGCGAGGTTTTGCCCGGAGACCGCGGGGAATGCGGCGTCCGGGAGAACCGGGAGGGCAAGTATTACAGCCTGGTGTACGGCAACCCCTGCGCCGTCCACCTGGACCCCATCGAAAAAAAACCCTTCTTTCACATCCTGCCCGGGAGCCTGTCGTTTTCCATCGCCACCGCGGGCTGCAACCTGCACTGCAAGTTCTGCCAGAATTGGGAAATCTCCCAGGCCCGGCCGGAAAAAACCTACAACTTCGACCTGCCCCCGGAAAAAGTGGTGGCCGCCGCCCGGGAAAACCGCTGCCACTCCATCGCCCACACCTACGTGGAGCCCATCATCTTTTATGAATATATGCGGGATGTGGGGCGCCTGGCCAAATCCGCCGGGATCCTCAACGTCTGCCATTCGGCGGGCTATATCAATCCCCAACCCCTGGAAGAACTGGCGGGGCTCCTGGACGGCGCCTGCATTGACCTTAAGGCCTTTGACGGCAAATTTTACCGGGAACTGGTGGACGCTGAACTGGAGCCGGTGCTCAACACCCTGAAAGTCCTCCGCCGCCACAAGGTTCACGTGGAAATCGTCAACCTGCTCATCCCCCAGCTCAACGACGCCCCGGACCAAATCAGCCGCATGTGCGCCTGGATTAAGGATGAGCTGGGACCCCTGACGCCGGTGCATTTCTCCCGGTTTTACCCCCTCTACAAAATGCTGAATCACTATCCCACCCCGGTGAGCACCCTGGAGCGGGCCCGGGACCTGGCCCGGAAGGCGGGCTTGCAGTACGTCTATGTCGGCAACCTGCCCGGGCATGAAGCCGAAAATACCTTTTGCCATCACTGCCACAAGCTGATCATCGCCCGCCAGGGCTACAAGATCGGCGAAGTCCATCTCCAGGGCGGCAACTGCGCCCACTGCGGCGGGGCCATACCGGGGATTTGGGAGAAGCCGGTTTAGGGTCCGCCTCCCTTCCGAGTTGCGGCCAAAAATATACGGACGAAACGTAGGGGCGCCCCTGTGTGAGCGCCCTCAGTGGGGGGACACACAGGTCCCCCCTCCAGTAATTGTCCATTGAGCGCTATTCGGTATGAATAGCGTTGGCCCTAAATTCCTTCCGGTTGCCGGTTCTTATCTAACCAGCGCAAGGCCTGTGCCACTCATCTTCCCATGCCGGGGGTGGGAGGGGAGCTTGAGGCAAGGGTGCATTTGCCTCAGGCCAGCGAAATGACCTTGTCCGCCATCTGCATGGAGGTCACAATATCCAGCATGTTGGTAATTTCGCCCACCTGCTTTTTTTCAAAGAGATTGAAAACCTTCAGGCAGGGGCCGCAGACCAGGATGCCGACCCCTGCACCGGCCAGTTCTTGAAGCTGGGGCAAGGCTTCCGAACCCTCCACAGCCAGTTTGACTCCCGCATTTAACAAAACCAGGCGCCACAGATCGCCCCCCATTTCCTTCATGGTCCGGATAAAATTGATCATGATTTTCCGTCCGAGTTCATCATCTCCCTTACCCACGCAGTCTGCGGCCAGGATCACCAGGATTTTCTTCGCGTCCGGGGCCGGCTCTGCCTGCACCGGGTTTTCTGCGGCGCAACAGGCTTGACCCGCCAGTACAGCTTGCCTAGTCTCAACCATTTTATCGTCTCCTTTACGCTGATCTTTTATCTCTAAGACGAGGGCTGCGGGCAAAAGGATACACCTCTTTGAGTTTAGGGATTGGGGAAGCGGTTTGATCTCGAGTTGTGGTCGAAAAACCATGAATATCCATGTCATTCTGAACGGAGCGCAGCGGAGTGAAGAATCTCGGCGACCTTAAAGAGAGATTCTTCGCTATGCTCAGAATAACAAAAATAGCCTTTTGATTGCTCTTTGGTTTGAGACCAACAGAAATATACTCTGGTGCGGGGCAGCGATCCTAAGAGCCGGACGGCTTCAGAAACAGGTTATAGCCGCTGGGGGTCTCAGGTTGGCAGGTTAAGACGTTCCTCTCATCCACCTCGAAGACACAGTGTTCCTCCAGCAGGGCCTTCAACTTTTTCCGGGCCCGATGGAGCCTGATCTTGACGTTTTCCACGGTGATCCCCAGGATCTCGGCGATTTCCCGCTGGCTGAACTCGCTGATATCCGAAAGAATAATGACACTGCGGAGCGATTCGGGCAGATGGTTGACCAGGCCGAAGACACATTTGCGCATCTGGCCCTGCTCCAGTTCTTTCTGACTCGTGGGAGCCTTGGCTAACGCCGGCTCCTCAGAGATTTCTTCCAGGCCCAGGTTGGCAGTTTTCCCTTGCTGCCGGAAATAATCCCGGCAGATATTGTGGGCAATCCTAAATATCCAGGCCTGCAGCCTGTCGGCATCCCTGACGTTGTCCAGGTTATGGTTGATTCTGATAAAAGTCTCCTGGACCAGGTCATCCGCCACCCATTCGTTTCTCACCGTATGCAGAATGAATTTTCTGACCTTCTGGTAATACTTATCGTAAATCTCCGTGAGGTGCATCTCTTAATCCCCATCAATTCATGAACCGCGTTTCGGACAGCATTTATCGTCCGGCAAGGGGCAGGCATCCCCTTCCTGGCCCGTTAAGGTTCTGATGCTGTTTTTCATCAGCATATTGATATTATTCTTAATTTTATAAGCACATTCTACGGCTTCTTGAATATCCTCCGGGGCCAGGCCGCCGGCCTGGGCCTGCCGGTAATAGTAGTCAAAGCAGGGGATACAGTTGGCCGCGGCCGCCGCCCCCAGGCAAACCAACAATCGCGTTTTTTCTTCCATGGTTCGGATGTCCTCCTGATTCGGCTGGATTATTCTAAAGACGTCAAAGGCCGCCAAAAGGTTACGCCGGTCTCTCCTCCCCCTCCCCCTGAATTATACCGTGTTCCTTTTGTAGGGGCGGGTTTGAAACCCGCCCCTACGATTGATATCAATAGGTTATCTATGATAATTGCTTTCATTTCAAAGGGAACAGGGTATTATTTCCCGCCTCGCTCAAGTCCAAAGTGAGGAGCAAAGCGTCTTCCTGGGTGTCGTCGTAGTAGCGGGGGCGGCGGCCCACTGCTTTGAATCCGAAGGACTCATACAGGGCCAGGGCGGCGCGATTGGAGGGCCGCACCTCCAGCCAGGCGAGTTCGGCCCCCAAGGTCCGGGCCTGGGCCAGGGCCTCGGCCAGCAACCGTCTGGCGATGGACTGGCGGCGGTGGTCGGGATGGACTGCCAGGTTGAGGATGTGCATTTCGTCCAGTACGACCCAGAAAATGAGGTAGCCCCAGGTCTGCCAGGGCTGCGGGGGAGAGGGGCCGGCGATGAGGGTGTGACTGTGCTGCTGGCCCAATTCGGCCAGGAAGGACCACCGGGACCAGGGGGAGGGAAAAGACGCTTTTTCAATCGCCCAGATGGCCGGAACATCCGCCAGGCCGGCCCGGCGGATGAGGAGCCCCGGGGTCATTTCTTTTTAAGAACCTCGCTGGCCACGGCAATCCCTTTCTGGCCGGATTGTTTCAGGGCCAGGGCGGCCTCCCGCAGGTCTTGTTGATCCCGGATGTGGGTCAGTTTCATGAGCATGGGCAGGTTGACGCCGGTGACGACCTCAACCTTGCCTTCTTGCAGGAAGGACAGGGTGAGATTGGAGGGGGTCCCCCCCAGCATGTCGGTGAGGATAATCACCCCGTTGCCGCCATTCACCTGGGACAGGCCGCGCTGGATCTGCTGGCGGGAAACCTCCGGGGGCGCGCTGGGGTCCAGGGACACGGCGGCGACCCCCTCCTGCCTTCCTGCGATCAGGTCCCAGACGCTCAGCAAGGCCTCGGCCAGCTCCTGGTGAGTGACGATTAAGATTCCGATCATGACTGTTCTCCTGCGGAACGCGGCATATCGCGATGGCTGAGGGTGAATGGATAATTTTCCCGGCCCAGATGTTGCCCCAGGACATCGGCGATGACCACTGACCGGTGTTGCCCGCCGGTGCAGCCGATGGCCAGCGTCAGATGCGTTTTGCCTTCTTCCTGGAATTGGGGCAGTAAAAAGTCCACAAAGGTGAACAGGTGGTCGAGAAAAGCCTGGGTTTCAGGACGATCCAGGACATACTTTCGGACCTCGGGGTTTTCTCCGGTAAGGGGCTGCAGTTCTTCCACAAAGTAAGGGTTAGGCAGGAAACGCACATCCAGCACCATGTCGGCTTCCGGGGGAATCCCCTTCTTGTAGGCAAAAGAGATGAGATGGAGGCACATCCTCTGGCGAGGCGCCTGCTCCGAATATTCATCCTTGATCAACTCCCGCAGTTGATGCGGGTTGTAGTGGGAGCTGTCGATGATCCGGTGGGCCAGTTGCCGCAAGTCCGCCAGAGAGTTGCGCTCCTGGCGCAGGGCCTGGACGATGGTGTCCTGGTCCGCCAGGGGGTGCTGGCGGCGGGTCTGGCTGAAACGCCGCATCAAGGTGGCTTCATCCGCCTCCAGAAAGATGATGTGGAGAGGGTAGCCCAGTTCCTCCAGACGGCGAAACACCTGACTGAAATTCTGCAGAAAGCCTTCGGTGCGGACATCCATGACCAGGGCGATGCGGCGCCCGCTCGCCATCGCGGCGGACTGCATATCCAAGAACGGCTGCAGCAGGCCCAGGGGGAGGTTGTCGACGCAAAAATAGCCGATATCTTCCAGGGCGCGCAGTACCGTACTCTTCCCCGAACCGGAAAGCCCGGTGAGAATGAGGATAGAGAAAGGGGACAGGTGGCGGTGGTTCGATTCCGGGTGCGGACCTGGTTCCGGCGTCATTTTTCCCCGAATTTAGCGAGCTAAAAAGACCAAGACGGTGGCCATCGATAGCCCGGCGAGAATATGCGGACCCAACCTTAAAATTCTGCGTCGCGTTCGGCAATCAAGCGGTAAATTTCCTCGGCCCCATCGGCCTTCATGAGGTTATCCCGGAAAGGCTGGCTCATGAGCATCCGGGAAATCTTGGCCAGGGCCTTAAGATGGAGACCGGCGGAGTTGGCCGGGGCGAGCAGCATGAAAAAGATCTGCGAAGGCTTGCCATCCATGGAGTCGAAGTCAACCCCCTTCAAACTGCGGCCGAAGCACAGCATGAGGTGGGAAAGTTGGGCCAGCTTGCCATGGGGGATGGCGATGTTATCGCCGATACCGGTGCTCCCGAGGCGCTCCCGGTCCAGCAGCACCTCCATTACCGTGGGGAGGGAAATTCCATCGGGGCCTGGAGTCATGGTTTGGGCCAGTTCCTCCAGCACCCCTTTTTTGTTGGTGGCCTGCAGATTGGGTAAAATACAATTTGCGGCCAGGAGGTCGATGATTTTCATACGATTCCCTGATACCTTATCCTAAATCGGGTTCGACCAGGACAAAGTTGCCATCCGGACGTCGGTATAAGATTTTCAAGTTGCCGCTGGCCACATCGGTAAACACCAGCAGGGTGTCCTTGCCGCTTTGCATGAGTTCCACCGCATCGCCCAGTTGCAGGGCCGGCACCTCTACCCGTTGGCGCCGCACGGCCGGTAAAGCCCGGGCCTCCTCCGCCTCGGCCGGCGCCGGGGCCGCCGACCGGCTCCGGTCGCCTTTGGCGCTCCTCAACTTGTCCCGAAACTTTTTCAGTTGGATATCGATCTTGTCCATCACCAGATCGATGGCCGCATACATGTCGGTATTCTCTTCTTTTCCTTTGATGATGTGACCATTGCTGTCGATGGTGACATCCGCCAGATGACGAAATTTTTCCAGCCCCAAAACGACGTGTGCTTCCACCGGCCCGTCCAAATACCGTTTGAACTTGGTTAACCGGTCGGTCACATAATTCTTTAAGGCCTCCGAAGGTTCAATCTGTCGGAAAGTTACGGATATTTGCATTACTGCCTCCCAAAGGGTTGGACTGGCAAGAGCGCCGGGGGCTCAAAGGGGATGATTTTCCGTCTGGTTTTTGCGCAGGTACCCGGGTTTCTTGCGTTTACTGGAGGGTAGCACCCCCAGCATGCCTCGATATTTGGCCACGGTGCGCCGGGCAATGAGTACATCCTGGCCCCGCAGATTATCGGCAATCTCCTGATCGCTCAAGGGGTTCTCGGGGTTCTCGCCGGCCACGAGCTGGCGAATCTTTTCCTTGACGCTCTCCGAGGCGATCTGGTCCCCCAAAGACATGTTGATGGCGCTGTTGAAGAAAAACTTGAGATTGAAGACTCCCTGGGGGGTGTACACATACTTGTTGGTGGTGACCCGGCTGATGGTGGATTCGTGCATCTGGACGTCTTCCGCTACCTGGCGCAGGGTCAAGGGTTTCAGACTCGACAGGCCATGGTCCAGAAAATCCCGCTGGAAACGGACGATACTTTCAGTGACGCGATACAGGGTCTTTTGCCGCTGGTGAATGCTGCGGATGAACCACAGGGCGTTGTCCAAATGCTTCTGAATATAACTCTTGACCGAGTCCGGGAGTTTATCGGGACCGCGCAAGGCCTCCAGGTAAAAGGAGTTGACCCTTAATTTGGGCAGGCCGTCGTCGTTCAGACGGATGACGTACTCGTTTCCCACCTTTTCCACGTGGACGTCGGGGTTGATGTAGTCCGCCTCTTCGGCGTCGAAACCCCGGCCAGGCTTGGGCTCCAGGTTACTGATGAGGTCGCCCGCCTCCACCACCTTGCCGATAGACACTTTCAGGTCCCGGGCGATGGCCTGGTAATTTTTGTTCCCCAGATTGTTCAGGTGGCGGTCGATAATATTCAACACCAGAGGGTCCTGGACCCCCAGAATCTTGAGCTGTATGAGCAGGCATTCTTTCAGGTCCCGGGCGGCCACCCCCGGAGGGTCGAAGCCCTGGACAACCTCCAGGACCTGCTCCACCCGGGCCGGGTCGACCCGCATCTCATCGGCGATCTCTTCCACCGTGGACCGGAGATAACCGTCTTTGTCCAGGTTGCCGATGATCATCACCCCGATATTATCGCCCTCCTGGTCCAGTTCGGCCATCCGGAGCTGCCAGATGAGGTGGGATTTCAGGGTGATCTCTTGCGCATTCAAGGACTCGAAGGGCAGGGCTTCCCGTTCCTCATATTCGCCCATGGGGGGCGGCATGAGCCGATCCTTCAGAAAGCTGTCCCAATCCCATTCTTCGGCGGCGGATTTGGCCTCGCCGTCGGTCCCGGCTGCCTCCGGCGACGATTCATCGCCGTTGGTATGATTTCCCAGACTGAGTTCGTCCTCTGCCGGGGCCGCCGCTTCTTCAAACTGATCGTCTTCCAGAACCGGGTTGGTTTCCAGGGCCTGGGTAATCTCCCCCACCAGTTCCATACGGGAAAGTTGCAGCAGCTTGATGGCTTGCTGCAATTTCTGGGTCATGATGAGAGACTGGGTAAGTTTTAAGCTTTGTCTGATCTCTAAGGCCATCGGCCCGCCCTATGCAAAATTTCGCCCGAATAAGAGCCCCGTCTAGCGGGGGCATTGATAATTATTATAACTTAAAGGTCTCCCCCAAGTAAATTCTTTTGGCCAACTCACTCTGGACCAGTTTATCCGGGGTGCCCTCTTCCAGGATGACCCCCTCGTTGAGAATATAAGCCCGGTCGCAGACACCCAGGGCTTCCCGCACGTTGTGGTCCGAGATGAGCACGCCCAGATTCCGGTCTTTCAAGTCTCGGATAATATTCTGGATATCAGTCACCGCCAGGGGATCGATGCCGGCGAACGGTTCATCCAGGATGATAAAGTGGGGGGCGGTGACCAGGGCCCGGGTGATCTCGACCCGGCGCCGCTCCCCCCCGGAGAGGGCCGAGGCCTTCTGGTGGGCCAGGTGAGAAATCCGCAGATCGGCCAGGAGTTTCTCCAACCGGCTCTGGCGCACCTGGGGGTCCGGCTCCAGAGTCTCCAGGATCGCCATGATATTCTCGGCCACCGTGAGCTTCCGGAACACCGACGGCTCCTGGGGGAGGTATTGCAAACCCAACCGGGCCCGCCGATAAATCGGCAGGAGCGAAATGTCCTCGCCGTCCAGGTAGATCTTGCCGCCGTCGGGTTGCAGCAGCCCCAAGACCATGAAAAAGGTGCTGGTCTTGCCGGCCCCATTGGGGCCCAGAAGCCCCACCACCTCGCCGCTCTTCACTTCCATGGAGACGTCGTTCACCACTTTGTGGCCGTCGTAGCTCTTGGTCAAAGATTGCAGGCTGAGACGATGCATACCCTAAGGCTGGCGGCTCTTGGAGGCTTTGGGGCTGAGAGGCTGGGAGGCCTTGCCTTCCGAAGCCCCCTTAGAATAGAGCAAGGCTTCCACCCGGCGCTGGGGCGAACTTTCCACCAGCACCTTGTTGGTGGCCAGGTTGAAGATGATCCGTTCCCCTTTCAGGGTATTTTCGGCTCGCCACAACTGGGGATTGCCCTTAAGCACCACCTCATCCCGATCCTTGTAGTAGATGGCCTCATCCCCGGTGGCCACCCGGTCCTCCTGGACCATGCGCACGTTGCCTTTGGCCACGATGCGGTCAATCTTCTCGGCCCCCAGGTCCCCCAGGGGAGACTGGTCCGTTTTTTCCTGGGCCGGCCTGGCGGCTCCCTTGGGTTGCTCCGGTTTGGGCTTAAAGTGAACCCGCAACTGGTCAGCGTACAGGGTAGCATCGCCGTATATGGCCTTCACCTGACCGCTGAAAATAATGGTCCCTTCCTTCTGTTCCGCCTCCAGGCGGGCGGCGGTGATGCGGAGGGGGACTTCTCCGGCGGGTTTCTTGGGGGCGGCGCCCTCCGCCGGGGAGGAAACGGCCCAAAACATGACCAGAAGCCCGGCGATGGCTAACATCCGGTTGCGCCTCACTTTTTGCCCCTCCAATCCTTAACCTGAAATTCGGTGAGATGGTGCTGGGCCATAATCAGCTTCCTGGCGGCCAGTTCCACCCGCAGCCCCCGCCCTTCGACCTTGAGGCCCGGCTCCGTAATCACCACGTGCTCAGGGGCGACCAAGGCCCGTTCGGCCGGCACATAGGTGGCTTCGCTGGTTGTAACGATCAGGTCGCTGCGCTTCATCTCCACCTGGCCCTTCAGGGTCAAGACCCGGGTCTTGGTATTAAACAGCCCCGTATCGGCCTTGACACGGATGTCTTCTCCGGGGCCGAAGAATTCCACCCGAACGCCGCTGATGCTGACGGTATCCCGCTCCGGGTGAAAATCCGCCTTCTTGGCTTCGAGGACCCAGGTTTTATCGCCTTCATGAATCTCGGTGAGGGAGAGGCCTTCCATGCGCGGCGACTGGGCCGTGGCCACAGGCTTAGGCGGGGGCGGC
>Ga0366818_10290_pt1 | contig 13288 bp, 11 predicted proteins | sample TotcelFGM3001N14_FD_207090 | JGI IMG/M metagenome (GOLD analysis project Ga0366818, IMG submission 207090) | Enriched cells from coal bed in the Powder River Basin, Montana, United States - Total cells FGM rep3 HSBNCT.FGM.300.1.N14 ...
CTGGCCAGGGAAGGCTTGATAGAGGCCGGCAGGGAGGGGAAGCCTACCCGCTTTAAGTGGATTCAGGGGGGGTCAAAGAGGGTGATTTACTTGCCACGCCGGGTTTTAGGACATGATGAGGTGCAGGAGGATGAATAGATATAATTTACGATCCTCACACTTTCCTCACGCATCCTCACACTTTGGGTGTGAGGGGCGGAAAGGTAGGCCAGATATGGGCGAGAGGGCATTTTGGCTGAAAAGGGGGTGTGAGGCCGGAAAAGCAGACCAGTTGTGGATGAGAGGGGGGTCCTCACTGTTATCACTCTTTTTTTGTATATAAGACCTTATTTTTATTTTATAGGGAGGCTTAAAGAGGCGGGAATGTACAAGGGTGCTCTTATCGGCAATAAAAGCGTGAGAACAGTGATGCGGCCTTATGGATCAATAACCATGCGGGTTTTGTCCTCACACTTGAGGTGTGAGGATGCGTGAGGAATGTGTGAGGAATTGAGTAGGGGAGGCGGACCATGATCCACCTGAATAGAGCCTTGAAAATCTTGGCGACCTGTAAGCCCGAAACACTGGCCGAGCATACCTGTTTTACGGTTGAGGTGTGCCGGGAGGCCATAGAAATCGCTCAGAGGGAAAGCATACGGGCGGCGGGAGCGCGGCCCCAGGGCCGGGAGGGAAATAGGTTGTCAGAAGGTTGACCAGGGGAATATAGTAAGAACTATTTGACAGTAATCATTACTTATTGTGTACGGATAGTTCGTATTGTAAACCATTTTTAGTGCGCCGGTTTACAATAGGGACGTATGGGGACTATGCGGGTTTTTTAGCCCTGAATCGTTTCTTGAAATTGCCCGGCGAAAGCAATCCGGGGAGGCGCAAGGGCGGACCCCGGCCCCCCAGAATCCCAAGCTTGGGGAGAGAAATTAACCATGAAGGAGAAATGTCATGCCAAAGATTGACCTCTATCCAAAATTCCCGACTGGTTCCCGGATCGGAACCCCAATTTTAACCCAAAACTATCCGGCGTTTCCACCTGGTTCCCAGCCCGGAGATGTTTTATTTAAAAACCCCGTTCCGGCGATCCCGCCTGGTTCAAAGCCCGGAACACCCCTTGATATTATGGAACGGCACGCGGCTATATTGACGGGTCAATTTTTACAGGAAATGAAGTTAAGAAAATAAAAGGATTGCTCTTGGGGGCCTACCCCACGGGAGTAGCTTATCGAACGATATTATACCATCAGAGAGGCGGCGGTATTGCTGCGGCGGCATGAGCGCACCGTCTGGCGCTGGACCGTGGAGAATAAGATAGAATATCATCAACCCTACCCCGGCTGTAAAATTCTCATTCCAGAGCGGGAGATTAACCGTCTGCGCCAAGGGGATGAGCACCGCCAGGCCGACTTTTCTTAAGCCCACCTGCCGGCGCTGGCCGGGTCCATGAGGATCACCGGAGCCTGGCGGTCCACCACCACCTGCCGGCGCTGGCCGGAGCCATGATCTTCCCCGGAGCCTGGGGGTTCACCACCACCACCTGCCGGCGCCTGGCCGGAGCCATGATCTTCCCCGGCGCCTGGGGGTTCACCACCACCACCTGCCGGCGCCTGGCCGGAGCCATGATCTTCCCCGGCGCCTGGGGGTTCACCACCACCACCTGCCGGCGCTGGCCGGGGCCAGGACAAGAGCACAATATAGGGCTTTTCGGGGCGGTTTTTAGCGTGTAGGTTGGAAATAGGGTTGGAAATAAAAAGAGAGGGGTTAGGCCGATTAGCCTAACCCCTTGAATTAGCTGGGGTGAACGACGGGACTTGAACCCGCGACCGCCGGGGCCACAACCCGGTGCTCTGCCAACTGAGCTACGCCCACCATAAATTTGATTTGTAACATACCCATCGCCTCCTGGCAAGGGCGCGGGAAGCGCGGGTGCTGATAATCAGCCAAACGCTCTCACCCGGTGAGTTCCGGCCGCCGCCAAAGGCCAAAGCGCCGCTTCGCACCTTTACATCGGCCCCGGAAGGATATATGGTAATCTTGACGACGTTTTAAGGAGAGCTTATGTACCAGGCCAGATTTTGGGAAAGTGCTGGGGATCAGAAGATTCATTGCTTTTTGTGCGCCCAGGAGTGCAAGATCGATCCGGGCAAAAGGGGGCTCTGCCACGTCCGGGAGAACCAGGACGGGACGCTCTACAGTCTCAATTACGGCCGAGTCATTGCCGAGCACATCGACCCCATCGAGAAAAAGCCTCTGTTTCACTTCCTGCCGGGCACCCGCTCCTATTCCATCGCCACCACGGGATGCAACTTCATGTGCCTCCATTGCCAGAACTACGACATCTCCCAGTACCCCCGGGTCCACGGCGGCAAGATCCTGGGAGACGAACGCGATCCTGAGGCCATTGTGGCCTATGCCTTGGGGTCCCATTCGGCCAGCATCTCCTACACCTACACCGAACCCACCATCTTCTTCGAATACGCCCAGGACGTGGCCCGCCTGGCCCGGGAACATAACCTGCGCAACATCTTTGTGTCCAATGGCTTCATGACCGAGGCCTCCGCCACCGCCCTGGCGGAATTCATTGACGCCGACAATGTGGATTTGAAGAGTATGCGGGACGACTTTTACCGCAAGGTCTGCAAGGCCCGGCTGCAACCGGTGCTGGACACCATCACCCGGCTCCAGCAGCTGGGGGTCTGGTTAGAGATCACCACCCTGGTCATCCCGGGGCACAACGACTCCGAGGCCGAACTCACCGAGATCGCCAACTTTATCAAAGGGGTCAGCCCGGCCATCCCCTGGCACGTCACCGCCTTTCACCCCACCTTCAAGATGATGGACCGGCCCGCCACCCCGGTGGCCACCCTGGTCCGGGCCCGGGAGATCGGCCTGGCGGCCGGCCTCCGCTATGTCTACGTAGGCAACATCCCGGGGCAAGACGGCGAGAACACCTACTGCTACGCCTGCCGGGAGTTGCTCATCGAGCGCCTGGGCTATACCATCCGGCGCTACCACCTCAAAGACGGGCGCTGCTCCAAGTGCCAGGCCGAAATCGACGGGGTCTGGAAGTAGTTCCCGGCGCCGCCCTATAGCCTTGCCATAAATTCATTCCAGTCGTTCATGAGCCCCGGGCTCACCTATAAATTATGAAAAGTCAGGTAGGGCGGGCGTCCCCGCCCGCCGTGTCGGGTGCGTACTGCGCACCTTTATCAGGCACGGGCGAGACGCCTGTGCCACCAAATTCTCAAGAACTTCTCAGGACAGTCGCCGGTTCTTAAATCCCCCTGAATCCCCCTTTTCCAAAGGGGGACTTTTCCAGTAATTCCTTGCAGTTCCCCCCTTTTTTAAAGGGGGGTTAGGGGGGATTAGCATGACGCCACGATCGGTAAACTCTTTTGGCCGCCGCTATCCTCCCCTGAGCAGTCGGCGGCCTTTACCACTCAATGCCGCGCCGGGACTTGACCCCGGCCTCGTAGTAGTGTTTCAGGGGCCGCATTTCCGTCACCAGGTCCGCCAGTTCCACCAGTTCCGGGGGGGCCTGGCGGCCGGTCAGGACCACCTCCACCCACGGGGGGCGCGCCCTTAGCACCTCAAGCGCCTCCGCCAGTGGCACCAAATTAAAGGTCAGGGCCAGATTGATTTCATCCAGGATCACCAGATCGTGCTCCCCGGCCCGAATCACCTGCCGGGCCAGGTCCCAGGCCTCCTGAATGCGGGCCAGGTCTTCCGGGTCCGGGGCCCTAAGATTGACCAGCCCCGGCCGCCCGAAGTAGCGCAGGGTCATGTCCGGGGCCAGGCGACCTAAAGCGGCCTTCGCCTCCCCGGTCTCCCGGCCCTTCATGAACTGTACCATATACACCTTAAACCCCTGCCCCACGGCCCTCAGGGCCAAACCCAGGGCGCAGGTGGTCTTACCCTTGCCGTCCCCGGTGTACACCTGAATCAGCCCCCGGCTCAGTCGCGTCTCGGCCATCACACTTCCTCTCATCAAAGCGATAGGGTATGTTTCGTAATTTATCTGATTATTTTGGAATGACCAAGATTTAAGCTGACAAGCACTAAACCGATATCAGATGAGGTTGGATACTCGGGGCTAAGGCTTCACCTGTCACCAGGGGCTTGCCTACTGCTATGATATGCATATCATCTTACTTTAATGGATTGCGTAAGTGTGGACAGATAGCAGATAAAGAAGCCGCCTCCATAAAATTTGCCATTGCGTTTCCAGCCGAAACCTTCCCTTCTCAAAAATGAAGAATTCAGGGAGATTTTACTCCCGGTAATTTATTATGGCCTTAATGCTGACTACTAATGTAGTTTTGCTCCTTGACGAACTATCAGCACCGGGATAGCTTGTTCGTGGTGGATTACCGCGGCGCTCACACTGCCAAGTAAGGCCGACCGAAGAACCGTTCTGCCATGCGCGGCCATCACAATTAGATCTTGCTAACCATTTTTCCTGGTTCCCAAAATGGCGGTGAATTTAACCGACGGTTACCAATAAACCTTAATATGATAGATTCCCACAATTATAGCCCCAACCAGAATCAAGACAGGCAGGAAAGGTATGAACCAGAGGCCCATTTCTTTTAATTTTCCCATGTCATGCTGCTCCCTTAAACGTTAAAGGGTAATTTCCAGAAATAGTTAATGATATACAGCAGGCCCACCACTCCAGTAACCACTCCCAACATGGGTTTGAGATATTTTTCCGGAATGAACTTTTGGGTTTTTGACGCCATCCAGGCGCCCAGGATGGCGCCGCTGGCGACAAACAGCCCGAAGCTCCAATCCGAAGGTGCTGAAACTCCCGTCAGCATAGGCAAAGTCACCGTGTAAGAAAACAGCCCGGTGATGGATAGGGTGATCACATAGGGTATGCTCGCAGCCACCAGCACGTACATGGGCAAACCAAAGAGCGATACCAGAATCGGCACCAATAAAAAGCCTCCCCCCGCTCCAACGGCTGAGGAGATCACCCCAACAATAAAACCAATAAACACCATGAGAGGTATATTTAAGGTTTGTTCTTCCCCCCAATATCCTATGGTTAAACGCCTCCATGACCTTTCCAGAGTGACGATGCGGAAATCCGCAGGCAATCCAGAAGGGGCTTTGCCAGCTTTGCGGCATTTTTTCATCAGATTATCAAACTTCTCTTTAAAAGATCTTTGGCGCGTAGTCTTATTTAAATACCAGGGCGTAACTTGTATACACAGGTCAATCGCCATGATCAATAAGGTAATGCCAATGACACATTTAAAAGTTACAGGATCGTTCAGGAGGAAAACGCGGATGAAGGGACCGATGGGGGAACCGAAAAAAGCGCCAATGCACAGCCATATCGCCAAATCAAAGTTCCATTGTTTCTCCCGCCAGAATCCGAGGAGGGCGCCGAAAGGGTTTAAAAAGGTGATAATTAAAGACGTAGGAGTAAGACTGACGTTGGTATATTGTAAGACTGACATGGCATAAGCCAAAAGGAAGATCCCTGATGCCTGCCCCACGATCCCCATGGTATAGCCGGTCCAGAGACCCATCCAGAGAAGATGCCAGATGGGCACCCTGATCCCGGCTATCGGGAAGGCGGAATCCGCGCCTGGCAAGTAGCCATATTTGAGATAGCTGATAAGTATCCCTGCTATGAAAACCCCCGCAATCAACGGTATTTGGTCGCGGATGAATTCCTTCAGTACAGGGTGTTGCCTCCAGAAACTCTCCTCGACCTGATTTTCAGTCAACGCGATTTTTTCCACTTGGGCATGCATTAATGCAAGGATAAGCCAATACTTCTTTCTTGATTTCAGTATCTGGGAGAGTCACACTTTACCCCCTTTGCACATGATTCCCCTCATCTGATGATGCCCGTTGAATTCTTCGAATGGAGGGCCATCCGAAATGATCGTATTCACGTTGTATTCGTAGATGCCGTGATCCGGACTCGTGATCTCCGGGTACCACCATCCTTGAGAAATGGAGACCACATTGGGGTGCATTTCAGGCACAAGGCGGGCCCTGCCCTTTACCCTCTCTCCCTTCATCTGGTAGGACTCCAGCCACATCCAGTCCCCTTCTTTGATACCCAGGCCTTGAGCTGTATGGGGATGGACCTCGATCTCAGGCTCAGAGGCCAGCTTTCGTAATGATGGACAATCAAATCGTTCCGAATTTTGATAGAACCGTAGCCTGTGGTGCACCATGATGAGGGGATATTCTTTATAGATATCAGGTCTGCTAAGAGGACTCACCGGGTCTTCCCGGTAATTGGGCAACGGGTCGTAATTTAATTTTTTAAACCAATACGAATAAAGTTCAATCTTACCTGTGGGGGTGTTCCATTTCCAACCAGGAAGTTCATATTTCTTAAAGTCCATGGGAAATATCATTTGGTGTCGAGGCTGCGCCATGAGCTCTTGATAGGTGGTCCCGACAGGCTCAAGCATCCAGTCGTGGAACTCCTCTAGGGTTTCCCATGGAACATCAGCCCCCATCCTCTTGCCCAGCTCAATGACGATTCTCATATCGTCCCAGGCCTCGCCCGGAGGGTCGACCACTTTCGGGCAGGCTACGATGCTGTTCCCATAGGGAGCCCCAGGCGCCCCACTGAGCGTGTGATTGAGGGAATCGATCTCGGCGGCGTGCGCGGCCGGCAGCACCAAGTCAGCAGCTTCGCAGGTGGGCGTCATGAAAAGATCGGCCACCACCATGAAGTCAAGTCCCTTGAGGATATTCCACAGCCTTTTGGGGTTGGCGTAATGCGCCATCGCATTGTTGCCGGGTATGTAGAGCCCTCGCACTTTCCCCTCTTCCATATGCTCCAGGAGCGTCGGGTAGTGACTGTTGTAGTCGAACCAGCTGATCTCCTGGGGGCCATTGTAGATAGGATAATCTCTGTAGCCGGGCCTCTTGGCCTCCAGGTCGGGCGACCGGCGCCAGTTGCGCATCATCCAATAGATGTTTCTAAACCCGTTGAGAGTGCTGTTGAGATACTCCCTGGGCCCAAGGGCGGCGGCCGTGGGAATATCTCCCGGTGTGTGCAGGATGTTTCCGCCGACGGAATCCAGATCCCCCTTGATGCTAAATATGCAGGTGATGGCCCGGCAGGTCTGGGTGGAATTGAGGGATTGGCCGTCCACGCCCAGCCGGGTATGGATGCACGAGGGCCGCGTCCTGCCGTATACCCTCGCAGCCTCGATGATCTGTTCCTTAGGCACCCAGGTAATTTCTTCAGCCCGCTCCGGAGTCCATTCGGCCACCCTTTGCTTGAGTTCCTCAAAGCCGAGGCACTGCTGAGCTACGAAATCTCTATCGTAAAGACCTTCCTGGATCATCACGTTGAGCCAGGCCAGGGCCAGGGCGCCGTCCGACTGAGGCCGAACCCTGAGCCAGATGTCCGCCCTCTTAGCGGTCTCGGTGAAACGGGGATCGATCACAATCACCTTGGCCCCCTTTTTCTGGGCCTCAAAGATGCGCTTCGCTTTGACGGGCCGGGTATCAACCACGTTGGCGCCCCAGATAACGATGCACTTGCTGTTCTCGTAATCGATCCGGGTCTCCCAGGTGGTCCATTCTCCAAAGGTCATGAAATCGGAGATGCAGCTGCACTGAGAGCACTGGTAGTTGGCATCCAGGATGTTGGGAGTGTTCAGGAACTTTGCCAGGGAGTGGCAGGCGTCGCAGGTTCTTTCCTTGTGGTGAGAGGTTATGCCAACGCAGTTTGCCTCAGGACCAAAGCGGTCCCTGATGTCGGCAAATTTGGCGGCCATAAGATCCAGAGCCTCATCCCAGCTAATCCGGACCCACTTGCCAGTTCCCTTTTCCCCCGCGGCCTTTAAGGGGTATTTGAGCCGGTCGGGATGATGGAGGGTTTCTGCCATATAAAGGCCTTTTTCACACCCGGGATGCAAAACCTTCGCAAGCTGGCCATCCTTGACCTTGCACTCCAGAAAGCATCTCTCATGGCAGACTTGACAAATGGTCTCCACCGTAGCGGTAAATGTATTATTTCTGCCCATAGATCACCTCCCGGTAAACTGAGATTATGCGGCCATCTTGCCCGCCGCCGTACAAAAATGGTTTTGGAAGGCTCACTTACCAAGTTTAACCTAGACAAGTGTCCTCTCTTGTGGCCAAATTGTCTCGTGGAAGGCATGGTAACACAAATTCCAATGAATTTGTCAACCGACAAGCCAGGCATAATAACAACAAGTTGAGCATACTGCCCCTTAAACCCTCGATGCCGCACTGCGATGCAGCTTAAGGACCCCAGGCCAGCACTGCCCGATAATGGTGCGCCACTCGGGCCCCCACTTTGATTAATCGCTTGACCAGCCAGGCCAGCAGGAGTGAAAGTGCGCGTAACTTGCCATTAACGATATTTCATTAAATATCCAAGTAGTTGTGGCTATAATTTGAATAGCGAAATTGAACATTCCGAGGGGGAAATCTCCAGAATCCTATTTTGTCCGATGATACGTCGCCCGGATATCATTTTGCCTGAATTATGAAGAATATTCCTGGGCCACAACCCTAATTAGCAGTTCAATGCCCAGTACGCCTTTGCACTGGCCACTGGCCACTGGCCACTGCCACTGGCAACTGTCTGGCTTTCAACCCTTGAGCAGGTTCCGGGCGATGATCAGGCGCATGATTTCGTTGGTGCCTTCGTAAATCTGACCCGCCTTGGCGTCCCGGAAGTAGCGTTCCAGGGGGTATTCAGTCAGGCAGCCGTAGCCTCCCAGGATCTGCACCCCTTCGGTGGCTGCGGCCATGGCCGCGTCGGTGGCGAATTTCTTGGCCATGGCCGCGGCCAGGCCGTAGGGCTGCTTCTGGTCTTTGAGCCAGGCGGCTTTGAGGGTCAGGAGGCCGGCGGCCTCCAAATCCGTGGCCATGTCCGCCAGCTTCCACTGGATGGCCTGGAAATCCGCCACGGCCTGGCCGAACTGCCGCCGCTGTTTGGCATAGGTCATGGCTGCGGCCAAGGCGGCCCGGCCCAGCCCCACGGCGATGGCGGCGGAGCCCACCCTGGCGGCGTCCAGGGCAGCCAGCATCACCTTGAGCCCCAGGTTGGCCTCGCCCAGGAGGCTGGCCTCGGGCAATCGGGCCTGGTCAAAAAAGAGTCGGACCGAAGCCGCGCCTCGCAATCCCAGTTTCTCCTCCCGGCCGCCCCAGGTGACCTCCCGGGTGGCGGGGATTTCCACCACCAGGGCGCTGATCCCCTTGGCGCCCCGCTCCGGGTCGGTGAGGGCCGCCACCAGGGCGAAGCGGGCCTCGCCCCCCGAAGTGACGAAGTTTTTGCTCCCGGTGAGCACCCAGCCGTCCTGCTGCCGGCGGGCCACGGTCTTCATGCCGGCCGGGTCGGAGCCCGCCTCGGGTTCGGTCAGGGCGAAGCAGGCATAGACCTCGCCACGGGCCACCGGCGGCAACCAGGCCTCTTTCTGGGCCGGGGTGCCGAACTGGGCCACCGCCCCCCCGAATAGGGAGTGGTTGACGTGCAGGATCAGGGCCGAAGACGGGCAGGCCTGGGCCAGCTCCATCTGGGCCAGGACATAGGCCACATAATCTAGGCCCCGGCCGCCGTATTCTTGGGGAAGAGCCAGGCCGAACATGCCGCCTTGGGCCCAGAGCTGCAAGATCTCCCGGGGAAACTGGGCCTCCCGGTCAAGCCGGGCGGACAACTCGCGCACTTCCCGGGCCAGGCTTTGCGCCTTTTCCTGGACCCCCTGCTGTTCCGGTGATAAAGTAAATTCCATGCTGACCCCCCTGGGCTGGTAGTGATTTTTGCGGCTATCATCCCAGATTTGCCGGGTCTGGTCAAGCCGCACTCCTTGGGCCCGAACTTTTTCGAGGCCCCGTGAGGGACCAGGCCGGGATTGACCTCGCCGCCCCGCATTAATTTAGCTTTGCAGCTTGGCACAACGAGGTAAATAGGATAAATTTTTCGGTTAGATACAAATTCTGGGATGTGCGATGGTGAAGAATCGAATCCTATCCGTGGGCGTATTGCTGGCGGTTCTCCTGGCCCAAGCCCTGATGCCGGCTCAGGCCCGGGAGACCGCGACCCCGTCGCCGGCCGTGGTCAATCTTGAACAGGTGTTGGAGGGCAAACCAACCGCCACCGTCGATGCCGGCGGCGGCGTCTCCCTGGTGCTTGCCACCGCCGACGGCCGGTTCGGGCAAGACCTGACCATCATGGCGGACGGCCGGCAGGTGCAGAAATTGACGGGCGGGAGATTCATGGCCTGTGCCCGGCTGGAGGCGGGTCCCGTCACCTATTGGGCCATTGCCGAATTCACCGGGGGCGCCCATTGCTGCGGGCAATTCGCCTTCCTGGCCCGGCCCGCCGCCGGCCAGCCGGTGCGCTATCTGGGCCAAACCGAGGGCTATAACGGCGGCCCTCGGGATTTTCCGGGGTCGTTTATCGCTCGCCAGGGTCAGCTCTATTTCGAGAGTTTTGACAACCGCTTCGACTATTTCCATGCCAGCCATGCCGACTCCCTCCTGGTCAACGTGCCCCAGACGTACTATCGTCTTACTCCCGCCGCCATCAGCGTGGACAACCTCCCTTTCAAAGATGTTTTTATGAAAGAAGCGGCCGCAGTGGACCAAAAAATCCGCCGGCAGGCCGCCCCCCAGGACGGCAAGGCCAAAGCCATTCTCAAGCCGGGTTTTGCACCGGGATTTGAGAACCTGATGTTCTCCGATACCCTGGGCCAGCTTCTGGTGAAGCGCACCATCCTGTATCTCTACGCCCGGGAGGACAAATTGGCCTGGGACACCTTCCGGCGGGATGTGTCACGCTACTACCTCAGCTCCGACTGGGTGCCGCAGTTGCAGGAAGAAATTATTAAGACCCTGAAGTCGCACCCCTACTGATACCGGGGTGCAAAACCCGGGCGCCGGAAAGCATCGAGCATGGAAAACACATCGTCACATTTTCGCTTGGCCCTGATTCTGGGAGGAGCGCGCAGCGGCAAGAGCCGCTACGGCCTGGGCCTGGCGGCCCGCTGCCCGGCCCCCCGCCTCTTTGTGGCCACCTGCCAGCCCCAGGATGCCGAGATGGAGGCCCGCATCGAAGCCCATCAGCGGGAACGGGGCTCGGACTGGGCCACCCAGGAGGTCCCCCTGCAACTGGCGGCCGCCCTCAGTGAAGCCCAGGACCGCTACGGGGTCGTGGTGGTGGACTGCCTCACCATGTGGGTCTCCAATCTCCTGCTTCAGGAGGACGCCACCCCGGGCAGCATCCAGACGGCGACCGAGGACCTCCTGGCGGCCCTGGCCACAACCGCCGTACCCACCATCCTGATCAGCAACGAGGTGGGGTGGGGGATCGTCCCGGACAATCCCCTGGCCCGGGAATTCCGGGATCAGGCCGGCTGGCTGCACCAGCGCCTGGCCCAGGCGGCGGACCTGGTGGTCCTGGTAGTGGCGGGGATTCCGGTGCTCATCAAGAGCGATCTTTTCCCGGCCGGACCGTGAGCCGGATCGCCGGGTTTAGGGTCTTCCTGGAAAAGGCTGTTCTGAAAAGTCTTTCGTAGGGTGCGTCTTACGCACCATGAGCTTATGGCCACGGCGGGCGGGGACGCCCGCCCCACTGGATCTCTTCATAACTTACGGATGGGCCAACGGCCCATAAGGAACGGCTCACTGCTTACAGCTCACTGCTCACTCTTGATAGCTACTTTAAGAATTGAGGTTTTGCCCCTATGATGACGGAATTGTCCCAAATAATCTCCCAGATCGAACCTCTCAACCCTGCCTGGCTGGACCAGGCCCGAGAGCGCCTGGATTCCCTGACCAAGCCCCGGGGCAGTTTGGGCCGCCTGGAGGAACTGGCGGCTCTCTATGTCGGCATCCGCGGCGAGTTGCTGCCCACTCTCGACAAGAAGTGGGTGGTGGTCTTCGCCGCCGATCATGGGGTGGTGGCCGAAGGGGTGAGCGCCTATCCCCAGGAAGTCACCCACCAGATGGTCCTCAACTTTCTCCGGGGAGGCGCCGGGATCAATGCTTTGGCCCGTCATGCCGGGGCCCGGGTGGCGGTGGTGGATATCGGCGTCAACCACGATTTCGGCCACATCCCCGAACTCATCAACCGGAAAGTGGCCTACGGTTCCCGCAATATGGCCCAGGAACCGGCTCTCACCCGGGAAGAGGCCCTTCAGGCCCTCCTGGTGGGGGTGGAAATGGCGGAACAGGCCACCGCCACCGGAGTGGACGCCCTGGCCGCCGGGGACATGGGCATCGGCAACACCACCCCCGCTGCAGCCCTGGCCTCAGTCTTCACCGGCAAGCCGGTGGCGGCGGTCACCGGCCGGGGCACCGGCATCGAGGACCCGGTCTGGCGCCACAAAATTGCAGTGATTAACCGGGCGTTGGCCCTTCACCATCCCAGTCCCGAAGACCCCGTGGGAGCCCTGGCCGCGGTGGGCGGTCTGGAGATTGCCGGCATCGCCGGTTTCATCCTGGGAACCGCGGCGGCCCGGCGGCCCCTGGTGCTCGACGGCTTCATCGCCACCGCCGGGGCGCTGGTGGCCCAGGCCCTGGCCCCCACCGTGACCGATTACCTCATTGCCGCCCACCGCTCGGTGGAGCCGGGGCATCAGATTATGCTGGATTTCCTGGGCCTCAAGCCCCTGTTGCAATTCCAAATGCGCCTGGGCGAAGGCACCGGCGCCGCCCTGGGCTTGTCCCTTCTGGAAGCCGGCGTCAGAGTCTACCGGGAGATGGCCACCTTCGGGGAGGCCGGGGTGGCCGACCAGGACGCATGAACTCCACCCTGCCCCTGGCCCTCACCTTTCTCACCAAGCTGCCCTGGCCCTGGCGAGGCCCGGCGGACGAGACCGCCCTGGCCCGCTCCATGTTCTGGTTCCCCTGGGTCGGGGCCGTCCTCGGCCTGATTTTCTGGGGGGCCTGGGCAGGGCTGCACCGGGCGCTACCCGTCCCGGCGGCTGCGGCGGTGCTCCTGACGCTGACGGTGTGGATCACCGGCGGGCTGCACCTGGACGGCCTGGCCGACACCGCCGACGGCCTGGGCGGGGGCCGCACCCCGGAAGAGGCACTCGCCATCATGAAAGACTCCCGGGTGGGCGCTTTCGGGGTCATTAGCCTCATCCTGGGTCTGGTCCTCAAATTTTCCCTGTTCCTGTCGCTGGCCACCCAAACCTCCGGAACCCGAGCCCTGCTGCTCTTCCCGATAATCAGCCGCTGGTCCATGGTGCTCCTGGCCTATCTCTCCCCCTACGCCCGGGCGGAAGGGGGCCTCGGGCAGGCCATGACCCTGGGGGTAAGCCCCCGGGTC
>Ga0366818_10262_pt1 | contig 13278 bp, 13 predicted proteins | sample TotcelFGM3001N14_FD_207090 | JGI IMG/M metagenome (GOLD analysis project Ga0366818, IMG submission 207090) | Enriched cells from coal bed in the Powder River Basin, Montana, United States - Total cells FGM rep3 HSBNCT.FGM.300.1.N14 ...
TACTCGATGATTTAACAATAAAAGTCGGAAATGTGGATAGGGAGGATTATTTATGGGAGATCGGTAGCGCTTCAAACTGGCTCTCTTATCATCTAGCCATTTCACTTGGTTTACAACAATTCTTTTTAGATCAACCCCAAAACCCTGTTCCGTCGTTCATAATTTTTGATCAACCCAGTCAAGCTTATTTCCCCAAAAGATTACCCAATGATGATGAAGAAGATATAGATTTGGATCCTAAATTTAAAGACAAAGATGTTATTGCCGTTCAAAAGGCTTTTCGAGTTATGTCCTCGGTAGTTGAAGCTGCACAGGGAAGTCTCCAAATTATTGTTATAGACCATGCTTCAGAAAATATTTGGGGAAGAATTCAAGGTGTACATTTAGTCGAGGAATGGCGGGAGGATAGAAAACTTGTTCCCCCTGAATGGCTGTAGGATGTAATAGATTAAGGGATGTAAAGAAAAAAATATGCTTTTGATAAAAGCAAATTTTAATTTTAAAAATAATTTATAATAATTAACATGAGATATCATAAAATGAAAAATTTACCAAATGAACTATTTAAGTATACCCAAGACAAAAATACACCTTATTTTAATTTTCATAATTATAGATTCAATGATAATGAAAAAACAAATAATTCTTTGTGCAAATTTCTTTTTTCTACTATGGATGAGGTAAGACTATGGTTTGCCGAGGATTATGCAAGAGCAATATTAGAATTAACTGATATCGATGATGCTACTCATTTTCGTAAAGGAGTTTTAAGACGTGAGGTTATCGGGGAAATAGCCTATTCAAATCAACGAGACCATGCTGCGCATACCCTTTACAACTATTTACTTGGGTGGTATATCATTTCTAATAATACTATGATTAATAATCATTTTATAAATGCACTTCAAAATAGGTTAGGAAATGAGGATTTTAATCATGAAGAAAATTGGATCGACAATTTTGGTTGCCTTTGGCCTTTCACAAGTTTATTACATGATATTGGTTACCTTCTTGAAGGAGTACTGGAAGCCACAGATCCATCTGTTCAATCTAAGATGGTCCAGCGTGGTATAGCAGTCATAAAAGATTATTTTACGCACAGATATTGGCATGAGATTAAAATGAGTTCAATTGAGGAGCGTTATCTCCTTAAAAAAATAACTTTAGTAGAAGAGCCTAACTTCTCAGATTATTCAATAGCTGCTGTTGCTGATACTTTACGTGATTTAGGAAATCTCCGTGACTTAGTTAAATCAGTTAAACAAAAACTTCATGATGCAAGTTTAACAATACCAGACCAATTAAATATTCTAAACAGCGATGCCAATGACGCCTTTAATGTTTGGATAGCTCATTATAATGCTTATAGCAGAAACGTAAGTATAACTGAACGGATGAAAGAGATTCAATCAACATTTGAAAGTTATTTATGGGATGGATTACCAACTAAAGGTATAAGAATCTTAGACCATGGGGTTTGTAGTGGACTTATATCATTGCATTTTTCTACTTTCTTTTTCCGTATGTTTTTCGCATACAAAGATGAACCAGAAGATCCAAGAGATGCCATAATATGGAAAAAATTTAAAAATGAAGGAGACAGAAATCATGATTATGATCCTAACTGGTGGTGGACAGGAATTGTCTGGGGAACTGGTGCTGCTGCAATTCATAATATTCAGCAACAGAAACGTCCATGGTTTCCTAATGGAAAAGATTGTGGCAAATTAACTATGGATGAGGATCCACTAGCTTATTTGGGAATTTTGGTAGACATTTTACAGGAGTGGGATAGATATGCTGTCCAAAGAAGGGCTTCTATTATTGGCTCATTACCACTTCAAGGTATAGATGTAAAATTGGGGATTAGTAATAATATTATCAATATTGATTATGGTGAAGAATTATGGGCAAGAAAAGTTAAGATCGCTCTTGATCAGGCTTTGTCGGATTGGGATAAGGTGGTTTCAATACAACCTTAGAAAATGGGATATTATAAAGATATCTGATAACTTTCTAATATAATTAAGTACAAGCAAACTATATCCTCAAGAAGTCCGAAAATTCTGTTTAACAGGAATTCCGGACTCCTCTCGTTTTTTAATCTAATTTTCTTTTAAAATTAATTCCTTACCTTAATCATGCTATAAGACCCAACCATTCATTTAATCGATAATACTGTAAAAATATATTATTTCAGTAGGATATTATTTTTTCCTTGATATTTGTAAGACCCCTACTATATTCGGCAATTCATGCCACATATACATAAAAAAATCAAAAAAGGAAGACCCTATTACTACATCCGGGAGATTGCCAGGGTCGATGGCAAGCCCAAGGTCATAAGCCAGATATATCTTGGCAGCATCGAACGTATACTGGAAATGGCCCAAGGGACTGTGGAGAGGTGGTTGACTCCTGCTCCCGGAGGGCGCTTCCCGATTGGTTCCGGGGAACTGCTAGCCAACAGATTCGCCCGGTAGAAATTGACAAGTGCAGTATTCTTTAATGCTTGTAAGGAAGGTGATATTGGAATTGGCCTAAAACAGACAGCTTCATCACTGGAGCTTTTGAAAATAAAAGCAAGCATTAAAAAAGCGGGAAACTTAAGGGAATTACGTATATACTATTTGCCCAAAGTTCTATCCTCTGGTGTGAAACAAAAATAAATATGCGGGGTCGGGAGGAGGCTGGAATAAGGTGGAAGCAAAGGAGTCGCGACCATGCCGGCAGCAGCTAAGAAAATAGCCACTTATGAAGATCTGTTCAGCGTCCCCGAAAATATGATTGGGGAGATTATCAACGGCGAATTGATTGTTACTCCGCGACCTTCACCCAGGCACATGCTCTCTACCTCCGTTTTAGGGGGTAAAGTAATGCCTCCTTATCAATTCGGCGAAGGCGGCGGCCCCGGCGGCTGGATCTTCCTCATCGGGGTTGAAATCAAACTTGCCGAAGATCTTATTGTCCCGGATCTTTCCGGCTGGAGGAAAGAAAGATTTCCCCAAAAGCTGGAACACAATTGGATCGAGGCCGCACCCGATTGGATCTGCGAGGTCCTGTCTCCAAGAACTGCCCTGCGCGACCGGACCGACAAGATGAGCATTTTTGCCAAACATGGGGTAGGGCGCCTGTGGTTGGTAGATCCTGCCAATATGACTTTGGAGGTATTTCGTCTAGAAGCCCATCAGTGGGTCCCGGCGGGAGTCTTCGGCGGCCGGGAAAGGGCGCGCCTGGAACCGTTTTATGAAATAGAAATCCAGCTTGGCGACCTGTGGTTGGAAGCTTGACAATCTACTAACTCGCCACCTATAAACCATACCCAGCATATGCTTCGGCCGCCAGAGGATGGGATGGCGTTTTCTCTGCATGGCTAACCTCCCTAATCTTTAACAGGAATTTCGGACGTATCTCGTTTTTAATCTAATTTTCAATTAAATTTAACTCCTTATCTTAATTTCTGCTGTAAGACCCAACCATTCATTTAGTCGAAAATACTACAAAAATATATTATTCCAGGATGATATTATTTTTTCTTGACATTTGTAAGGCCCTACTTTATTCTGTCATTCATAGCACACATACATAAAAAAATCAAAAAAGGAAGACCCTATTACTACATCCGGGAGATCGCCAGGGTCGATGGCAAGCCCAAGGTCATAAGCCAGGTATACCTCGGCAGCATCGAGCGTATCCTGGAAATGGCTAAAGGAACTGCGGAGAAATTCAAAAAAATTTCGGTCCAGGAGTTCGGTGCCCTTTTTATTGCCAACCTCATTGAGGAGCAGGTAGGGATTGCCCCCCTAATCGATTCTGTCCTGCCCAGGGTTGAGCAAGAGCCGGGACCTTCCGTCGGGGAGTATTTTCTTTATGCCGTCTTCAATCGGATGGTTGACTCCTGCTCCAAGAGGGCGTTTCCCGATTGGTTCCGAGAAACTGCTATCCAACAGATTCGCCCGGTCGATCTTGAGAAGCTCACTTCTAAAAATTACTGGGATAAGTGGGACCGGGTAGCGCCAGAGGATATCGAGAAGATCTCCTCCCTTTTTTTCCAGAGGGTTTGCCAACTCGAGAAAGTGGATGCCGATTGTTTCCTTTTCGATACTACCGATCACACCGACTGGTCAACCGATCAAATTGTCCAGGCGAGCCTGGATAGGTATATGGTGGAGAAAACTTTTCGCCAGTCCAAAGATAGCGATCTCGTGAGCCTTTTTCCCTTCAGGCCTTGGACTGATAACAAAATCCGCGGCCATATTCTCACCGGTGTTGTCGCCCTGACCTATCTGAGGCTCCTGGAAATTCGGCTCCACCGAGCCGGCCTCTCAATCTCTGCATCCACGGCTATGGAGAATATGAGAAGGTTACACTCTTGTTTGTGCTGGACAGTCTCGAAGAGAAGCGCTGATAGATTTATCGAAGAACCGACGCAGATCCAAGCTCAAATCCTCGCCGCCTTTGGCTACAAAATAGCCGGTGGGGTCTTACAAAATATCGTCGTGTAACTTATTTATAATGTTACGATAAGTGCTATTTTGACACCGAGAAGTCCGAATCTTCTATTATATATTATAATCGGCTCATCCAGATACAAATGATGTGGTAGTCTATGACTACGCTGATTTTAACATACCGATGTTGGCAAAAATGTATGAGAGGCGCCACCGTGGGTATAAAATTATAGGATATAAAATTGAAGAATGAATGGCACTCCTTGGCGAATTATCGCCAAATCAAGATGAGGAGTTAAAAGTATGAATAGCGATATCCTGCAGGACTCTCCCCATCTTGTCCTCATTGCAGGCCCTAATGGTGCAGGGAAGAGCACGGCGGCACCTATCATATTGCGTGAATTTTTGGGAGTGGGAGAATTTGTCAATGCTGATACGATTGCTCTGGGCCTTTCTAATTTTCAACCGGAAGCTGTGGCTATTCAAGCAGGTCGTGTCATGCTGAGAAGATTGCACGAACTTGCGGCAAAAAGAGTTGATTTCGCCTTTGAATCTACTGTTGCCAGCCGTAGCTTTGCTCCCTGGATTACTGGGTTGAAACGAAGAGGCTATGTTTTTTATCTGGTATACTTATGGCTACCTTCTCCCGAAATGGCGATTGCCCGTGTAAAAGCAAGAGTAAAAATGGGCGGGCATAGTGTCCCAGACAACGTTGTAAGGCGAAGATATATAGGGGGTAGGCGCAATTTTTTTGAGCTTTACCGTCCCCTGGCTGATCGCTGGTTCTTTTATGACAATGCCGAAGCCTCCGGCCCCAGCTTAATTGCCGAGGGAATTTATGGTGATGTTACCATAGTGCATGATTATAAAGCGTGGATGCAGATATCGGGAGAGGTAACTGATGCAGGGGACTGAGAAAAAGAATATCGACCAACTTTTTGCTGATCGTGCCGGACTTACCAGAGCCCTAACCAGAGCAGTTCAGCAGGCTCTTTTGCAACATAAGAGAGCAGGAAATCCTATTGCCATCTGGAGAGATGGTAAAGTGGTGTGGATCGATCCACAGGAAATCCAGGTCCAGGAGGAAGATTAGACAAAATTATCACCCCTAGTTAAGAGCAAGGTGGACAAACAAGCCACGGCGCTTGCTAAAGAGATTGTATCGGAGTTCTTCCAGCTTTCCGACCTTTCCTACGAGAGCGTAGAGCCATTCCAATTTGGAACGATGAATTGATTTTGCAGAAAAACATCTGGGCCAGATCCTTGCCGCCTTGGGCTACAAAATAGCCGGTGGGGTCTTACAAAAAGCTGACATTTAATTAGCTGATTTATCAGCCAATAGTGCTGTTTTTATTCCAAGAAGTCCGAAATTCCTGTTTAACAGGCGGAAAATACAGCAAGATTCATTCACCCCTGGAGGGGAGAGGGTTAGGGAGCGGGGTGAAAATGACTTTTTACGAAGTCATCCAGGTTGCTAAAAGCTCCGTTGCTTATTCTCCCTTCGCCCCTTGCCGGGAGAAGGCCAGATATAATGGGTGAAAAATTAGAGGGAGAAATCTACCTGGATCTTGAAAATCTGGCGGGCCGGTAGGCTATAAATTTCCGCAATGCCGGTTTGGAGGGAAATTTCCTGCAGAATCCGTTCTATCTCTGCCGTGGATTCCGCAATCAGCGTAAACCAGATATTATATTGATGCCGCCGGAGGTAGTTGTGGGTTACACCCGCATAGCGGTTTACTACCTCGACAAAGTTATCCAATTGCTCTTCCCGTACCTGGGCGGCACAGAGAGTGCTGGTATATCCCAGTTTGCGGGAATTAAAGTTAGCGCCGATGCGGCGAATAATACCTTGAGTAAACATCAAGTTAACTCTGGCAAGCACCTCGTCCTCGGTCAATCCCAATCTCTTTCCTACCTCCTCATAAGGCCGGGAAGAAATGGGAAAGTTAGACTGAATCTGGTTAAGGATAGCCCGGTCGATTTCAGTTATTGATTCTTCCAACTGCTTAGTCATTATCCTAAACTGCCTTTTCCTTCCACCATCTAATTTATAATTGATTATATATAGTTACCATCAGGAAGGGTTATTCAACCCTGCTAACCTGATCTCCCCCCCCAAGCAACCTCACGCAGTGGTCTTTCTCCTAATTCTGCTCCCTGTTCCCCGCCAACTATTTACTGATCACTGATCACTGATTACTGTTTTCAATTACTGCTCACTGCTCACTGCTCACTGTTTACTGCTTACTGCTTACTGCTCACCGTTTTCACCGGCTCATAAAGACACAACGGTTCTTCTCCCAAAACGTCTCCGGTCAAAGTATGGGCCCGGGCCCGACAGCCGCCGCAGACCCGTCGATATTCACAGCGCCCGCACTTGCCGTGATAATGGTCTACTGCCCTTAAGTCCTGAAATAAAGGGGCTTTATCCCATATCTCGGAGAATTTGGTTTGGCGGATATTCCCCGCCGACAGTTCCAGATAGCCACAGGGTTGCACCTCGCCGCCATAGGAGACAAAAGCGAATCCCTGCCCCCCCAGACAGCCTTTGGTCATGGCCTCCATTCCGTGGGTGGTCACCGAGATCTTTTCTCCCCGAGCCGCGGCCTCCTGCCGCCAGATCCGGTAATACTGCGGGGCGCAGGTCGGTTTGATATGCAGCCGGCCTTCCCCCTGGCGAGCCAGCAGCCAGCGCAGGGTTGCTTCGTAGTCCTCGCTGGACAGCAATTGGTCTTTGATCTCCTGTCCACGACCGGTCGGAACTAAAACAAAAACGTGGTGGGCCGCGGCCCCCAGCTCGAGGGCTAAATCATACAGGGCGGGAAGTTCCGCCCGATTATTGGCGATGACGGTGGTATTGATCTGGAAGGGCAACCCCGCGGCCTGCGCCGCCCGGATGCCCCGCAGCGCCCCCTCAAAGGCCCCCGGCACCTGCCGCAACCGGTCGTGACTGTGGGCGGTCGCCCCATCCAGGGAAATGCTCAGCCGCTGGATCCCCAACTCCTTCAACCGGAGGGCAATTTCAGGAGTTAGCAGGGTGCCGTTGACGGCCATCACCATCCGGTGACCCAAACCCGCCCCATATTCGATCAACTCATAGATATCCTCCCGCAACAGTGGTTCTCCGCCGGTGAGGATCACCACTACCGGCCCCCTGGTCGCCAGTTCTTCTAAGAGGGCCTTGCCTTCTACAGTTGAAAGTTCTCCTTCATAAGGTCCCGACCCCGCCGCCGCCCGGCAGTGAGCGCAGGCTAAATTGCAGCGCCGAGTGGTTTCCCAGGCCAATAGCCTCAAGGGCGGGGTGGATTTTTCTCTGTTTATTTTAGAATTATGCATGGTTACTGTATTCTATAAATTAATGCATCATCAATGGGAACATTATTAATAACGTTATTTTGAAATCTTATTCTGGTTATTGAAGAAGGTTCAGTTTTAATAGCAATTTTTAATAACTTGATTAAGGGATCATGAGGACTTAATATGGTTAATTTTCTAATTGGGGTATAGAAGAAAATTTTTTCCTTTTTTATAAGTTCTATTACCTTTCTGTATGCAGATAAAGGTCCTTTTTTATCGATAATGGGTGTTGCAATAATTAAACGCCATTCTTCTGCCTCTGTAAAATAAAACCATAATGCAGCATCAATTCTAAAATTATTTTGATCTAGCTCATAAATTAACTTAGCGCCTTCTTCAATATTTTCATCTACCAGAAATTCTTTAACCATTTCAATATCCCATTTTGATTATCACTTATTGCATTAATAGCATCAAGAGCCTGCTGTCTTTTTACATTTCTGTCGTATCTCACTTTTACATCCCAATCTTTTAGATATCCCCAGTATGAGGCGAAAACAACGTTATTGTTAATCTCATTGTCAAGGTCTCTTTTAAGTCCCAATAAACTAATTAACTGATTCAATTTGTGAGTGTGAATCTGATTAACAAACTCTCTTTCTGGAAATTCAAAACGTTTTGTCTTTTTGGCTATACAGGCTTTTAAAGCACATTCCACTGTATAGCCGCTTAAATAAAATGATCCAGAATAACACTTGTTGTCAAATAATACCTTAGCTTCCTTTAAACGTATCAAGGCTAACTGTTGAAAATCGCGGCGAGTCATGCAGAAAATTTATCCCTTTAACAGCCGGGCCGCCTCCTTGGCGAAATAGGTCAGGATCATATCGGCCCCGGCGCGTTTGATGGCTAACAGGGACTCCAGCATGATCCTTTCTTCATCAATCCAACCTTGTTGGGCCGCGGCCTTGATCATGGAATATTCACCGCTAACCTGATAAGCTGCCAGAGGCAGGTCGATCTCCTGACGCAACCTGGCCACAATGTCCAGATAAGGCAGGGCTGGTTTGACCATAATGATATCCGCCCCCTCTTCTATATCCAGGGTTGCCTCCCGCAGGGCCTCCAGGACATTAGCCGGATCCATCTGATAGGAGCGGCGATCGCCAAACTGTGGGGTTGATTCCGCCGCGTCCCGGAAGGGACCATAGAAAGCGGAGGCATATTTTACGGCATAGGACATGATGGGAGTCATCTCCATGCCCCGGTCGTCCAGGGCCTCCCGGATAGCCATCACCCGCCCATCCATCATATCGGAAGGGGCCACCATATCCGCCCCGGCTTCCACATGAGAAATCGCTACCTGGGCCAGCAACTCCAGGGTGGCATCGTTATCGATCTCCCCCTCTTGCACAAAACCGCAATGACCATGACTGGTATAGGCGCAGAGACAAACATCGGTGATCACCATGATTTCGGGAAGCTGCTTTTTCAATTGCCGCACCGCTTGTTGAACAGTTCCGGACTTCCGGGCGGCTTCGCTACCTATTTCATCCTTCTTGGCAGGCAGGCCGAAAAGCAGTACTGCCGGGACTCCAACCTTATAAACTTCCTCTACCTCGCCTGCTAACTTATCCACCGACCAACGGTAGATTCCCGGCATCGAGGCCACCGGCTCTTGTACGCCTTTGCCGGGCACGACGAAAAGTGGATAAATCAAGTCATCCGGTCTAACATGGGTCTCGCGTACCAAACGGCGCAAATTTTCGGTCCGGCGCAGTCGGCGGGGACGATAAGGCAGTTCCATAACACCCTCACTCCTGTAAAAAAATGGCAGTAATCTTTCTCTTGTAGGTACCCCAGAACCTTTAGCCTGTCAAGGGAAACAATAAATCCAGAATCCACCGCAATTATTACAATGGATAAATTGAATGCTAATGAGTCATTCTGCCGGCCACTTGAGTCTTGACAATGAAAACTTATTAACTCGAGTAAGTTCGCCGCTCTTTGAACATGCCATATTGGACCGCAAACCCGAAGACGCCCAGCACCGTCACAATCAGGATATCCTGCACGTTGGCCCGCCCGCCCAACGCCAGGGCCGGGATATAACAACTTAGGCCGAAGACCACCAGGGTGGCGCCGTTAAAAGCGCTGGTCAACATCACCAGGAGATCCCGGACATGGTAAAACAGCAACCCTACCACCGCCGCGCCTATTACCCCCAACAAGATCAGGACCGTCTGAGAGGCATTCAGGGCGATCCCCAGGAAGAGCAGGATCATTGCGCCCAAGGCCGCACCCAAGACGAAGACCCCGATGCTCCATAGAGGATAAGCGAACACGGCCAGGACTAACGCCGCCCCGAGGCCGATCGCCAAAGACATCCCGGGATGACTGGCCTCCGCCCAAGATTGGCCGAGCAAGTACCCGTAAATCAAGCCGGTGAAAATCAAAAAAATCCGGAACAGGGGATAGCCGTAAAAACAACAGGCTAAGCCCACGAGTATGGCCGCGATCCCAAACCATGCATCCATAGAAAAATTTCCCCCCTTGTTTTTTCCGAATATTATAGCAGTCCTTGAAATTTTCTTCCTTTTTTGTTTCTTCTCCCCTTGAAGCTGACTTGTGGACCCACTTGACGCCGCGGCGAAGCAAAGTAATGCTTTTAACCCTGGTGCCCAAGCTCCGGCTTGGGCATCCAACCTGCATTTCGGATGCATAGTCATATTTAGTGGAATTTAATACTACCCAGTGATGTATTTTTAGATAGTTAGTTGCAATGTGGGCTAAATTTTGGCTAAATTGCATAGGCACACGCTATATCATTTTATACATAAAAATTACGGATAGTATATGCTTATATAATTAGGCATGTATCTTCGGACTACAAAACGTAAAAATAAATTATATCCGAATGATATCTGGTATTTTTATAGGATAAATGATAATTACAGAAAGCGGCAAGGCTGCGGCATTTTTTTCCCTTTCCGATGGGGATATTTTGTGGTAATGCTTGCCCTAAGAATAATCGTTTATTCCCTATGAGAATAAGGGCAAGGGGGGGTACGGTTCGGTGACCACGGGACCAATTGACATTCCGCCCACTTATCCCAAGGATCAGTCAATGCGGGTTCTCTTAATTAACAGCAATCTGAAGGATGATATTTTAGCCGCGCCCCCCATCGGTCTCTGCTACGTGGCCAACGCGGCTGAGGTAGCCGGTCATGAGGTGAGAGTTCTTGATCTCTGCTTTAAGCGGCGGCTCAGACAGGAACTGGAAAAAGCCATTATCGGATTCGCGCCGCAGGTAATCGGTGTTTCATTGAGGAATCTCGACAACGCCAACATGCTCTGCCCGATTTCTTACCTCCCTTCGGCGCGGCAGATTATCCAGGTGATCCGGGCCGTAACCACCGCTCCCTTAGTGCTGGGAGGCTCTGGAGCCAGTCTCGATCCCCAAGGGGTTTTGGAATTTTTGCAAGGGGATTACATTATCGTATCAGAAGGGGAGAAGGGTTTTGTGGACCTCCTTGACGCCCTGAACCGGGACGAATCTCCTGCCGATATACCGGGAGTGGGCCTGTGGCGCCAGGGAAAGTTTTATCTAACTCCGCCCCAATTAACTTCCTTCCCCTCGGGAAATCCACACCTGGCCAGATGGGTTAACCTCACTCCTTATGAAAAAATGGGTGCCAGTTATACAATTCAAACCAAGCGGGGCTGTAGGATGCGGTGTATCTACTGCACCTATAATCAGGTACTGGAAGGCAATCATCTCCGCTTACGTTCTCCGTCGGAGGTGGTGGATGAGATAGAGGAGGCGTTTTATCAATTCAACCCTGAAACCTTTGAAATCGTGGACTCCGTCTTTAATGACCCCGTAGACCATTGTCGGGAAATTCTTGAAGAAATCATCAGGCGACCCTGGAAAACCCGTTTCACCACAATGGGCGTCAGCCCCAAAAACCTGGATGCCCAATTTCTGCAACTCATGCAGCGGGCGGGGTTTACCTCTTTTATGATCTCACCCGAATCAGCCTCTGAGACCATGCTCAACAATTATCAGAAGGGCTTCGGCTTAGAGGATTTGCGTCGGGCTGCCGAGGCCATCAACCAGTTTTCTTTCCCGGTGCTCTGGTATTTTCTCATCGGCGGCCCAGGCGAGACCAATCCCACCCTTCAAGAAACCCTGGAATTCATTGGCCGCTATTTGGTTCGACCGCATGGACTACCTCGCAATATGGCCAATATTTTTTTAGGGGTGAGAATCTATCCCGGGACTAAGCTCTGGCGCCTGGCCCTGGAGGAGGGCTTAATTCACGACCAAAGCAACCCACTAAGGCCGCTCTGGTATCTGTCCCGGCAACTTGATTTAGATAAGACGATGCATCAGTTGTACCGAGCTGCCTGCCGCTGGCCCGAGATTGCTTTAGGTGATATGGAAAAGTTTCTGCCTATCTCCAAGATCTTTGGGGTCACCGGTAAACTCTTTCCCTTTCCTAAGCCCTACTGGAAAAACTTGCTTTGGATCCATCAAATTCTCGTCAAGTTAGGGGTGCGCTCTCTTTTTCAAGCCACCGGCGTTCCGGCCCGGCTGCGTGAGTCCTTAAGACTCCAGATGTATAGCCCTTCAAGCAATGGGCCGGTCTTGCCGCCTGCAACAGATATTGAGAACCTATGATGACCCGCTTTTTTAGAAATTTCGGAGGTGAAATGAAGATCGTATTAGCAACTTCTCCATCAGAGGAAGATAAACACGGCGTCCGGTCAATGGCTCCACTTAGTCTTGGTTACCTGGCCGCCTGCCTGAAGCAGCGGCCGGGGATGACGGTCCGGATTGTGGACGCTTATGGAGAAGGCCTCACAGTGGACCAGGCCACTGCCAGGGTCCTGGCCCTATCTCCTGATCTGCTTGGAGTATCTTCCACCAGTTTCGATTTTAAGAGCGGCATGAGACTAGTCTCACAAGTCAAGGCTGCGAAAAGAGACGTAATCACGGTTATGGGTGGCTACCATCCAACTATGTTTGATCACTTGCTCCTCAGAGATCTCCCCGCCTTGGACTTAGTGATCCGCGGTGAAGCAGACGAGAGTTTTCCAGAGCTGTGCCGGCGGCTACAAGAGTCGGAATCCCTCGCAGGTGTGCCCGGCCTGTCCCATCGTCTCCAAGGAGAGATCGTCAGAGGCACGCCTCAACAAATCGAGGACCTGGACACCATTCCCTTTCCCGACCGAGAATTGTTCGACTTTGATGGCTACTTTCACCAATTCGGCGGCTTCCCCATTCCGGAAGTACCCCGCACCGCCAATGTAGCCACCTCCAGAGGCTGTCCCTACCATTGCACTTTTTGTCCGAAACTGTTCTCCCAGTGGCGCTACCGGATGCGGAGTGCGGAAAACGTCTTTCAGGAAATCCTCGAGCTTCAGGCCGCCGGGTTCGAAATAGTATTTTTCCAGGACGAGAATTTTTCCCACGATATCCCGAGAGTCGAAAAAATTTGTCACCTGATACTGGAGCACCATCTGC
>Ga0366818_10291_pt1 | contig 13258 bp, 11 predicted proteins | sample TotcelFGM3001N14_FD_207090 | JGI IMG/M metagenome (GOLD analysis project Ga0366818, IMG submission 207090) | Enriched cells from coal bed in the Powder River Basin, Montana, United States - Total cells FGM rep3 HSBNCT.FGM.300.1.N14 ...
CCGGGTCGCCAGGTTGAATTGGCCTTCCTGGCCGGTAAAGATATCTTCATCCAGCACCAGGACCACATTGCCCCTGACCCGGGCTATTTTCGTGGCCTCATTGACCTCCACCTGCTCCGCCCGGAGGCGGCGGTCTCCCTGGCGGATTTCCACATTCCCTGCGGCGGTATAGAGGTGGTTGGCGGCATCATAGGTAACCGTGTCGGCGCGCAGCTTCCAAGGCCCGCCTTCGAAGCGCTGGCCTTTGAAAAGGTCCATCTCCGTAACCGCCCCGGCGCTCCCGGCGCTGAGCAGGAGGATCAAGCACCCTATGACAAGGATCAAGTTGCGCGCCAATACCAACTCCTGGAAGTCTGTTCCAAAACCGTTGAATCATACCACAGGGCCGCGGCTCTTTCAAGGAAGCCGTTGCCGAGAAATCTTGCCGGCCGGAGAGATTATCTTGCGGGTGAGCAGGGGTAAGGCTGTCCATGGTTCCGTCAGTCAGGGCCGAGGCATCATTTTGTTGGGACCCTGAGGCGGCGAAGATGATGTGCCTGGGGATAACCCCGGCCGCCCGGGGCAGTTTCCCGGCGCCGGCTGGGTCTCAGGGGCCAAGGCGATTACCCCTGCCGCCGGCCCTTGCGTCAAAGAAGAAGTTGTCATATTATAGGCGTGAGCGCCTGGACTAAATCTTCCGGCTGGGAAAAGAAACGATACCGTTCCGCCAAATTTCTCTGCGCCCCCGTAGCTCAGTTATGGACAGAGCAATGGATTCCTAATCCATGTGTCGCCCGTTCGAGTCGGGCCGGGGGCGCCAATAAAATCAAAGGGTTAGGTCTTTTGGCCTAACCTTTTTTTGCCGGTTTATCCCCAAGGGGTTGGATCAGCACATCTTCTCCATCGGGACCGAGAAAATTTTCACGGCTTGGGTCTTGCCTCTTAGTTGGACTTCCCCCTGGGGCACCACCTGGATCTTGGGGTCCAGACCCAGACGGGTGTTTTCTTCAATGAGAATAGGCTGGCCCACGACTTTGGTGTGGGACTCCAGGCGGGAGGCCAGATTGACCGTATCCCCGATGCAGGTATAGGTGGCGCGCCGTTGGGTGCCGACAAAGCCGGCGATGACGGAACCGGAGGCGATCCCGATGCCGATGGCAATGGGGGCGCGATGCAACAAGGCTTGCTCCTGATTGAACAGATCGACGAGTTCGATCATCTGCATGGCGGCCTTAACCGATTGCTGGCAATGATCTTCCCGGGCCAGCGGCGCCCCGAAGATGGACATTAACCCATCACCCGCCATCAGGCTGACTATGCCGCCCTCCCTGGCTGTAGCATCGATGATCAAGGCGTAGTAGGCGTTCAAGAGCTCAATCGTCTCGTCCGGGGATTGCGATTCCGCCAGGGTCGTGAAGGACCGGATATCGACGAACAGCACCGTGGCGTCCACCAGTTTGCCGCCCAGAGAAAAACCGGAGGTCAACAACTCTTCCGCCACTTCGTCGGTGGCGAATTTGCGAAACAGTTCCCGTTGTTTGTCCTCTAGCCGTTTCTTTTCTAAGCTGGCGTTGACCCGGGCTTTGAGCAAAACGGGATTAAACGGCTTATTAAGATAATCCGCCGCTCCCATCTCAATGCACCTGACCACACTGTCAATTTCATCCACCGCAGAAATCATGATCACGGGAATGTCCCGCCAGTGCGGATCGGCCCTCAAGTGCTCCAGCACTTCATAGCCGTTCATTTCGGGCATTTCAATATCGAGCAGGACCAGATCATAGGCTTGATTTCGCATCATTTCCAAGGCCTGACGGCCGTGCTCCGCAAACGAGACCCGGTGGCTTTGCTGTTCCAGGCCGCGGGCCAGCATCAGGCGGTTCATACGGTTGTCATCAACGACAAGGATAGAGCCCGTAAGTTCAGACACAATTGCCTCCCGGCATATTAATATCACAAGCTTGTCACGTTTTGGCCAAATCCTGGAGCGCTTCCTTGACTTTTTCATACTCAGCTTCAGCCCGGGCCACTTTTTCCGGGACTTCCGTCAACCGGCCTTCTTTTCCCAGAATCTCCAGTTCCTTCGCCATCCCGGAAAGTTTCATGGCGCCGAATGCAGCGCTGTTGGATTTAAGGCTGTGGGCGGCGCGGCGGAAGAGGTCCGCATCATGAGTGGTCAAGGCCTGCTGCATATCATGGAACAGCTTCGGCGCATCCTCGTTGAAGACCTCGATGACCTCGTTGATGAAATCAGCGCCCATGGACTGCCGGAAACTCTCGAACTTCTCAAGATTAATGGCCGGCCCCGATTCCAGCTGCGGGTCAGAGGGGAGGGACTGCGGCCGGGTCCGGCTCAAGGCCTCCACCAGGGCTTCGGTGCGAATCGGCTTGGTAATATAGTCGTCCATGCCCGCCGCGAGACATTTCTCCCGGTCACCCTGCATGGCGTTGGCGGTCATGGCAATAATGCGCGGCCTTTGGCCGGTGGGCAAGTTTTGCCTGATGCGGCGCGAGGCTTCGAGGCCGTCCATTTCCGGCATCTGCACGTCCATCAATACCACGTCATAAGGCTGCCGTTGCAACGCCGCCAGGGCTTCCAAACCGTTGGCGGCCACGTCGGCCCGATAACCCATCCGTTCCAACAGGCGCAAGGCGACTTTTTGGTTAACGGCGTTGTCCTCGGCCAGCAGGATTCGCAGCGGGAGCCGCTGCCCCAGGCCGGGATCGAGTTGCCCCGTAAGGGCGTCGTCATGCTTCCGAACCGGGATCGTTTGCTCCGCCAGGATGGACATCAGGGCGTCGAATAACTGGGAGGGTTTGAGGGGCTTGGTGATTTGGGCCGCGAAGACGGAGCTGTCGGGGCCGATTTCCCTGCGGCCCAAGGAGGAGAACAGCACCAAGGGCAGGGTGGGGTTATGGGAACGGATCTCCCGGGCCAGCATCACGCCGTCCAATTCGGGCATTTGCATATCCAGAATAGCCACATCGAAAGGATCGCCGCGCCTGATCCACTCCAGCGCCTCCCGGGGCGAGCGCGTATCTCGGGTCATCAGGCCCCACGACCGGGTTTGCAGCACGAGAATGCGGCGATTGGTGTCGTTGTCGTCCACGGCCAGCAGGCGTTTGCCGGCCAACTGGGGTTGGCTGCTCAACAATTCCTGGCGCGTGACCACGGGCATGGCCACCGGCTCCGCCTGGATGGCAAAATTAAACGTGGCCCCCTTCCCCGGCACGCCTTCGCTTTCGACCCACAATCTCCCGCCCATCATCTCGCTGAGCCGTTTGCAGATGACCAGGCCCAATCCCGTGCCGCCATACTTGCGGGTGGTGGAGGCGTCGACCTGGCTGAAGGATTGGAAGATGCGGCCGAGGCGATCTTGCGGGATGCCGATGCCGGTGTCCGCCACGGCAAAATGGAGGACCAGAGAGGCAGGAGGCGGCATGGCGGGCTTCCCTCCTGCCGCTCCGGATTCCACCCCTACCGTCAGCACGATTTCTCCCTTTTCCGTGAACTTCACCGCATTGTTGAGGAGGTTGAGCAAAATCTGCCGCAGGCGGGTCACGTCGCCGGCAATGGTGACCGGCACCTGGTCGTCAATCTGATAGGCCAGTTCCAGACCTTTATTCGCCGCCCCGGGGGCCACCAGATCAAGGGCGCTTTCAATACAGCCGCGTAGGTCGAAGGGTTGATGCTCCAGTTCCATCTTGCCGGCTTCGATCTTGGAGAAGTCGAGAATATCGTTGATGATGCTCAGGAGAGCCTCGCCGCTGGTGCGGATCGTCTCGGTGAATTCGCGTTGCTCTTCCGAGAGTTGGGTATCGAGCAGCAGGTTGGTCATGCCGATGACCCCGTTCATCGGGGTGCGAATTTCGTGGCTCATGGTGGCTAAAAACACACTCTTAGCCTCATTGGCGGCTTCGGCCCCCTCCCGGGCCTCCCCGGCTTCGGCATAGAGGCGGGCATTGTCCAAGGCGATGGAGGCCAGTTCCGCAAAACGCCCCAACACTTCCTTTTCCTCTTCGCCGAATATCTGGCCCGTAACCCGCTGGCTGGCCAGACCCAGGACCCCGATGGTTTGCAATCCGGACTTAAGGGGAACTCCCACGATTATGCCGATGGCGCCATAATCCAGGTCCAAGTCCCCGGCCCGTCCATCCCAATCCTGGTAATCTGTGATGAGCAAAGGCTGGCCGGTTTCCCAAATCTTACCGGATAGGCCCTGCCCCAACCTCAGGGTAGAACCCAGGACCCCGCTGAAAATCCCTATCCCCACCCGGCATTCCAGCACCTGGTTCCCGGGATCGGCCAGATAGATGAAGCCATGCGGCGTACCCAGCAATTGCCCGGCGCGAGTTATGAGGGCCTGCAATAAATCTTGCAGGTTCAAGCGATTGATGAGCCCCAGGGTGGTTTCATGCAAGGCGGCCAGGTATTCTTTTTGCCGGTGGAGAGCGTCTTCCATCTGCTTACGCTCGCTGTTGTCCCGAATGACTTCGATGGCTCCCGAGAGGTTGTCGTGGGAATCATAAAGGCCCCCAGCCGTGGCGGAAAGATACGAACCGCCCGGTTTAAGTTGGGGCACATAGGCTTCGCCGCAGAGAACCCCCCCCCGCCGGCTGAGATTGGCATACTTGGCCCGGTAGTCCTCTTCCTCTTTGAAGATATAATCTATGAGAATGGGCCGCCGCTCACCGTAGAAGGGCAGGGCGTATTCATAGTTTCCCTTTCCCAGCATATCCTGGCTCTTGACGCCGGTCATGGCCTCTATGGCCCGATTCCAGGCGATGACGGTGCCTTTCCGGTCGATTACCAGGGTGGCGTCGGGCAAAAAGTCGATGATATCCAAAATCCGGCGTTCGGATTCCCGGGCCGCGTCTTCAGCCCGTTTCCGTTCAGTGATATCGATAAAAGTTCCATAAATAAAATCAATTTCACCTCGATCATTGCAGATTATCTGGCCGGTCTCCTGGAGCCACAATATGTTGCCGTTCTTATGCCGGATACGATATTCCCGTATGTAAGTCTTATCCCCTTTGAGGGCTTGAACCATTTTTTTCTGGATATCGGCAATGTCCTCCTGGACGACAATGTCCAGCCACTTCATTTTTCTGGATTGAAAATCTTCTTTGGGGTAGCCGGTCAATGAGCCAATTTTGTCATCGATGAAATCAACCGACCAATCTTTATAGCCCTTGAAGATCACATTAGGCAGATTCTTTACCAGGAGCCGGTATTCGGCCTCACTGTCACCCAGGGCCTCAGCCGCAGGGATGGTTTGCCCTCCGCTGGCCTGCAATTGGGCCACCTGCCGGCGCAAGGCGTTTAATTCTGTTACCAGTTGCTCCTTGGTCTTTTCTGGGTCATTCATTGTGGTCTCCGCCCTAGTATCGGAACATTGCCTCTATTCTTACATTTAAACCTCTAAATATAGTATGACAACTTAATTATTTTCAAAAAGCAGCGGCGGCAGAACCCATTACCCCCTGGCTCCTCGACAACGGGCGATCCGGGTGTCAGGGTGAACGGAAACTGAGGATGGAGGCAGACACGCCTGGAGAAATTATGGCGAGGACTGGTAGGGGATAGGGTCGGGGATGCCCGCGGCGGCGAAGCCCTTGAGGCGCAGGCGGCAGGAGGAGCACCGGCCGCAGGCCCGGGGCCGGTCCCGGTAGCACGACCAGGTGAGTTCCAGGGGGGCGCCCAGTTCCAGGCCCAGGCGCACAATGCCGGCCTTGTCCAGGTCAATCAGGGGGGTGTGGATGGCCAGGCGGGTTTCGGGCCGGGTGCCCAACTCGATGACCCGGTTGAAGGCCTCAAAATATTCCGGGCGGCAATCGGGGTAACCGGGGTTGTCCAGCACGTTGGCGCCGATGAACAGGGCCTTGGCCCCCAAAACTTCGGCCCAGGCCACCGCCGCGGCCAAAAGATTGGTGTTGCGGAAAGGGACATAGGTGGAGGGGATGCCCGGCGGTTCCACAACGCCGATGGGCACGGGCTGGTCCAGGTCGGTGAGGGAGGAGCCGCCGATCACCCCCAGGTAGTTGAGGTCGATCTCCAGGGTGGCGGCCGCCTCAAAGAAGGCGGCCTGGGCCCGAAACGCCTCCAACTCCTGTTCCAGGCTCCGCTGGCCGTAATTGGCATGCAGCATGGCCAGGGAAAACTCCCGGCGAGCCACCGCCGCGGCCACGCAACTGTCCAGCCCGCCGCTGGCCAGGACGACTGCTTTAAAGCGGGTTTTGGGTTTTGGGTTTTGGGTTCTGGGGGGAAACGTAACCGGCATTTTACCGTCCTATGTTTTTAAGGAGTTTTAATTTTCTATGCGCTCATTCGTGGGCCTTCGGCCCGCCCGTAAAACATGAAAAATCAGGTGGGGCGGGCGTCCTCGCCCGCCACTCCACTGGCGTAATGGTGAGTAGGACGCACCCTACGATACTCCCACAACGGCAATCATTATCTTTTTCCAGAACCCAGAACCCAGAACCTGAAACCCAAAACCCGCCTTCACACTCCTCGGACTTGCGGTCCCCAGATGTATTTGTGAAGCTGAGGGTTCAGGCGCAGGAGGAGGCCGGTGGCCAAAATCCAGGCCGCGGCCTCTTTCAGTGCTACCTGCCCGAAAACCGGGGAAATCAGCACCGGCAGGCGTTCGGCTAAGCGAAAATTATTGATGACCTCCAGGGCCCAGGTGAAATCGAGCCGGCCGGCCACCACGAACTTGACCTCATCCCGGGAGGTCAGGAGATCCATATTGGCCCAGAGGTTGCGGTCGGCCATGTTGCTCCCCGGACATTTTATATCCAGGATGCGGTGCACCCGGACATCCACGGCGCCGATGGGCCGCGAGCCGTTGGTCTCCAGGCAGACGGTGAAGCCGGCGTCGAGCAACGCCGTCAGGAGGGCCGGGGTCTCGGCCTGGAGCAGGGGTTCGCCGCCGGTAACCAGCACCAGCCGGTGGGGCTGGGACCGGGCCTGGGCCGCCAGCGCCCCTACGGTCATGGCGCTCCCGCCTTCGTAGGCGTAGGTAGTGTCGCAATAACGGCAGCGCAAGTTGCAGCCGGTCAGGCGGATGAAATACGCCGGCACTCCCGCCCGGGTGGATTCACCCATCAGGCTGGCAAAGGTTTCGCAGACCACAAGCGCCATAAGGAACCGTTCTCGGGAAGGTTTCGGGGTTCAGTACCATCATTATCGAACGGGGCGGGCCGGAAATCAAGCCTCGGCCCTTCCAAGGGCGACGTCTCCGGTTAGCTGGCCCGAGAACGGGGAAATTGTCCGGGGCAGAGATTCTCGAGAAGGGCGAAAAGATTCCGACAAGGCATGGGCTTCAACGCCTCCGTAAAACACGAAAAGCTCAGTGGGGCGGGCGTCCCCGCCCGCCACCGTTGGTGGCACAGGCTTCCAGCCTGTGCGCCGCACCGGCAAGATGGCCGGTGCCACCAATAATTTTTCGAGGCCAGGGCTTAGTGCCAAAGCTATACTCGTTGCCAAAAGTTTTTTCCGCCCCCCCCTCACCCTAACCCTCACCCCCGTTGGGTGAGGGGATAAGAGGAAAGAACTTTTGGCAAACGCTATATAACCTCTCGCCATCCCTGCTCTTTTTCCCCTACCCACCCCGGTGTCCTTCTATACACCTGCAGGCCGCTAATTGCGTAAAATTTCACATAATTTTTCCATTGCGTTTACGGTCCGTCTGCCATAGAATGAGTTCCGTTCGGGAGAAAGGGAGACCATGAGCACGCCGGGCCCGGCAACGCCGGTGAAGCCGGTGGTCAGTATGCTGCTGGCCCGGGAAGATTTGGCCCCGGCACTGGTGGAAAGACTCGCCGGGTATTTGGGCCCGCCAGATTTGGTGGGACCATGGTGGCCGTTTGACGCCACCGCCTACTATGCCCCGGAAATGGGCCCCAACCTGGGCCGCCGTCTGGTTTCCTTCCTGCACCTGGCCGATCCGGCCTGCCTGGCTGATTGGAAGGTTTATACCAATGCGTTGGAGCAGGCCTTTAGCCTGGGTGAGCGGCGGCTGGCTAACCTGGACCCGGGGTACGTGGCCAGGGAACGGCTGGTCCTGGCCACCGGCAAGAATTTTCCCCACCGCATCTATCTGGATCACGGCATCTACGGGGATTTAACTCTGGTTTTTGGCCAGGGGAGGTGGCAGCCTCTGCCCTGGAGCTACCCGGATTACGCCCGGGGCGAGCTTCCGGCGCTACTGGAGGTGGTGCGCCGGAAATACCTCTGGCAACTCAAGGCGATGGCAACATGATGAAGAGCATGACCGCCTACGGGCGGGGGGAAGTGGAAACCTCGGCACAGAAGTGGGTGGTGGAACTGAAGACCGTTAACCACCGTTTTCTGGAACTCGCCCTCAATCTCCCTCGGCGCTTCTGGGCTCTGGAGGACCGCTTCCGCAAGCTCATCAAGAGCCGGGTGGCCCGGGGCCGGGTGGATATGCAGTTATCCTGGGAGAGCTTCGAAGAGAAATCCGTGACCTTGCGGCTGGATATGGGCGTGGTAGCCGGGGTCCGGGACGTGCTGGAGCGGCTGCGGCTGGCCGGCAACACCCCCGAGTCCCTGAAGTTGGAGCATTTTCTCCATTTTTCGGACCTGCTGGTGGCCAAGGAACAGGCCAATCAGGACCTGGAGTTGGAGGCGGCCTGGGAAACGATGTCCCAGGCAGTGACTCAGGCCCTGGACCTCCTGGACGAGATGCGCATAACCGAGGGTGCGGCCCTGGCGGCCGATCTGGCCGGCAGCCTTTCGGACATCCGCCGGGAAATGGGCCGCATCGCCGAACTGGCGCCGCGGCTGCCGCAACTCTGGCGGGAGCGGGTCGTTGCTCGCCTGGCGGAGCTGTTTCCCGAGGGCAGCCCGGTGGACGAGACCCGCCTGGCCCAGGAAGTGGCCATTATGGCCGAACGCCGGGATGTGGCCGAAGAATTGGCCCGGCTGGAGAGCCATCTGGCCCAATTTCAGCAAACCCTGGGGGGCCAGGGGCCGGTGGGGCGCAAGCAGGAATTTCTGCTCCAGGAAATGCTGCGGGAGGCCAACACCATCGGCTCCAAGAGCGGCGATCTGGGCATCTCTCAGGCGGTGCTGGAAATCAAAGGCTCCCTGGAGCGGCTCCGGGAGCAAGTGCAAAATATCGAGTAGGTCGAAGGGGGAGAATCAACCATGGACGGGCGCTTAATCAACATCGGGTTCGGCAATACGGTAATCTCTTATCGGGTCGTGGCAGTGGTCGTGCCGGGTTCCGCGCCCATGAAGCGGCTGCGGGAGCGGGCCACCCAGGCCGACCGCCTCATCGACGCCACCCACGGCCGCAAGACCCGCTCCATCATCGTCACCGACAGCAATCACATCATCCTGTCGGCGGTGCATACCGAAACCCTTTCCCAGCGTCTGAACGGCCATGGCGTGGTGGCGCGGGCGGACTCGGGAGAAAAGGACACTTAGGTGCCCGGGGAAATCTTCGTCATCACCGCCCCTTCCGGGACGGGCAAGACTACCCTGCTGAAACCGTTGATGGCCGCCGATGCCAGGCTGCGGTTCTCCATTTCCTACACCACCCGGCCCCGGCGCGCCGGGGAGGTGGACGGCCGGGACTATTTTTTTGTCAGCCCGGAGGAGTTCCGGCGGCTTCGGGATACGGGCGCCCTGGCGGAGTGGGTGGAACAGTTCGGCTACGGCTACGGCACCTCCCGGGACTGGGTCCTGGATATGGTGCGGGGAGGGGGGGACCTGATCTTCGATCTGGATTCCCGGGGCGCCCGGGCCCTCAAAGGCGAATTTCCCCAGGCGACCCTGATCTTCATCCTGCCGCCAAGCCTGACGGAATTAGAGCGGCGCCTGCAAGGCCGGGGAGGCCTGGACCCCGAGGAACTGGCCCGGCGCCTGGCCAACGGCAGGGCGGAACTCAAAGAAGCCCACTGGTATGACTACCTGGTGATCAACGACGATAAGGCCACGGCCCTGACGCAGCTTCAAGCCATCACCGCCGCAGCCCGCTGCCGCACCTCGCAACTCTGGCCGCAGTTGGCCCCCCGGTATTTAGACAACAACCCCTGATCTCCTCTCATTGGTTTTTCCACTTTTGTGTTGCAAACGTGATACAATAGCAATCAGAAAGGAGGTGTGTCATGCCCAAGTCCGCCAGCATCCATGCCCGGATAGAGCCGGAGTTGAAAGAGGCGGCGGAGGCCATCCTCAAGGAATTGGGTCTCAACGCCACTCAGGCCATTACCCTTTTTTACCGGCAGATCAAAATCAACCGGGGCCTCCCCTTTATTCTCCGAGTGCCCAACGAGACCACCCGGCAAACTCTGGATGATACCGACACCGGCAAGAACCTGGTGTATTGCCGTGACGCCGAGGACCTGTTCCAGCGGCTAAAACTCTGATGTTCACTCCGGCTTATACCCGGCAAGACGGCGGTATGCGCTTCGCATTCCCGCCCTATGGGCTCTTGCGGGGATCATAAAGTTTTCACAATCAGCAAGATTATCATTGCAAGCAACAAGACGGAGTTGGCGATTGACGCAACAAAAACGAATAATTGGAAGCGACGCATTTTCAGGTCTGTAAAAGGAGCTAACTGTCGCATAGTCTCCTGTAGCGATGTCGCCATCTTCTCCAATGATTCGGTGGCCATCTGATTCAACTCACGTGACCGCCGGTATTGCTCAATCTCCTCAACCAGCGCGGTCGTCTTTTCGCGGCATTCCTCAAGCAAACTATTGATATCTGGCGGCATGGATTATTTTCTCCATTTGCAGAATGGCAAGTGCCACCCTGTATAGGTTACGTCGTTCCGACGAAGGGGTGATAGCATCAATCAGATTGGCATAACGAAACCCGGAATTTTCATAAATGACGCTGAGGAAAGCAATGACTACTGAGCTACCCGCCGAGGGAAGGGTTTCTTTTTTTTCGTGATCGAGAAACTTGAGAGGAACAGCAAGGAGATTACGAATTGAGTTGTCATCGAGAGCTGAATCGTTCTCCATCTCAGATAAGGACTCCAGGAGGAGCCGGCGTGAGGTATTAGAGAGGCTACGTTCTTGGTAAACTATAGTTACCATATTTAGCAGCCCCCAGTCGGAACGAAAGCGCTCGTCCAGTAGTCGCCTTGTTTCCCAATACAAGAGATCCACATCGTCAAAGCCTTCAACTTTCTCAAGAATCCGAGTCATGTCGTCAGGAGATGGTGTCTTCTCAGCCATGTAATTGAGAGTCTTGGTTAATTTTGATTCGTCGAAATAGGCCCTGATAACGGCACGCAACCGCTCCGGCGAGGTGTCCTCTTGGTTGCAGAACTTCACCATGGTGCGGATGGCTTCGCGGCGCTGATAAACGATCCGATCATAAATGAAATCAACGAGACTACGGATGATCCGGTGACTTAACTTGACATCTCCGGGGTGCCGGAAGACGATCTCTTCAATTTGTTCGCGGGTATATGGGCGATAACGCGACATGTAAGCATGCAAATTTTTGAGCAAATGCCCCTGTAGCGCCTGTTCGTTTCCCTCTGCCAAGGAGCGCTCTACGACCGGGTGAAGCCCGACATGGTATCGGGTTGTTTTCTCTATGCCAGTGACTTCGTAGTCATCGATCACAGCCAAGACCAACCAGTAGGCCAGATACCGCTCGGTATGTTCGTTTGCCTCTGGCACGATTATCCGGCCATCAATGAGATTTTCGCCAGAGAAAATGGTTTTTAAGACGCTCAGAGCACCCTCAATATCCGGTTTTTTTCCGGGGAAATTCTGATAATGGAAATAAGATACGATGCCGAGGTCGTCTTTCCGATCCATCTTCCGGACTTCGCCGTTGAGCCATCGCTGAGTAACCACTGGTTGATCATCGGAAAAGATCAGGAAGCACTGAGAAATCTGTCCGCTGCGGCCGGCCCGGCCACACTGCTGGTAATAAGCTTCGATGGATTGCGGCATTTTGTAATTGACAATGTAGTTTATCTTTTCATTGTCAATACCCACACTGACCGCCGTGTTGCCGAACAGCATCCGGACATGTCCGCGCTTAAAAGCTGCCAGGGTCTTTCTCTTGTATGTCTCCCACTTGTTCCTGGAGAATGGGGCGTCACGAGGAACGCTGCCGCTGTACATGCCGAAACGGAGTCGTCGCGGTTCGTCTGTTTGCAAGACGGTCTGTACATGGTCCTTCGCCGCCCCAACGTATTTGCCTAAAAGGTACCACAGCTTCTTGGGGGTGTATGTGAAGACGATGCCCCAGCCATGCTCCACAAGGTTTGGAACGCCTAACCGATCCGCAATCGTGCCCAGCACATTATTAAGCATTTGCTCCTTATCAGCGGCCCGGCATCTTACAACATTTAACGTGAGTTCGCCACGATCGAACGTCTTTGGGCGCACGATGGAGTCCATGGCTTCAATGTTTAATTCTCGCTTCAGGTCGATGAGAACGAGCTGCGAAGCGGTTCCGGTAAGTGCCACGGTAACCGGAGTGCGCCCCTGGAAAGAACAGTATCTCTTGAAATTTCGATCCAGGCTGAGGTAGGAAGGCCGGAAATCGTGCCCCCACATCGACACGCAGTGAGCTTCGTCAATGACCGCGTAATTCACAAAGATGTCTGCCGCGTTGAGGGAACGCATGGCATGTCGAAAATTCGGGCGCAGCATACGTTCTGGGGAGATGAATACTATGAGGTTGCCGGATAGCAGACGACCGATATTTTCGTCTTTTACTTCGGAGGCTGCGTGCCATGGAAAGACACGGTCTATACGATATAGTTCCTGAAGACTTTGGACCTGATCCAACATGAGCGCTGTGATCGGATCGACAACAATCGTGGTGCCAGGGGTTAGCATGGCGGCCAGTTGATAGCAGATTGACTTGCCAGCACTGGTGGGCAGAAGGCCAATGGTGGCTTTCTGGGCTAGAACGTTACGCAGGATCGGAAACTGCCCCTCCCGGAAAGCATATTTGCGAAAGAAATCCTGGAGAAAGGAGGACAACAAATCTTCTGTCTCATCGGTGACGTTGAGGGGCCGTGGCTTGGTGTGATACGAAAAGCGAAAGGGTTCGTTGCGGCGGTAGGTATTTCTTACTACATACTGAAAACTCGCAGGTTTATTAGCCTGGGGTGTTAATGTGTTGGACTTGATAGCCAGGTCCAGGGAGAGGTCAAACCTTTCGACGCCAATATTCTTGCCTTCGTGAATAATGAACGCCGTATTTGCCTAAGTAGCTGCGAAGATTATTCGGCAACGCATACTCATAGGCCGGATTTCGTTGGAG
>Ga0366818_10292_pt1 | contig 12974 bp, 20 predicted proteins | sample TotcelFGM3001N14_FD_207090 | JGI IMG/M metagenome (GOLD analysis project Ga0366818, IMG submission 207090) | Enriched cells from coal bed in the Powder River Basin, Montana, United States - Total cells FGM rep3 HSBNCT.FGM.300.1.N14 ...
TGGGGCCAGCCGGAGCGTGAATTTGGTGGCGGCGGCTTTCAGGACCGCTTCCAGGAAGTCAAGCGGAGCCAGTTGGGTCCGGCGCTGGGAGTGAACCAGCAGACCGTGGACAAACTGCTGGCCATCGATGCGCGGTATAAGCCGTTGCGGCACCAGCTGGTCACGGGGATGAAGAGTGACATGCGGCGCCTGCAGCAGCTCATGAGCCAGCCCTCGCCGCCGGAGCGGGAAATTCAGTCTCTTCTCGCCGATATGAAGCGCAAACGGCTGGAGATGCTCAACCTGCAGCAGCGCAAGGATGATGAAGAGTCGGCCCTGCTCACCCCCATGCAGCAGGCCCGTTATCTGATATACCTCATGTCCCTGATCAAGGAAGCCCGTAACGTCAAGAGCGGTGCGGGCGGACAGGGCGGACAGGGCCGGCCCGGGGTTGTGGGTGGACCCGGGGGTATGGGTGGACCTGGGGGGATGGCAGTGCCAACCCTGCGGCCTTCCGAGATTCCGGTTTCCCGTCCGCCTCAGTAAGACCGGACCGGGAGCCGGCGCAGCCTCGCCGCCTCCGGAGAGAAAAATCCGGAAAATCTGCAAAACCGGCCAGTAACCCGGAGGCAATCCGGGTCTGCGGCCGGTTTTTTTATCTCCCTACTTGCCAAATCCGCATGAAGCGATTTACAATAGACAGGCCGCCGGAGTGGTGGAATTGGTAGACGCAGGGGACTCAAAATCCCCCGGGTGAAAGCCTGTGCCGGTTCGAGTCCGGCCTCCGGCACCAGTATTATCAAGGGTTTGGGGTTCAAGGTTTTGAACCCCTTTTTTTTGGTGAGTAGCGGTGAGTAGGTGGTGAGTAGGTTTTTTTGGAATTTTTTTGGAATAGCACCATTCACAAAGAAAAAGAGCCGCCAAAGGGGTACCGGCAGCCCTAAATATGAATTACCCCCAAAAAAGTTGGTCAGATTGAGGCAGTTATAGAAGGCTCGTCTGCAACACTTGTGAAGTGCTCCAACAACCGCATCGTTTCCCGCAGATTCGGGTCCACCAGTTGTAGGTAACGCTCCGTGGTCTGGTAATTGGTATGCCGCAAGAGCTTACTGATCTCCGGCAGGGGCCGTTTCTCCTTGTCATAGAGATAGCTGGCTACGAAATGCCGGATGCAGTGGTAGGTGTAGCGCCTCACCCCTGCACGCCGACAAATACGCCGCATTAATTCAAAGCGATCTGTATAGCGGTCACCGCTTCTTGGATTTACAAAGACATACTCGTCCTGTGTCCGCTTCTTCCAGAGGTCCCTCAGTACCCCTTCAAGGGCAGCGTTCATTGGCAGCCAATCGAATTGCCAGGCCCCACCTCGGCGCTTTCGGGTCCAAAGGCGGACTTCATAGCGCTCCCAGTTAACGTCATCCCATTTAAGGCGCAGCACTTCATCAATCCGGGCAAGAGTGTGATAAAGAACCAGGATTAACGGCCGATCCTTGCCAGCCGCCAGGATAATCTTTTTCATCTCTTCGAGGGTAGGTATGATCTTCTTCTGTTGATCCACGCCCAATTTGTCCACAAGCACAATGGGGTTGGTGGGGACCTGGCCACTTAGCCGTCTGTGTCCCCAGGAAAAGAGTACCATGAGTTCGGTGCGTTCTTTATTGAACTGGTTATTTGTTGGGCATTTAAGCAGATAGCTTTCTACATTATCTGTCGTGATGCTGGCTGCCGGCACGTTGCCAAGGTGCGCCAAAAAACGCCGGAAAACCGTTTTACGGTATCTCAGAGTGACCGGCGCCAGACTTCTTTCGGCCACCCGGAGGTACCGTACCATCAGCGCTTCCAGGTTTAAGCACGTCTCGGAGTCCGAAACGCATGGCGTCGGCGGCGATTGTGGGATCACGCTCGGCACCGTCTCCAGGGCCGCCCGGTGCTCGGCCATGGCCTTGGCTGCTGCTCTTTTGGTGTCGAACCCGGTTTTGCTGTACCGCTGGCCCCGGTACTGGAACTGATACCGGTACCTTCCGGTCTTGGGGTCCTTCCATAATGGCATAGATCCTCTCCCTCCTGAAACGCAGCGCCCGAATCCCTGCGGGGTAAAAGCCACCTAAACGTGGGGCGTTGACATAGATTGTACGAAGTGAGAGATGCAAAAGCCCTGCCACTTCTTCAGGAGTTAGGAGTGGATGCATGTTATCTTGCTGTGTGCCCTGGCCATGACCATTTGTTCGAGTGCAGGCCTCTTCGCTAAAAAAGTGGGACTTGAGTTAGGATTTTTGAGGCAGGTGGGGCAGATTTTCGGGCCGCTTTGCCCCTGGTCCCCCAATGCCCTGCCGATTGGGATTTCTTCCCATCCGATAGGGGTGGAGGGAACAAGAGTTGGCCGGACATTTGCGGACCTCTCCCATGCTGCCAGCACAATTGATGCAATTTTTCCGAATGGCTTTAACGGGGGTGAGCATGTGGTGACCCAAAGATTTCCCGCCTTATAATCAGCTTCTTTTTTTATGACTCAGCTTTTATGTCAATTAGACAACTTTGTCAACGATAAAATGCGAAAAATAGGGGTGGGAAGAAAGAGATTATTAGTGCTTAGTGTAGCTCACACGATCCATCATGCGCAGCTGGCCGCGGTCGAGCAGGGCGTCTTGGAACGGATCCATGGGGTCAAAAGGTCTAAAAAGCACCTTGTCTTCGTAAATGGTGATTGTCCCCAGGTGACCATACCCCTTCGGGCAACAATAAACTACATCGTCGCCATTGGTTATCGGGATAATGCCATCCTTTTCAATTATCAGGGTTTTCGGTTTTCTATAGATCCGTTCATTTTTAACTCTGATTGCATACATCTTGGACACCTCGCCCCCTCCATACAGAGGGATAGGTGCCGGAATCCAAGCTATGGCACGTTCCTTATCAATCTCCTGAGGGAACAAGAAAGGTTCCTCGCCTACCTCAACGAGAAGGGGAATGTCGTCAAAATCATAGGCAAGCGCTCCAACAGTCACGTCCAAAGCATCCGCTATCTTTTCCAAATTTCTGATAGTCCAGTTGCGTTCATTAGCGAACATCCTGCTCAGGTTATGGATGCCAAGCTTTTCCCCAAAAGGCTTGATTTTTAAATTCCGCTCTTTGAGTAATTTCTTGATCCTCTCCGAGATATTCTGTTGAGTGTCCATGAGTAAAATATATGACTAAGAGACACCCCATTGTCAATCTAAATAACCAATTAAATTCATAAAAGGTGTCTATTTGAATATTTTTCTTGACCCACAGTGCTCCTAAGGCATATCTTTATGCCCATGAAAATCAATAAATTTCCTCAAAGTGAAGGTGACCGCGTAAAAATCCCTATGCGATTTGCCCTGCCTATGGGTCGCGACAAAAGCCACTTGGTCAGGGTTAATCAGGGACTGCGGAACCTTTCCCTTGATAGCGCGGCGAGGGCGGTGGAACTCTTTATGGCCGACGGCCAGTCCGTCACCATTTTCGATGTCCTGCCATCCCTTAAAAAATTCAAGCGTTACTTCTGTAAGGGATGTGAGAAGGCATAGTGGCAAAAAAAAACCCAAGTCCCCTATGGTCATCATCCGGAACACCCGGGAGCAGAATGGCTATACTTTTGGATTTTTGCCGCAGGGCCAGGTTAAGGTCGCCAGCCTTCGCACCGGGGATTACTCCATAGAGGGCCTTGAGGACCAGGTCATTTTGAGTTAAGCCCGAAGTCTGTAAGAGGATCGGTTATTGTCTGGAACATTCGCCATAGGGTGATGTTCTGGACGATGCCGAACCTCCTTTGGGCTGAGAAGTGGATCTTTTACCTATTAGACCGTTTCTGGAAGGACCACCATGGGCTTGCGTGACGAATTACTGGCAAAGATAGACGTCCTGGCCGAATACGAGGCCATTGGACTACGGGTCGCAAAGGGCGCCAGGCCTAACGCAGAGGGGTGGCTGTCCTGCCATGCCCTGGGCCGGGAAGATAATAATCCTTCAGCCTCCATCAACATCGGGCCGAACCTCAAGGTGAAGGGCATTTACAAGGACTTCGTCAACGGTCTGGCCATGGGGCTTTTCAACGCAGTAGGAGGGCATGGAGATTACGCGGACGGGACCCATTGTTACCGTGAGATGCTCACCAAATATGGGTTCAGCGTCGGGAACGGGAAGAACAAAACTCCGCCGACCCTGACCGATGTGAAGCGGTACAGGGAAAACCTGTCGCCCGAAATCATCCAGTACCTCAAGGACAAGCGGGGGCTGATTGACGAGAGCATCGCCAAGTTCGAGATCGGTTGGGACGTTGGCCGGGAGCGGAACACCATCCCGGTCTATGTGCCTGCGTCGGCTGGTAAAACCCTGGTCAACATTAGGATGCACAACTCCAAGAAAACGCCCAAGACCTTGAATTGGGCGGGGTCTGGCGCCGCCCGATTGTACGGGGCGGACCGGCTGGTGGCTGCTCCCCCGGGCTCCACGGTGATCATCACCGAGGGCGAGTTCGACTGTATGCTGGCCGAGCAAGAGACAGGGTATATCGGGGTCAGCCCTACCAACGGGGCCAAGACATTTCAGGAGGATTGGGTCAAGCTCTTTCACGGCAACCACGTCGTAGCGGCCTATGACTGCGACAAGGAGGGCCGGGAGGCGGTCGCCGGCCTGGTCCTCCCTGTTTTCCAGAAAGCCGTGGAGTCGGGCCAGGTGCTCTCCATCAAGGCTATCTGGCTCTACCCGGGGAGCGACAAAGCCCACAAGGACATGACTGACTGGATCACCAAGGACGGCGGCTCCGGGAAGGAATTAAAAGAGAAGATCGCTGAGACCCCAGCCTACCTCTACCCCACCTCCACCACCCACCTGGAAGATCCCATCGAGCTCAAGAGTTTCACCGAGGTTGATCGGTCTGAATTTGCCGGGAAAAGGGTCACGGTCAACCTCCAGGTGTACGGGGAGAACACCGTGGCCTACTATGGGCCCCAAAAGGTCAAGGTGACGAACTGCCAGGCCTTGAAAGAGGGGAAGTGCCACGGAAACATCGACCCCGCCACCAACCAGCCCTCAAACCGCTGTATGCACGACATCCAGGTTCCCCTGGGGGAGCGGGTTCTTATCTCCGGGGTGCGGGCCACCGAGGGACAGTTCAAGTCCCATATCCAGGCTTTCATCTGCGAGAAGGACAAGCGGCCCGCTTTCAAATTGGACGACGTCGACAGGGTCGTGGTGCGAGAAGTATTCGCCCACCAAATTTTCGAGGCGATGAAATTCTCCCTGGAGCACCAGATCGACAAGCCTGTTTACATCCTGGGCGGCGCCATGGTGGGGATCGGCAAGTACCAGGCCACCGGCCGCATCGTTTCCAGCTACAAGGACCAGCAGCCGGTGCTCCTGGTGGACAGGCTGGTTCACCAGGACGAGGACTACCAATGTTTCGACCTGGACACCGCCAGGCCCTACCTGCAGAAGCTCAAGAAGATGAAGATAGAGGAAATCTGCTACGACCTCAGTTACCATGTCACCAGGATTTACAAGCGGTGGGACCTTCACCTAGGAGTGCTCCTGGTTCTGTGTTCCCCCTTGTGGATCAACTTCCCGGGCGAGGGCCGCATCCGTGGCTGGCTGACCGCCATTATGGTGGGCGACAGCGGCACCGGCAAGACCACCATCAGCCAAGGGCTCTTTGAGTTCGCCAGGGTAGGGGATCGGGTGAGTGGCCTCACCGCATCGAGGACCGGGATCACCTATGGCCTGGAGCACGACGAGAGGAAGGGGTGGCGGGTCCGGGCCGGCGCCCTGCTCAAGCAAAGTCGCCAGGCTTTGATCGTGGATGAGGCCCAGGACCTCCCCGAGCAAGAGCTGAAAACTATGGCCGAGGGGATCGACACTGGCACCGTCAAGATTGACCGGATCCAGCAGAGGACGTTCGAGTCGGCCACCCGGGTCATCTTCAGCTGCAACCCGAAGGAGCCCAAGAGGGCCGCTGATCAAAAGAAGATGGAGGACTTCCGGCATGGCTGCCATTCGGTCGAGGACCTGTTCGTTACCATGATGCTGCGGCGCATTGACTTTTGCCTGTTCGCCTCATCGGGGGACATTGAGGATAAGGAGGAGATTTTCAACCCACCCGAGGACATGGGGGACCAGCAGGTGATGGCCGATGATCTCCGGGCCCTGATCTTTTGGGCCTGGAACCTTCGAGAGGACCAGATCCTGATTGACAAGAAGGTGGGGCGCCTCATCCGCAAGAAATCTCTGGCCTTGAGCAAGGTTTTCGGGTGCGATAAACCTCCGATTGTCTACCCTGAGGATTTCCGCAAGACCCTGGCTCGCCTGTCCGTCGCCTACGCCGTCCTGGACGTTTCCGCCAACGAGGATTTTACCCAGGTGATCGTTACCAATGACCATGTTTATGCCGCAGCCATGTTCATCGACATCATCTATAAGGCTGAGAACTGCCGCCTGGACGTGCACGCCGCCGATTACCGGCAGAGCTACGGGATGGAGGACCTGGACAACATCAAAGAGCAGATAGATGAAATCCTGGCCTTAGATGAAAACAACCCGACCAGGTATCGCTTTGAAGGGATCATGGGTCAACTTTTGCGAACCCAAACAAAGGAGAAAATCCGGAAGGGGGACCTGGCCGACCAGTTTGATGTGGAAAAGAAAACGATCCAGAGGGATATGCTCTGGTTTGTTAAAAACCGCTTGATAAACCCCAGCGCCCATACCGGATACTCACCTTTGCCCCGGTTATTCAAATTGATAGGCCGACTGGAAAAGATCAACCCCGAAAAATATAAGTTTAGGGATGCGACCCCACCGCTGGAAGATGGACAAAGTGGACATTAAAGTGGACACAGGGGAATCGTCCAAAGTGGACATCCGCAAATGTCCACTTTGGCAAGCAGTTTCCTTTAATGATAGGGCTTTTGGTGTTTCTAATGTCCAACCCGGAGCATCTAAGGGTGGACATTTTCGCTTCATGGATTGGTGTTAAAGTGGACACGCAGCAGTATTTTTGAATGTCCACTTTGTCCACATTGGGGCCTTTTTAGCCAAAGAGATTTCATGTCCATTTCGTCCATTTTCCAAAGCCCCTTAGAAATTTGCGGTGAAAACTTTTTTTCACCGCAAATTTTTGACCAAGCTGGAAAGTGGACAAAGTGGACATGAAAAAACGTTTTTTCTACCCTTCCTTGAGGGACTTAAACACCTAATAAAAGGAGTAGTTTTATGGCCGAGGACAGAATGACCCAACTGAAAATGATCAAAAAGATTGCCGAAGAAACCAAAATTGCCCAAAAATACGTCAAGGAAGTTCTGGCGGCCACTATCGCCCTGGTGAGGTCCGAACTCCTGGCCGGCTGCCAGGTCAAGATCACCAACCTGGGGACCTTCAAGCCTGCTACCCGGGCCGCCCGGACCTACAACCCCCCTCTGACCGACAAGCCCGTCAAGAAGCCGGCTACCACCACCGTCAAGTTCAAAGTCACCGCGGATCTCAAGAGGGCCTGCAATGAGCAATGAGCCGCTACCTTACCACCGAGGATGATTTCCTAATCTTCCAAGAGGCGGTAGTCCACTGGCAGCGGCGCCTGGGCCTGCTGGACTGGCACATCTACACCCGCCACAAGACCCGGGACCGGGACGCTCAGGCCAGCTGCTACCCCGACCTTTCAGGCCGCTGTGCGACGCTCTATCGCTCCAAGGTTCTCCACAACTATGATGAGCACCCCGGGGAGACATTTATTCGACGCATGTGCTTTTTTACCGATTCTTATAGGTAATCACCTTTGAGAAGGGCTCTTTCGGGGTTAAACTCGGGGAGAGAGATTCCCAAACAATTTTTTGACTGCGGTGGCCAAGGTTGGCGCATAATCTCGTTTTTTGATGGATCTTGTGCTAACATGCCGTTTACTAAACAACTTGAGGTTACTTAATTTTAAACATTGGGGGAAGATCATGGATTCAGTAGAACATAACGGTTTCGTCCAGGAATGGAAAACATTTCTCGCAAACATCGAAGAAGTTGGAAAAAGGAAGCTACGTGGGCGATACGGCAACGCATAGGAGCGTTCTGGAGCATAACAGCCAACAGTAAGGCCAAGCACCTGCTGCACGTTTAAGGAGGAGCAACACATAAAAAATTTAAGTATTGCATTGATGGCGGCCTTCATGCTGGTGTTGGCGGCCACGTCCACCGGACAGGCCCAGAGCGCCGCCGAAGACCTCTATAATGATCCAAGCCCGGGGGGGAAATATGTCTATAGAGGCTGCAACTTGGCACAAGTGATATTTATTCGGGGAGATAAGTTAAGTGAGATAAATGAGTTAACCCTGATAATTGAAGTTCAAGGTGGTCAAGATAGTCACACTTTACGATTAACATTCCCTATATTGGCGAAGCGCCAAGAAGGGAATAAATTAATTCTTGATTACCAATGGCCCCCCGCTGGCGACACCTACGAAGCGACCATCATAGGGGGTAGTCTTATAAACCGGAAAACTAAAGGCTATCTGGCAGGTATTAGGGAAGAACTGTTTACACGCGAATGAAACAAATAGCAGGTCATGAGTGGCGTAAGGTTATGCCAGCTTTTGCGAACAAGTTTACTGTCGTTGCTCCAGACTTGTGAGGTGATGAAACTCATATTGGTGGATTGTATGCCGCCCGGATAAGGAGTGGGAAACCTCGCCTCACCCCGCTCGTGTCTCCTGGGGCATCTGATATTAAACGGAAGATATTCTATTTCTCACCTTATTCCATGAAGAAGTGATCAGGAAACTCTCAGCCATATTCCTGACCATCTTGGTAAACTTTTTCATGGGCACAGCTGGTTTCCATCTTGTGTCTTTTGTTCAACCAGTTGCGCCAGGCGCAGGCACTCAAGCAGTTTTTGCGCCCACTTGGGAATAGGGCGCCGCCCATACTCATAGTGCTCAATGGCGTAGCGGGTGATCCCCATAGCTTCCGCCAGGTCACCCCGGGTTTCGTAGCCAAGTTTTAGTCGCTTCTCCTTAAATTCCTCAGGCGTCATAAAGTTTGTTCTCCAAAAGGTATTTGATTGTCTGAGGATACCACCGCCCCCCTTTTTTCGAGGTGATCCCCTGGTCGTTCAATGCCCCGGCAATCTTCCTGAGTGTCCACCCCTGGTCACGCATCTCTTTGACAAGGGCCACGACCGCGAGTTCATGGCCGTTCTGCTTCAACTCTTTGCCCTCGCGGTCATATCCGTAGGGGGTGGGAGAATAAGCCTCCCTGTGCGCCTTCTTGTGAGCCAGGGCCATTGTTGTGCGTTCGGCTATCAGGTTGCGCTCCAACTCTGCGACGCCGGCCATCATGTTCAAGAAGAACCGTCCCATGGCCGAGGCCGTGTTAAGGCTTTGCCCGCCCATGTCCACCAGGTGCAAGGCAATCCCTGCCTTATCCCATTCCCGGCTTTGGTGGAGGGCATCGGCTGCGTCACGGAAGACCCGATCCAGTTTCAGGGCCACCACATGAGCCACCTTCTTTTTGGCTACCAGGGTCAGCAGCTTCTTCCCCCCTGGCCGGAGATAGAGGGGCTTTGCCCCGGAAACCCCTTCCTCCCGGATCATGGCCGTCACTTCGAGGCTGGCCATGGAGCAATAAGCCTGAAGGCGTTCCTCCTGGGCCTCCAGGCTCACCCCGTGGGTGGACTGCTCGATGGTGGAGACGCGGACATAGCAGACGGCTTTCACAATCTCCTCCGTTAGCCCCGGCCCCATAGTATCAGGGCCAGGGCGATGATCCAAATGGTTATTGACAAAATGTTCCGCCGGTTAATCAACCTCCCCCTCCTTCTCCACTTTCTTGAGGCTCTCCTTCAGTTGATCCAGCCCCATAATTCTAATTGCCATAGCTTGGGCAAAGGTCATGTTGGGGTATAGCTCGGAATCCATGCCCCGCAGGACCTGTTTGGCTTCCAGCCAGATCAATTCAGCTTCGGGGAAATCCTCGGCCACGGCTACCACCTCCACACCAAATCGCTTGCCCGTTCCTGTTGATAGTCCAGGTCGTCGCTCACTTCTTTGCCCTGTTGATCCAACCAGGGTTTGATCCGGTCCCACCCCTCCAAAACCTCAGGGGGGAGCGGTCCCAGGTTGTGCAGGCAGGAATTAAGGTCGGTCCATGCGTCTTGGGCCTCCCCAATGTCCTTGGCCTGGGCCTCAAGTTCCTCGATCCGGTCATTAACCTCTAACAATTCCGCCGATGGTTCAGGCGGCTGCCCGTAAAAGTCCTCGATCCCGACGTTACAATGAGCTGTCGCCATCACTCCCCTCCTTAGAAGTGGTATCGGTTGGAAGGCTTCCGCACCTTCCACATCCATGTTGAATCTGTCGCCCTGGTGCGCCCCAGATTGAGTCGGCCCTGGAGGTTTTTGATAACCAATCCCTCGATCTCGTCGCGGGTAATCAGACCGTCAAAGGCTTCTTTAAATCTGTCCTGGTACTGGTGGGTGAGGCTAACGGTTTCCTCGTCTCCCAACTGGCTGTCGTCCTCGGGGTTGATGGTGAATTTGTTAGCATAAACCACCTTGGCCTGATGCTTGATCCCCATGACCGCATAGCTGCCCTGGTAGTGGCCGCGGAATCCGTCCTCGTCCTGGTGCTGCCGCACAAACTCTTGCAGGATCGTCCCCGCCTGGTCCATCGTCGCCTCGGCCATCTTGTATTGAATCTTGGCCTCCTGGTAGTCGTCCACGGCTTGCGCCACATCGGGAGTGGGTTGCAAGGTGGGCATCTTTGACTTTTTGGCTTTCGGCTCCGCAGTCTTCGCCGTTTGCGCCAGAGCTTCACCAAAACTCGGTCCCTTGGGTTTCTGCTTCAATGCCACGACTGCCATGTCTTTACTCCTCCTAAAAGAGATTTAATTGCGTCGGCTTGCGTCTTAGCCATCAGGGTGAGGCAGGGTTGCCCCCGCCCTGCCCAAATGGTTAAGCCCTCATGCCGCCATCGGCCTGGGCCTGATCCATCAAAGCGCAGACCAGTTTATGACCGTCATACCCTTCGGCTTGTGCCGCCATCATCTTGTCATGGGGGAACATTCCAAAACGCACCCCGGTTTTCTCGTTCTTGTTCATCCCTTGCCACACCTCAGATGCTTTCTGCTTGTAGTCCATGCTCATCCTCCAGATTTGCAGCCGTCCATCCTTCGGCCCAGGCCGCTGAGTTCTTGATGTTCTTGCCCACCAATGGGCTAAGTTCCTGGACAAAGTGCTTGTCGAGAACAGGCGCGCATGGCAACCCGCGGCGATACGCAGCCCTTCCCATTTTTTTGGCCTCCTGGGTGTCGATCATGCCGCAGCCTCCTGGGGGAAGGCGCCGCCGCCCTCCCCTGTCTCCTGGTGATTTACCTGTAGATGTTCAACCCCATCTTGGCATCCGTGCCGGGGATCGTGATGTTCCCCTCGGTGCTGGCGATGATGATGCTCTTGCCCGACTTGGACCGGCCAAAGTTCTCGCTCATGTTCACCTTGATGGTGAGGATGTCGCCTTCCATCTTCATCTGCACGTTGTTCCTGGGTGTCCTTTTCTCTGCCATTGTTCCTGTCCTCCTATTTGGGTTTGAGAGTTAGAGGCTCGCTTCTCCCTCAACCTCAGCGTCATAATGCTTTTGCGCCAATTGGGTCACATAATCCGATTCGATGTCGTTCTGATGCGCCAGGTGCAGCAGGTCCGTTACCAGGTCCACGATATTGTCGGCCAGGGTGTCCCCAGCATCACGGCCCTGATATGCCGCTAAAGCCGCCTCCGCCCGTTGCGCCCTGTCCTCGTTCTTCATGCCGCCTCCCGTATCCTCTCCATGTGCGCCATAATCAGAGCCGCTTCCTCAGATTGATAAAGACGCTCAATCTTCTCGTTCACGTCAGGCCCATAAAAGATGTGATTCTTTTGCCGTTTCCCCTCCAGGTCTGCCGTGATCTCGCCCTGGATGCGAACCGCGGACTGTCTGCATTGTGCGTCCGAAAGGAAACGCTTCCGGTTGATCGTTATGCCACTTGGAAGGACTACCGTTTCTGTCGCGCCGACTGCCATCGCTAAACCCTCCCTGATAACCAGACCATGACCAACGCCGCCCACCCCAAGAGGAAAACTACAACCTCAGACCTGGGGAACCTTGCCGCTTTCTTCATCCTCTCAGCCTCCTGAAAGAAAAAGGGAAAGGCCCAGCCCTTCCCCTTCCTGGTTAATGATCTAAGGTTATTTGCATGGTGCGCCGAAACAGGTTGATGTCGCCATACTCAGGAACCCAAAACCCGCAGCCCTCGAAGCCTACCAAATCCCAATCGCCAGCCGCACACGCTTCACGGCTCGGGCAACCTTGGCACTTTTGCCGATCTTCAAGGTTAGCCATGATAAGACCTCATACAGCCGATCCCGCAGAACTCGCCGGGAATCCGCGCCACCCGCCCGGAATCATGCCAAACGGAATACTGGAACAATCCGCCCTTGGCTCTCTGCCCACCACACCACTGGCAGCCCATGCGAGTCTTAACCACTTCCCGCACAATGTCGGCCCGGTTGAAGCTATCCCTGCTCACCTGAACCATTTTCCTTGTCCCTCCGTCACCCTCTTTTTCCTTAACTGTAATCCATTGTATAAAGGCTGTCAAGTAGGCATCATAAATATATCTTATTGACACTCATTTTTTTATATGCCTATATCTACCTAATCGTAGCGTGAAATTTATATATCTATCTAATATGTATAAGGATATTAAACAAAAAGAGTTAACTATTTGATATGATTAAGGATAAATGATATGAGCAAAGACGATGATCTTTTGGCAAAGGCCGCAGCCCTCGCACCCAAACCCAAGAGGAAGAAAAAGGCGGCGCAAGCCCTGCCACCTGGCGGTGAGCCACCGGACCAGGCCGGCGCACCTCCACCGGACCAGCTACCAGCCAGCGCAGCCAAGAACAAAGGCGGCAGGCCCAAGAAGTCAGAGAACCCCGAAACTGATGAGAAATTCCTC
>Ga0366818_10296_pt1 | contig 12813 bp, 11 predicted proteins | sample TotcelFGM3001N14_FD_207090 | JGI IMG/M metagenome (GOLD analysis project Ga0366818, IMG submission 207090) | Enriched cells from coal bed in the Powder River Basin, Montana, United States - Total cells FGM rep3 HSBNCT.FGM.300.1.N14 ...
ATCAAAGTGGCCTGCCCCCTTTGAATTCTGCCCAGCGTTTGAAACATTCGTGCTTCGGATTTCGGATTGGCGAGGCTCCCCCATTCCACCCACATACCACCCATCACCCTGCAGATCCGAGAACAAACCAGACTGAGACATCGGGACCACGCGGCCTTCCCGCCTATTTTCGATACACCTCCAATCCGGCTTTGGCCAGAATCTCCGGGAACTTTCGGACCGCCTTGCGGTCGTATTCTTTAATGTTCTCGGGAAGTTCGGCCCAGGGGACGAGACAGTTGTGGAACTGGCGTTGATCGTCCCGCGGTCCAAACCGCCAGCCGCCCCGCAGACGGTCGATGTTCCAGCGGCCATGCTCCAACTCGGCCATGCGTTCGATTTCGTCGTTGGCAAAGTCCGTAAAGAGCACCGGGGATTCTGCTTCACGCACGCCAAAACCGCAGGCTTCCAGAATCTGCACCGCGTAACGGGCCTGGTCGCGGTTGGCCTGCCGGTACGTGTCGCGAAGCTTGGACCACGGCTTCATGCTGTCGGGAAGACGGCCGGTGCTGTTGGCCACGTAGTTCTCGTGAAACGCGGTGGCCATTTGGTCCAGGACGGAATCGGGGAACGGACGCTCGGCCGGTGTGACGACGCCCCGCACCGAGGCGGCGTCCCAGGGGACCGGCAACAGGTTCGGCAATCGCGACCACAAGGGGTCAGCCAGCAGGGTATCGGCCGCTCCGCCGGTGCCAATCACCACCGCCACCGTGGCGCCAACCGCCAGCGCCAGGCGGTACTCGACCGAGCTGACCGGCCCGCCGCCGAAGCCGACGACGATGACCTGCTCCGGGCGAATTCCCAACTCGAACAAGTCCGTCCAGTTCCGCAGAAGCTGCTCGGGCGAGAACCTCTCCTGGCCGCAGATCACCAGTTGGTCGTAGCGTGCATCCTTGGGCGCGTCGTGCGGTAAACGCTCGGGGATGTAGCCGATCAACTCGAATCGCTTGCCGCCGCGCGCTGCCAACGAGGCCGCGAGCTCGGCCACACAGCCGGGAATCCCAATGGCTGTGCCGCCGGAGATCACGCGCCCGGAAAAGGCTTCCAAGGCGGCTTCCAGCAGCGGACGCACTCCGGTCAGTGTCTGCGCATCGATCCCGGCGGCCCCACCGGCCACGATCAGCGCTCGCCGTGGCAGCTCGGTTGCGGCGTGGGGTTCGCTGGCAGGCTTTTGTGTCAGCCGATCGGCCAGGGCCAGAAGATCATGTACCCATTGGTGCGACGCTTCGGTTTTTTTGCCGCTGTCCAGCGAGAACAGCCAATTCACTTCGGCATCCAACGCGTCGGGCGCGACGCAATGCAGTCCATCCAGCACATGCCGGATGCCCCGGGCATAGTACCCGACCGCTTCGAGCGGCTTTTCCAGCAGCAGGCTGAGCCGCCCGGCCGTGAACAAGGCGCCCGGCAGTTCGATACCGGCTGCGGCATGAGCCAGGCACGTCTTGCAGCCTTCCCGGATCAGCGTCCGCATGCTGGCAGACACGTCCGCTTGAGGGGAGAACCGGATTTCCAGGCCCAGCATGTCGGCCAGGTAGTACGGGTTGCCCGGCTCGTGTTCGTGAGCCTCACGCAGGCACTCGCGTGCCCGGTGCACCTGGCCTCGCCTCGGCTCCAAGGCCCAGCCGAGCCGCCAGAGCGCTCGGGCATGGAGGCTCTCCTGCCGGCGGAGATGCACCACGGCCGCGCCGTCGGGCTGACGGCAGAGTGTCAACGACTCTTCCAGCAGCTGCACGCCGCGCTGATACTCGGCCGACTGAGGCATCGCCCGATGCCGTTTGCACAAGGCGTAGCCCAGATCCTGGAGCAGTTCGCAACGGTTCGCGTCGCGGACCTCGCGATGATCATCCAACGTCTGGACCACGCGGTCGTACTCGCCGCAGGCGGCCAGCAAGCGGGCCAGTTTCAAGGCCAGACCGGGCTTCTTGGCAGCATTCCGTTCGTTCTCCAGGATCAAGTTCTGGATCGTGATCTCGTTCTGGACCTTGTCCCGTGTGGCGAAGGCCGTGTAGTTGGCGATCATGCCGTCCAGGTCGTCGGCCATCTGATTGAACAGCCGATCGCCTTCCTCCATGATGGCCGCCAGCAAGGCCCCGGACCGCCGCACATCAGACGGCAGCTGGAGCGGCGTCTTGTACATGCGGTCATGAAGCGTGTCGGCCCAGGCGTGCTGCAGCCAGGTCCGCACCTGGAGTTCCGCCCGGCGTTCGGCAATCTGCTGCTGCTCGTCCGAGGTAATCCCCAGCGCCTGACAGCGATCGGCCCGCAGTCGAATGACGTAGTGCATGTCGCGATAGCCGAACTTGTCCTCGGACAGCGAGAGCCCCTTGTCGTCGCGTTCGAGAATCTCGAAATTGGCCTCGACGAACTGCCGCACAGCCCGCACTTGTTCGAGCGTCTGCACGATCACCCGTGCGCCGCAAAGGTCGGTCATCTGATTGACGGCATCCGGGTACTTTTCGAATTTGCGGGCGCATTTTTCGGCAAAGCTGGAAACGGATTTCGCCCGGGATTGGACGAGGGCCTCGGGAAAGGCGACCGCGCAGCCGTGTTCCAGCACACGTTTGAGGACCGCCGCGTAGGTTGCGTAGGGCGAGTCCTGTAGTGTGAAAGCCGCGATCTGTCCGCGGTGCTGCTCGGGCGTGATCTGATTGTCCTGACTCATTGAGTCGTCTCCTGGGATTTGCCGCAATACTCCACGATAAACTCGCGGAGTTGTCCGTGGAAGTCCAGGGCGGCCAACTCGGCGGGCCGCGCCCAGACGAAGTCGTCGTGCTCGCTGCTGAGCGTCACCTGGCCGCTGATCCGGCGGGCCCGCAGCACGAGCACGGCCAACCGCGAGGCCGGCATTTCGTACTCGATGGCCCCGGCCACGCCTTCGAGAACCACGCTCACACCGGTTTCTTCCGCCACTTCCCGGATCAGAGCCACGTCGAAGCCTTCACCGGGATCGACCTTGCCGCCGGGCAGATCCCAAGCGTGCTTGAAGTGCTTTGATGCCAGCGACCGGCGGATCGCCAGGATGCGCCCCTGGTCATCGGCGATCAGTGCCTTGACGGCGAGCCCGAACGATGTGGCGGCGTTTTCCTGTGTCTTTTCTTCTGACATCGACGAATCTCCACTTGCATGCGAGTCGGAAATGTACGGTAGCCCGAAGCGTCAGCGAGCAAGGCACCGTGCTGATGGGCGTTATGGTAACGTGAACAGGCGTTGTCGGGAATCAGCCGCGACGCGGATCTTGTCGGGACGCGGATCTTGATTGGGGCGATGACGGCAAACCAGCGTGCAATCTGGACGACCACGTCCACGAGTTCCACCCACCGGCGGGCTCGGAGCGACAACGGTCGATTCGCTCGTAGAACCGCTGTTCGCGATCGTCTTCCGGCAGCCGCTTGTCCTTCGTCAGACAATGGATGAGGAAATCGACTTGATGTCGCGCATGGAACATGGACGTTGGAATATGGAGAGAATCCGCAACGGCTGGCACTACGACCAAGAGCGGAATCCGGCGAAGAAGCTCAGCCACGCCTGGCTCGGACCGCTGGCGGTGATCGGTAGCCACACGACCAGGGTCTGGGTGTCGAATCGCTCTCGCAGGACGTACTCCGCCAACTCCGTCGTCGGAGGCAAGTCTTTCGTGTCCATCCTTCCCCCACCGTACGTGATCCGCTCGCACCATAACCGCACGGACTTGTAAAGCCGAACAGATTCTTGTCCCCCTGGCCCAATCCCCCCGACGTGGCTGCCTGATGCCGCCGCTGGATCAGTGAGTTTGTGGCCGAGCGAATACGGGGTTGATAAACCGCCTCAAGCACTCCAAGGCGTCGTGGGGCGACAGCAGGCTGAGCGGTACCATCTGGCGGCTGCGCAGAGCGTAGGGTAACTCGGCGACGCGAACCCCGCTGAGCAACGTGAAAATCTGGCCCTCCGGCTTGCGGCCGGAAAGCACCTCGTTCAGGAAACTCCTCCACTCATACTCGACCCAGCCGGACCGCAGATCCTCGGGGCTGGTGGCGAACACGACCAGAACCCGCGTTTGTTCCAGCGCTTGGTTGATGGGGGTGAAAGAATTTGTCCGGCAGGGCCTGTGCGCCGGATTGATGCCGCTGGCTTTGCTGTGGCCCGACGACATGAAGCAGTTCGTGATCCGGCGATTGCCGCCGGAGTTGTCGGTCGCCCACCGGATGATTCACCGGCAGGATGGCTAGCCGGAGATCCTGGACCACGTCAAGGCGGCGCTTCGCGAATCTGCCACGGCATTCCGGCAACAGACCGAACGCCGATGGCAGGGAATGCTGTGAGCTGGCCGCCGCCTGTTCGAGAATCACCCCAACCTGCATTGGAACCGAAGTTCCCTAGATCCTCTAAATCACAGAAGGAGGCTGATTTCATGGCCAGTCCGGCGTGGAAATCGAGGCCCGTGTTCGTTACCAGCACGTTTAACGACATGCAGGCCGAGCGGGATTATTTGCGGCATCATGTGTTCCCCGTCATGGAGGAACGGCTCCGCCAGCGGCGGCACCACCTGGAGCCGATCGACCTGCGTTGGGGCGTCGAGACTGGACCACCGGCGAGCTGGAGCAGAAGGAACTGCTGGTCCTGAAGGTGTGCCTGCAGGAAATCAACCGCAGCCGGCCGTTCCTGATCGCCCTGATCGGCGATCGTTATGGCTGGGTGCCGCCGCCGGAGCGGATGACGGCCGCGACGCAGGAGGCGGGCTACCAGACCGAGGTCCAGGGCAAGAGCGTCACGGCCCTGGAGATCGAGTACGGGGTGCTGGATTCGGCCGATCAGCGGCGGCGGAGCCGCTTCTACTTTCGCGACCCGCTGCCTTATGACCAGATGCCGCCCGAGGTCGCCGCGCGGTTCAGCGATGCCCACAGCGGCACCCCCGGCGCGGCGGACGCGGCCAACCGGCTGGCGAAGTTGAAAGAGCGGATCCAGGGCGAGATGCCCGACCGGTGCCGATCGTACCAGGCGCAATGGGACGCCGGCGCGCCGCCGGAGAAAGCGGTGGTCGGCTTGAAGGCCTGGGGCGACCAGCTTTTGGAAGACCTCTGGAGCGATCTGGAACAGGAGACTCGGGCCTTTGCCCTTCAGCCGATCCCCACCTGGCAGGAGCAGGAACGCTGGGTCTTGGAGCAGTTCGTGGAAAACCGCGGCCGGGGGTTCATCGGGCGAACGGAGATCACCCGCGAGTTGCTGCAGACGGCCCTCTCGCCGCGGCAGGACGGCGCCGAGGCTGTGAAAAAATTGGGACAGGCACCTTCGCAACGATCGATTTGGAGTGCGGTGGCTCGACACCACCCCTGTCAAGCTAGCACACAATATTTTTCTGCTGACGCAGTTCGTGCGTAAGATGAGATGGTGATTGTATTTCATCTTACGGAAGAGGATTGCGGAATGTTTGTAGATGTGATCGAACGGTTTTCAAAGCAAGCCCCAGCCGCCATGTTGTTTCGTGGTTTGTTTGCGCGGGTGTTTTCCAAGGAGCGCATGGACCAAATTTTTCGTGACCACAAAGAACGGCAACTGGAATCCCCTGTGTTGTTTTCTTCCCTGATCCAGTTGTTGACGCCGGTCGTCTGCGGCGGCAAGCCCAGTGTCCATGCGTCGTACCAGGAACGTGAGGAGCAATTGGGCGTTTCCAAACAGGCGGTGTATGACAAACTGCAAGGCATCGAGCCGGCCGTCTCGAGCGCACTGATCGAGATGCCCGCTGCGGAATTGGCGCGAGTCCTCGTCAAAGCCAAAGCCACCAAGCCCGATCCCGTCCCCGGTTATCACACCTTTGTGATCGACGGCAAGCGGTTGGATGGCACGGAGCATCGCTTGGAAGAAACCCGATGGATGAACAGCTCGCCCTTGCCGGGGACGGTGTTGGCCATGTTGGACACACGTTTGGAGATGTTCGTGGCCGTGGTTTGCGACCCGGACGCCTACGCCTGTGAACGCAAGGTCGTGCTGCCGCTGTTGGATCAACTGGAGGAAGGCGCCCTGTATTTGGCCGATCGCAATTTCTGTGATGGACCGTTGATCGACCGCTTTTTGCGGGCGGATGCATTTTTCATTCTGCGACATCATAAACGCAGTCCGCGGTGGCGGAAAGTACCTGGAAGTCGCCGACGAAAAGTCGGCAAAGACGGTCGTGGCGGCACTGTCTATGAACAAGAGATTGAGGTTTGGTTGCCGGACAATTCTTGGTATCGCCTGCGGCGCATCACCATCAAGCTGGTGGATCCCACGCGTGATGGCGACACGGAGTTGCACTTGCTGACCAACCTCCCCGCATCGGTCTCGGCGATCGTCGTGGCGGATGCTTACGGCGAACGGTGGACAATCGAGACGTGCTTGGAATACCTGGCCCAGGCGCTCAACGCCGAAATCCACACGCTGGCGTACCCGGGTGCGGCGCTGCTGTGCTTTTGCCTGGCGCTGGTGTTGTTCAATATGATCAGTGCGTTGAAATCGCTGCTGTTGAAGTTTTCCACGGCGACCGTCAAACCGGAATTGTCGTATTACTATCTGGCGCTGGAAATCGCCGAAGCACGGCTGGGCATGGAAATCACCATTGATGCCGAGTACTGGGAGCAGATCGCAGACATGTCGCTTTCGGAATTCGTTGCGTGGGCTAAGTCGATTGCCGCATCTGCCAACCTGCGATGTTACCGCAAACACCCGCGCGGTCCCAAACTTCCGCCGCCCAAGCGAACCAGTGGCAAACGACGCGCGCACGTCAGTACACATAGAATATTAGAAGCCCGTAAACTGCTAGCTTGACAGGGGTGGCGTCAAGCCGCCGCACTCCATAGGAGAATCGCAAAGCGGCGTCGAGCCGCCGCAGTCCATAGAACGCTCGTCATGCGTTTTGGTTATACGGTTATGCCGGAATCGAAATGCTGCGTTTTCCCCGTATGGCGGATCGGATTGCAGGGTGGCATACTGGTCAGGAAGTTCGTGTAGTGTGCCTTGCGTGGCGTACGGATGCCATCAGGGGTCGCTGAGTCCGGACGAGGCGGGGCAATTCGCGGGTCATTTCAACGACAGAAACTCCAATGCGTCAATCCATCGCTTCGATTGCGCTCATCCGGCGGGGCCAAGGGCTGGATACCCTGTGGCTGGCCCAATGGAATACCAGATGGCGGTGCTACCACTTCGTCGGCGGGCACAAGCAGGATGACGAATCGTTCCGCCAGTGCGTCATCCGCGAGTTGACCGAGGAATTGGAAATCGCCGAAGGCAGCGGGTTCGCGGTTGCCCAGCAGCCTCTGGCTCGTTTAGACTATACGGCTTGGTCGGACGGCGCCGGGCAACAGACGCACTACGTGATGGAATTGTTCGACGTGGAATTGATCGGCGAAGCGGCGCGGCGGCAGGTCGATGCCGACCCGCGAAACCGCTGGTTGACCGAGGCTGAAATCCGCAGTGGCCGTTGCGCGGACGACCAGCCGGTCAGTGAAACCATGGGACGGATCTTGAACCAAGCGTGTCTTTGGGCTGCGGATACGCGGCAAGTCCTCGCAGCACGGGATCCGGGTGTTCTTCCGGACGACGACGTGGACCGAAACTCCGAGCGAAGAAAGGGTGGCTGATGTCCGAGCAATTGCGTCACAAGACCGTGGCCGTGGCCGTGATTTACGACCCAAATCACGGATTCCTGCTGTGGAACAATCCGCGCTGGGGCGGGTATGCCTTTCCCATGCGGCATCTGGAGCCGGGCGATCGACCGGAACAGGCCGCGCTGGGCGCGGTGGCTGAACGGGATTTTCCCCTGAGCCTGCCGAACGCGGCCGCCCGACCGCTCGAGTGCCTGGGGGCCTTTGGCTATTCCGAGGGCGTGCGTGTCGACACGTATTATGATTATCACGTGATCGAAGTCGATCCGGGGCAGACGCTGGATCCAGCCGCACTCCATCCTGACGTACGATTCTTCACCTACGACCGCTTGCAGGCCGCTAGCATCGTGACCTGGTCCACGCGGGTCATCGCTACATCGCTCGTCGAATCCCAGGAAGTCGTTGTTGCTGTGATTTGGCGGCGGACTGCGGCGGGCCTCGAATTCTTGCTGGTCGACAAGCCGGGTCACGGCTACTTTTTCCCCTCGATCCGCCGCAAGACTCACGGGCCCCTGGAAGCCATGGCCGACCAGGCTGTCCGTTTCGACACCGCCTACGTCGGCACGGTGGTGGCCGAATATGAAGGCGACGACGTGGATGTCCACGACAGCACACGGTTCAACGCAAGGCAGCGCCGCTACCGCTACTATGTCTGCGCGATCCAATTGCCTGGGGTCGATTTGCAGCAGGCGGGCAATCCCTTGGCGGAAACATTGAACGACTTCGAGGCTGCCCAACAGGCCCGTGGGCGGACGTTTGGTACGCGCGGGTATGCGGACTGGTTCGCGGTCGCCGAAATGAAGCAGAGTCCCGAGATGTCCACGCAGGTCGCGTCCGTGTTGCCCATCGCGATCGCGGCTATTGAGAAAGGCGGGTAAGCAACGCCGAAGAAACAACTGAGCGGAATGGCGCTAGCCACCGGTTCCTGACAGCCAGCATACCGGCGGCTAGAGGTGGTGGCGGTGTCATGGGCAATTGCAGTCGATGCGGCAACGGGGGATGCACTTGGATCAAGCGATTGCAGGGTTTCTGGAGAAGTTGGACGGAAGATTCTCGGAGGAGTGATCAAACGAGGACAGGTGGATGGGTTGAACAGGGACACTGGACGGGTTGGAAACCCATCCTACTATAGGAAAGGTCGTTTATGAATTATGATCCCCAGCCCATCGAGACGTCGGTGATCGAGCTTTCGCCCGAGATTCTGTCGCTCACCGAGTGGTTGGCCGAAAACACCCATGACATCTGGGCCGCTCAGCGGCTGGCCGACGGCTGGAGTTGGGGACCGGAACGGAACGACGCGCGGCAAGAGACGCCCTGCCTGGTCCCCTACGCCGACCTGCCCGACAGTGAAAAACAGTACGACCGCAAGGCGGCGCTGGCGACGCTCCGGGCGATCGTCGCCCTGGGCTATCAGATCGTACCGCACAACCCCGTCGTCTGGCTGCGGCGGGCGGAAAACCGCGTCCAGCGGCAGCACTTGGACCGTTGGAACGAGGAATTGAGGCGTGCCTTTCCCGTGTCCTCGACGACACAGATCACGGTCTGCGACGTGTTTGGCGGTTTCACGGCGGACGAGCGGCAGCGGATCGTGCTGGGCGTACAGTGGCAAACGAGCGAGTCCTTCGGCTCGCACATCGTCAAGCTGGGGACGAAACAGCAGGTCGGCAAGGACTATGACGGCTGGCGCCGGTGCGTCATGGGCCGCGGCGTGGGCAGCCATGTGCTGCTTTCGCTCGGCTTTCACCCGTTGGACGAAGACCGGGTGGCGGTCGTCTACGAGGATGCCTACCGGCTGTTCGGGACGGACACCGCGACCGAGAGTCCCAAGTGGCTGGAACTGGCGGCGGATTGGGCCGTCCGGGACAGCCGGCCTGACGTGCTGTCGGTCGAACGCGTGCTGATCCAGGTGTTCGGCGAATTGGACCGCTGCCTGTATCAAGGAGCGCGTGAAGACGCCGCGCGGCCGGGGGAATTCTATCGGAAGGAAGTGACCAAGCCACCCAAGTCCGGCGGACCATCGGCCAACGAACGTTGGGAAACGGACGAGTTCGTCCAACTGCGTCGCGATGCGATCTGGCTGATCACCTCGCGGGACAAGCCGTGCGATCCCCAGCCGCCACGCTATCTGGATCCGGTGGACTACCTGAACTGGGCGCTGGAGTTCGGCCATATCCCGCCGACGCTGGTCGGTCGCGCTCACGGCGACTTGCACGGCCGCAACATCCTGGTCGGCGTCATCCGAGGCGAGGTCGATCAGCCGGTGGTGATCGACTATGGCGACATGGCGGAGGACAACTTGCCGGTCTGGGATTTCGTCAAGCTGGAAAGCGAATTAAAGACCCGCATACTGCCCGATCTGTTTTCACAACCTGCCGCGCGTGAAACGCTGGCCCGGGCGGCGCCTCGCGTGCGGCCCGCGCCGCGAACGCAGGACGCATCGACTGGCTGGGGCCATTCGCCCCGCCTGCTCGAAACGGCGGCCTGCGCCGACCGCCTGGAGTTTGCCTTTCAATTCGAATCGCTGCTCGACCAGTTGACCACGCGTGTGATCAGCCGCCACGACGCCGAAACCTCCCTGCCGGCCGACCAGCGTCGGATTACCGGCCATCCGGCGATCGACAAGGCGCTGTGCCTGATCTACCGCATCCGCCAGGAGGCCGCGCTGCGTCTGGGGTATCGTCGCAACCGATCGTGGTTATGGCACGATGAATATTACCTGGCGCTATGCATGTACGGAGTGCTGAAGGCGAAATGGGACATCGAGCGTCCGCAGTTGGAATGGAGCCTGGTCTCGGCGGGTGTCGCGGCCGCGAGCCTGTCGTCCGCCCAACAGATCCAGAGCCTGTGCGAATCCCCGCTGCCCGCTTCTCCGAAACTGTCCCGGGATGTGGCGAGCCATCTGGTGCCCCTGAACTGGGCGCACCGTCTGTGGACAGAGCATCGCTATGCGGAAGCCTGCCAGTTGCTGGAGCAAGCCCGGCAACGGTTCCCAGCGGCGGTGACGCTGAACGCCGAGTACGCCTTATGCCTGGCAGCGGCCGGCAAGCTGGACGAGGCGACGCGGCAGGTGGACCAACTGCGGCCCTTGTGTCCGGTCTTTGGCGACGACGAGACGTTGTGCCGTCTGGGGCGGATCTTCAAGGATCTGGGCGATCGGGCCTGGAGCAACGACCCCGACCAGCCCGATCACGCGACGTTCGTCGCTGGCCGGCACAGCGGCTGGCAGCTTTACCGGTCGGCACTGAGACTGTACCGGGAAGCCTTCGAGATCCGCCACGACTATTTTCCCGGGATCAACGCAGCCACGCTGGCAGCGTTGCAGGGCGAACACAGGGAAGCCGAGCGTCTGGCCGAAGGGGTACTCAAGAGCTGCCACGAAACGGATGTCGATCACCCTGACGAACGCTTCTGGATCTACGCTACCGAAGGCGAAGCCAGTCTGCTGGTCGGACGTGACCGCGAAGCGCTCCAGTTCTACCGCAATGCGCTGTCCGCACTGTTCCCGGCCAACAAGCCCGGCATGGTCCAGCCGATGTACAACCAACTGTGCCGTCTGTACTGGTGCCTGGGCCCGGCAACGGTCCAAGGCGTGGTCGACCTGCTGGAGCAGCGTGGCGCGCTGAACGACATACAGCGCGGCCCCTTCCTGAACTGTGGCCGCCGATGAGCGAAGCAAAAGGATGCGCATCGTATGACGGATAGACTGGCCTTGCAGAAAACCACTCCAGCTAACGCGGAATGGGGCGCACACTGTTCCTATTGCGGACAGGCATTCTCACCCGATTCGGCGTGGCCCCGCTCCTGCGTTCGTTGCGGAAATACGTCCCACCGCAACCCGGTTCCCGTGGCTGCGGTGCTGCTGCCCGTGGATGGCGGGCTGCTGACGGTTCGGCGCTCGATCGGACCGGGGGACGGCCAGTGGACGTTCCCGGGCGGGTTCGTGAACTATGGCGAGTCGTGGCAAGCCGCCGCGGCGCGGGAGTTGTTCGAGGAGACAGGCATCCGCCTGGACGATCCACAGGAACTCGGCGTCTTTCATGTCTCCAGCACCTCGCGCGGGCACATGGTGATCATCTTTGGTCTAGCCAAGCCACGGCAGATCGCGGACTTGCCGCCCTTTCAGCCGACGACGGAAGCCTCGGAGATCGGAATCATCCAAGAGCCGGTAAATTTGGCATTCCCGCAGGATACCAAAGCCGCCGAGCAATACTTTGCGGCCAGGAAATGCGACCCAGACGCGGCGATAATCGCAACTCCGAACCCCAGCCTGTGGCAACAGGCGGCGGCGTTTGCGGCGCGGTGCCACCGCGGCCAGATGCGCAGGGATGGGCAGACCCCGTACATCAGCCATCCGTTCCGCGTGGCCTTGACCGTGCGCGACGTGTTTGGCGTCGAGGACCCCACGGCGTTGTGCATCGCGCTGCTGCACGACGTGATCGAAGACACGACCACGGACTTTGACGATGTGCAGGCCGAGTTCGGGAGCGAAGTCGCCGAAGCCGTCGCCTGTCTAACCAAGGACAAGCGGCTGCCCGAAACGCAGCGGGAGATTGCCTTCTACGAACAGATCGACCGCAGCCCATGGCGCGTGCGATTGGTCAAATTGGCCGATGGCTACGATAATCTCTGCGACTGCCTGGCGTCCCGCGGCTCTCTGGAAAAGACCCTGGACCGAACTCGCCGAGCGCTAGCGCTTCGCCGGGATCAACCCTGCCTCGAAGAGGCCGCCAGCAAACTGAAACAGTTGCTGGAAACCAGCGAGCAGGCAGTCGGCCCCCGGCTTGGTTAAACAGCCGGAAACTGATGGATTTGGGATGTTTGGCGATTTCGCCAGCGGATCGCCATAGCAGCCCAGCGACGTACGAAGGTCATCGGTTGAGACGCGTCGGCAGCAAGCCTGGGAAGTGTGGAGACAAGCAGACCGACTGCGGCCAGAGCCGTAGCGGGGGGCAGAGTGCTTGGTTTGTTCATAGGCGTGTGGCCTTGTTGTGCAAGACTGGGTTTGGCGGGGCGCGACGACCTGATTGGCCGCCTCCAACCTCTCGCTTCTCGCATTCGCCTTGGCGCGGGATGATCGAGCGATAGGAAATGCCGTACGGCTTGGGTGGGACGCGCCAGATCACGCCGTCGCTGTTCGCGTGGCCGCTCTCGGTGACGAAAT
>Ga0366818_10259_pt3 | contig 12626 bp, 12 predicted proteins | sample TotcelFGM3001N14_FD_207090 | JGI IMG/M metagenome (GOLD analysis project Ga0366818, IMG submission 207090) | Enriched cells from coal bed in the Powder River Basin, Montana, United States - Total cells FGM rep3 HSBNCT.FGM.300.1.N14 ...
CGGCTTGGCCGATCCCGACGGTGGCCTACGCGATCCAGCCCGAGGCGCGCAGCACCTTTGCGGGCGGCGGTTCCTCGCGGCCCGGGATCGGGGCTCCGTCAGCGACCGCCGGCGTCGAGGTTCGCAATACGGGCGTCACCTCGGTCGGCCCGGGCTACCTGTGGACGCTCCGCCGCGTTTATCCGCTGTTGGGCCAGACGCTGCCCGAACGGCAAGTCTACGACCTGCTGGCGGGTATCGCGCTGCTGCGGCGCGACGCTGTGACGGGCCCCGTGGCCGTCTTCGGCCAGGGGTACACGGCACCCCTGGCCGTTTATGCGGCATTGCTTGATCCGGAGATCCGCGAAGTCATCCTGGCCGACCTTCCCGAAAGCCACGAGGACCCGCGGACACCGGAGTTCCTGGGCGTGCTCCGCATCGGCGATTTGCCGCACAACTTGGCGCTGCTGTACCCGCGGCCTATCACCTTCGTCGGCACGATGCCCGCGGCGTATCAATGGACACGCGACGTGTACGAACAACGGGGCGCGGCGGACCGTATCCGAGTCATCCCGACCGCGCGGCAGTGGCAGCCGCGGTAGATGTTTTGCCGCGGGGCAATTTAACACGCGCTTTCACGCGCTCACGACATCGCCGCTTGGACGGCGGCCAATACCTTGGCGGCGGCTTGATCCGGCAGTTCGTTCAGGAAAGCCCCCGCGGCGGCCTTGTGACCGCCGCCGCCAAACTGCTCGGCAATACGGCTGCAGTCGACATCGCAGCGGCTGCGCAGACTGATTTTGCACCCGCCCTCCGGCTGTTCGACCGTGATCACCGCCAGCTGGGCGCCCTCGATGGCCAGCGTCATGTTGATCACGTCCTCGGTATCGCTGGGCAGGGCTCCCGCCCGGGAGTAATCCTCCTTTAAAACATAGGTATGCATCAAACGGCCGCCGCGTTCCGATTGAACGCGCGACAGAATCATGCCGCGCAAGCGGACGCGGCCGATGGTGTCCCGTTCGTACAGCTTGTTAAAGATGTCGTCGGGACGCGCGCCCGCGTCGATCAGATCGGCTGCCGCTCGATACGCCGCCGCACGGGCCGATGAAAAGCGGAACCATCCCGTGTCGGTGGCGATCGCGGCAAACAGCGGGGCAGCGATCTCGGCGCTCAGCGCGACGCCGAGTTGCCGTGCCGCTTCCAGCACCAACCGGCCCGTCGCTTCGACGTGCGGGTCCTTAAACGCCAACGCCTGCAAATCGTCCTCGCTCACATGGTGGTCGAGAATGATCTTCTGCGCCGAACTGGCGCGGATCACTTCGGCCATGGGCCCCAGCTGAGCCCAAGCGCTGGTGTCCAGGATCATGATCACATCCACCGGCGGTACCTGGCCGGCGGCCAGATCGCCCCCGAGAGCGCGAATCCTCTGCTGCTGATCGATAAAGGCCAGATTCGGCGGCGTGGCGTGGCCGTTGACGATCAGCACCTGTTTGCCCAGCGCGTCCAACACGCCCGCCATGCCCAACTCGCTGCCCAGCGCGTCACAGTCCGGACGAATGTGGCTGGTCAGCAAAAAGGTCTCTTGCCGACGGACGATCTCCACAAAACGCGGCCAGTCAATGTTCATCAGTTCGAGCCCTTCCCGTTCGATGTTGAATTCGTGATCTCGCAAACCGCGCGGATGTCCGCCTGCAGCTGGTGTTTCAAGTCCTCACTGGAATGGAAAGGTTGAATGTCCCGCAGCCGGGACAAAAAGTCAACCTCCAAAGGCTGCCCGTACAAGGATCCGGCGAAGCCGATCAGATGAATCTCAAACTTCAGTCCGTGCTCGCCGAACGTCGGATTGGGACCGATGTTGACGGCCGCCGGCCACGCTTCGGCACCCGTGTACGCGCGGCCCGCATACACCCCCAACCCGGGAATCAGTGTGTCCACGGCTTCGAGATTCGCGGTGGGAATTCCCAACGCTCCGCCGCGGCGCGCCCCGTGAACGACCATCCCGCGAGTCCGGTACGGCTGCGTGAGCATCTCCCGAGCGGCATCGACGTCGCCATGCCGAATCCGCTCGCGAATGCGGCTGCTGGAAATGAGGCCGTCGCCGGCCGTCAGCGGCTCGACGATTTCCAAGGCGACCCCCGCCTCGGCACACAACTCGCCCAGCACCCGAATGTCTCCGGCCCGATCGCGGCCGAAACGAAAATTGGGCCCCTCCACGACCGCCTTGGCGTGCAAGCAGCGCAGCACCACGCACTGGAAGAATTCGCGGGCAGTCAGACGCAACAAGGCCAAATCCGTGGGCTGGACGACGACTCCGTCGACCCCCAAATCCGCCAGCAAATCCGCCTTCCGCTCGGCCCACGTCAGCGGCGGCGGCGCCGCGTCAGGCCGCAGCAGCACCACGGGATGCGGGTCGAATGTGAACACCGTCGCCGGCCCGCCCACCTCGTCCGCCTTCTGCCTCAGCCGTTCGATCAGACGCGCATGCCCGCGGTGAACCCCGTCAAAGTTTCCGATCGCGACGGCGCCGCAGTTCAAGGACGCAGGAAAGTCATCGAGAGAACGAATCGGATGCTCCCACTCGGTCCGCGGCCGGGCAGGGCCGTCATCGGCCGCCCCGTCTTCCCGTAGCGTCTCGTCGCATTTTCGTGCCACCGTCGCTAACTCTCCGATATTGCAGTCCGCAGGCCTGGCTCCGGTGCGAACCCGGCCACGCGGCGCTGCCGCTTGTCGTGGCACTGAAACGCCTGCGGGAGAAAGTCAATCAAGTCCCGCGCGGTCAGTGAGACCTGGCCCAATTGCTCTGCCGCCAAGTCGCCCGCCATGCCATGAAGATACACGCCCAGATGGGCGGCGTCAAAGGGCGTGAGACCTTGGCAAACCAACGCGGTAATGACGCCGGTCAGCACGTCACCCGTTCCGCCGGTCGCCATCCCCGGATTGCCGGTGGTGTTATACGTGACCCGCTGACCGTCGGTGATCAAGCTGCGATGGCCCTTGAGCACCAGCACCCAGCCGCGGCGAGCCGCCAACGCGACGGCCTGCCGGCAGGCGTCTTCCCACGGGACCCGAGAATCCAGATTGCCGTTCAACCGCCGGAATTCTCCCGGATGAGGTGTCAAAATTCGCGGGCTCGCCGCTGGCGGACACGCCTCGCCCAACGCGGCCAGCGCGTTCAAGCCGTCTGCATCCAGCACCAGCGGTTGCGACAAGGTTTCGTACAGCTTGGCTATCAAATCCGTCAAGTGCGGCGCTCGCGACAGGCCGGGACCGCACGCAACACAATCGGCACCGGCCGCCAATCGAAGAACGTCCGCCTCCGCGACGGAGCCAATCCGCCCGTCCCTGTCGCAGGCCAGCGGCGCCGTCATGTACGACGGCTCGAACGCCGCCACCGTCTCGAGGCAGACGTCCGGAACCGCCAGCGTCACCAAGCCGGCACCGCTGCGCAGCGCGGCCATGCCGGCCAAGCCGATCGCCCCACTCATCCCGCGCGAACCCCCAACCAGCAACGCGCGGCCGAAATCGCCCTTGTGCGCGACGGCTTTCCGCGGAAGTAATCGTGGCAGAGGCAGACTGGGAAGCGTGGTCACAGCTAAGGAACGATCAACGGCGGATAATAGGTTGTCACCGGAGGCGCCACGACGGGAGCCGGAGCATAGTACGTCGTCACGCGCGAGGGAGAACCCACGATGGGAGCCGCCGGCGCGTAATATGTCGTCACGCGCGGAGGAGAACCCAACACGGGAACCGCCGGCGCGTAATACGTCGTCACGCGCGGAGGAGAACCCAGGATGGGAGCCGCCGGCGCGTAATAGCTCGTCACCCCCGCCGAATAGGTCGCCACGGGCGCGGCGACCGGCGGGGCGTAATACGTGACGCGCGCCGCCGGCGCGGGAGCGTAGTAGGTCGTCACGGCCGGCGCCGGCATCACAGCGACCGGCCCCGGCGCAGTGATCACAGGCCGATAAACGAGCCGCTGACCGAACAAACCCCGCACCTCGGGAACGTACGTGACCGTTGGCGAGGGATAATAGGCGACGATCGGAGCTTGAGCGACGCCCGTCCTCGCGCCGAGCAACAGAATCCCCCCGGCCGTGATAACCGCCAAACCGTATTTCGATATTTTGCTCCACATGAGACTGTCTCCTGTTGGCAAATCTGCCTAGGGTGCCGTTGGAATCCAGCCTTTGAGCCAGCCGCCGGCTGGCTCAAGCCCCGCGGCCCACAAGGTCCGAATTCCAACAAAAAACCACCATGTTCTGCGACGCAACAAACTATTGTACTCCGCCGGGGCTGGTGAAGAACAGCACTGGACATTTTTCCGCAAAGACCGCAACCAAGAGAACCGTCCTCGCGGCTCATTCTTTGTCTTCGCGGAACAGCAACGGCATGTCGACAGTGACGCGAGTTCCCTCGCCCAAGGAGCTGTGGATCTCTGCGGTGCCGTTCAGCAAACGAGCCCGTTCCCGAATGGCGTCCAAGCCAAAGTGGTAACCGCCAATGGTGGCGGGATCAAACCCCTGGCCCCAATCCTGTACGACGATCCGCACTCGGTCACCCAACTGCCGCAACTCGACCCGCGCCCGACGGCCGGGGCTGTGCTTGCACGCATTCCGGAGCCCCTCCTGCACGATCCGGTAGATCGCATTCTCCTGGACGGACTCCAAACGATCGAACTGAACGTCACATTGGAACTCGATCGCCGGGCCCGATGCGCGCTGCAAAGCACCGATCAGCTGGCGGATCGCGACCTCGAGGCCCGCTTGATCCAGACTGATGGACCGCACACCGGCGATCAAACGGCGAACGTCGGCCTGGCATTCGCGCAGCGCGCCCATTCCCGCCTGGAACGCTTCCGCCGCGCGATCGGGTTGATTCGCCATCAGCTGCTGATATCCCTCCAAATGCAGCGCGGCCCCGGCCAATTGCTGTGCCACGGTGTCGTGGATCTCGTAGGCGATCACACGGCGCTCGTGGTCGCTGGCTAACAACAACAGCCGAAGCGTCTCCTTTTCTTTTCGCAATGCCTCCTCAGCCTGCCGGCGATCGGTGACGTCCCGCAAGAAACCGATCAAACACCGACGGCCGCGATACTCGATCCGGCTGGTCGTAATATCGGCGTAGCGGACGGTTCCATCTTTCTGCCGATAGGGCATGTCGGGCGTGCGATTCACGCGGCCCTCGGCGTGCGCGCGAAAACGTTCCATGATCCACTCGATTTGGTCCGCCGGATGAATATCGGACACGGAAATCGACCCGAATTCCTCGACATCATACCCCAGCATGCGCGCCGCCGCGGCATTGCCCAACAGGAATTCCTGCGTGTCGATATCCGCGATCAACACGCCGTCAACCATTCCGTTGTAGATCGCCTGCAGCTCAGAGGTGCGGTCCTTGACGAGTTGCTCCAACTGTCCGTTCGACACCTGGAGGGCCTCTTCCGACCGCTTCTGGTCGGTGATGTCGGTGATGAATCCTTCCAGCGCCGCAACTTGCCCGTCGTCCGATAGGATGGCTACGCCCTGCTCCCAAACGTGCTTTTCCGTGCCGTCCCGGGTGCGAATCCGATAGACCAGTTGAAATTGCCGTTTCTCGGCGATCCCGCGCTGGACTTCTTCCCGAACCATCGCGCGGTCGTCCGGGTGGATGATTTCGTTGTAGCCGATCTGCCGATTGCCAAGCAACTCGGCAGGCTGATAACCCGTCAGTCGAAAACACCCTTGGCTGACGAACACCATCGTCCAGTGCTCGTCGTTCCGGCAGCGATAGGCCATGCCCGGCAGGTTTCCCAACAGCGTGGCCAGCCGCCGTTCTATCTCCTGCCGTGCCAGCTCCTGTCCGTACGCGCCGGCGGCGGATACGGACGGATGTTCCGACGAAACGGATTGGCGGCTCATCGGTGCCCCCTCAAAAAACAGCCAAAAACGAGAAGCCTAGCGGCCATTCAGCCATCGTGGCTGTTTCCACAACGTTTCATCCTATCCTAACGCTTGGGGAGCGACAAGCAGCCTTGTGGAACGGTTTGCGCAGCGGCAATTCACTTCTTGCCGCCCGCGTGCTAAACTGGCGCGACACAATTCCAAACCCCGACACCCCGTTGCAGATCCAATCGCTGCCGCAACATTCTATAGACCACGAGCAGCAGAAGCCAACTTATCACGGAAAGGACCCCTGATGTCGGACGAACCACTGATTGCCGTGTTTGTGGATTTCGAGAACTTGGCCCTCGGCGTGCGCGATATGAAGGCCGGCAAGTTCCAAATCCAGCTAGTCTTGAAACGCCTCCTGGAAAAAGGACGGATCGTCTTCAAACGCGCGTACTGCGATTGGAGGAATTACGATGACGCGGTGCGCGAGTTCCATGCCCAGGGCATCGAACTGATCGACATCCCGCAGAGCAAGATGAGCGGCAAGAATAGCGCCGACATCCGCATGGTGGTCGATGCGATGGATCTGTGCTATGCCAAACAGCACATCGACACCTTTGCGCTGCTGTCCGGCGACAGCGACTTCTCGCCGCTAGTCTCGAAGCTCAAAGAAAATCACCGCCGCGTGATCGGCTGTGGCGTCAAGAGTTCGACGTCAGACCTGCTGATCGCCAACTGCGACGAATTCATGTACTACGACGACCTCGTGCGAACCGCCAAGAAGACGCACCGAGCGCCGAAAAAAGAAAAGTCGGAGGGCGACAAGACCGAGGAAGACAAACGGCAGGAGGCGTTCGAACGGGTGCTGGAGGTCGTGCATTCCGTCGAACTCGATTACGATCCCTTGTGGGGCTCGATGCTGAAACAGGCGATCCGCCGCGTCTATCCCGGGTTTAACGAAGGCTACTACGGCTATCGAAGCTTCTCGGACTTGCTCGAGGAACTCAAAGCCAAAGGACTGCTGGAACTGGAATACGACGACAGCCGCGGCAATTACAAAGTCCGGCGGAAACGCGGTTGAGGTTTTGGGAAAAGGGCGACGCGGATGAAACTGGTGATTCTCGATGCCTATACGACGAATCCCGGCGACTTGAGTTGGGACGGACTGCGCGCTCTGGCGGACTGCGAGATTCACGACCGCACGGCGACGGATCAAATCGTGGCCCGAGCGGCCGATGCGGAAATGGTACTGACGAACAAGACGCTCGTGGACGGCGCGGTGATCGAGGCGTTGCCCAAGCTGCGCTACGTCGGTGTGCTGGCCACAGGCCATGATATCGTCGATACGGCGGCGGCGCGCCGGCGGCGCATCCCCGTCTGTAACGTGCCCGAATACGGCACACCCAACGTGGCTCAAGCCACGTTCGCCCTGTTGCTGGAACTGACCAATCGCGTGGGACACCACGCTCAAACCGTCCGCGACGGGCGCTGGTCCGCGTCGCCGGATTTCTGCTACTGGGATTGTCCGCAGATCGAACTGGCCGGACTGACGCTGGGCATCGTCGGGTTGGGCCGGATCGGACAAGCGGTGGCCGGAATCGCGGCCGCCTTCGGCATGAAGGTGCTGGCCTGCGACAAATTTTCACCCGCCACGGCCGGAGGCAGCATCCGCTTGGCCGGCTTGGACGAAGTGTTCCGCGCCAGCGACGCGGTGACCCTGCACTGTCCGCTAACCGCGGACAATCGCGAACTGGTCGACGCGCCCCGCCTGGCGGCGATGAAGCCGTCGGCATATCTGGTGAACACGGCTCGCGGCGGTTTGGTCCACGACGCGGCTCTGGCTGCGGCGCTGAACACGGACCGCTTGGCCGGGGCAGGATTGGACGTGCTGTCCATCGAGCCGCCGCTAAGCAACAACCCGCTGTTGACGGCCAAAAATTGTTTCATCACGCCGCACATCGCCTGGGCCACGCAAGCGGCGCGGCGGCGGCTGATCCAAACCACGGTCGACAATGTCCAGGCGTTTCTGCAGGGACGGCCGATCAACGTCGTGAATCCGTAAAGGCGGAGCAATCAGGTGTGGCGGCTCCGAGGCCGAAATCACGTCTTGCACCCGACGCGGCTCCGCGGCAAAAAACATTAGGCCGGCGCAACCCATGTGAGTCACGCCGGCCTTTCTCGTTGTAATCCGTGTTCGTGCGGGCATCACGGGCACGCACCGCTTCGCCGGCCGCTTACTTCTTGGCGGGCTTCTTCGCCGCTTTCTTCGCAGCGGGCTTCGCCTTCGGCGACGGCGCGCAGGGCTTGCAAGCGCTCTTCGTCGCAGCGGGCTTGGCGGCGGGCTTCTTGGCGGCGGGCTTCTTCGTTTCGGTCTTCTTCGTTGCCATATCCTACGGCTCCTTCTATCGGGCGTCCGTGTTTAAGTCGCGACCTTTCCCCCAACGCCCCGACGGGGAGGGCCGCTGTCATAGGCTGCAACCAGCAGGGCCCTCAGCTTGACTTGACTGCCAAATCTGCCTGAGGCGGGCTACCTGCTCGATTCACCCAATCTGGCACATTGAACCAACTTGCTGCATCTTTCGTCAAGCCGACTTTCTACTTTTTATCCGCGGCTTGCCAACTTCGTTCAACTTTACGCAGTTCGAAGTGCGGCCCGGCCAGCGGCGGCGCGTCGGGAACGAGTTGCTGCAGGATATACGTTGCAGCCCGATGCGAGGCGCCGCTGATTGCATGTTGGCGTTTCAGTTCGTCCAGTTGTCGCACGCGGTCTTGATAGCCGGCCTCGTCGGTCAACCAATAGATCACCTGACGGGCGATCTGCGGCGCACAATCGCGATAGGTCAAATGCTCCGGGAATAACACGCCTTCGTCGCCCGCCGCGCGCGGATCGTAGCTTTCGCCGCCGCGCAGAAATGGATCGTCGGCAGCCAGCAAATTCACCAGCGTGATGAACTTGACCTTGATGAAAAAACGTCGCGCCATCGTGTACGGAAACCACCCGACCCGATACAAGATGACGGTCGGCTTGGCATGATACAACAGTTCGAGCGACACCGAACCCGAACACGCCAAGCAACAATAACTCGAGCGAATCAACTCGGGCGTTCGTCCGACGAATACTTCGATAGGAAAATCCAAACGGGCCGTCTGATCGCGAGCAATGGCGGCTTGCTTTTCGTTAAAGCTTGCAATCGCGAAGCGGGAATCGGGAATCGAACGATGGATCTGTTCGGCCGCGCTTAGGAACCCTCGGAGGTTCTTGACCACCTCCTGCGTGCGAGATCCCGGCAGAATCGTGACCAATCGGCCGGCCCGACAGGATTGGGCGTCGCCAAACGCCTGGTCCACCTGCTGACGCTCGACTTCGTCAAAGTAGGGATGGCCCAGATAAGTTGCATGACAGTTCCGCTGGCGATACCATTCGGCCTCGAATGGCAGCTTGCACAACACGTGGTCCACTAGTCGCCGCATCTTACGGACTCGCCAAGGCGCCCAAGCCCACATCTGCGGCACGCCGTAGTAGAATACTGGAATGCTATATTTCTTCGCCGCGCGGGCGATCCACCAGTTGAAGCCCGGATAGTCGATCAAGACGATTGCGTCTGGCCGCTCATCACGAAAATAGTCCTCCGCTCGCCGCCACAATCGCCAGAAATGATGCAGGTTCAGCAGAACCCGCAAGATCCACATCACGGCCAATTGAGTCAGGTCCGCGTGCAAGTGGCAGCCGGCAGCCGCCATCTTGGGACCGCCATAGCCAACACATTCGATTCCCGGACTCTCCCGACGCAACTCTTTGATCAGATTGGCCCCGTGCAAGTCTCCACTGGGCTCGCCCACGGAAAAGAAAACCTTCATGCTCGTGCATCCTTTCGCGAAGCGGAAGATCACCGGGCGAAGTATCCCAGATTGCTCAACTTGGGCAAAGGGCAATCTCTCGATCGGGTTTCGCTTCTTGACTTCCCGGCGGGCGCCCCTCATCATAAACCTCGCTGTTTGGTTCAGGACGGAAGTTGCATTTCACGAATACAGCTTCCGTCCTTTTTTTCGCAAACAGACAATCGCGAGGCTGATCCTGTCCCATGAATCGAATTCAACACGAGCAACAGCGCCGCAATCAACAGACCCGCGCCTGCTGGGAATTGTACGCCGAGCACCGGCGACGCGTGACGGATCTGCTGGTCGGCTACGACCCGGAAGCTGCGCCAACGATCGGCAACGAGGCGCCGACATCTCGCCTGTGCGTGTTAGGCGCGGGCAACTGTAATGATCTCGATCTGCCGCAGTTGCTGACACGATTCGGCGAAATCCATCTCGTCGACTTGGACGCCGAAGCGTTGTCCGCCGGCGTCGGCGCCCAACGTTTGGACGCCGACCCGCGCGTGGCTTTGCATCCCGGGGTCGACGTCATAGGCCTGAGCGGCCGCCTGTCCTTCTGGTCCTGCGACCGGCCTCCCCCGCTTGCTGAGATCGATGCGATGCTGGCCGCGGTGGCCGGTGACGGCCCTGGGCCGCTAGAGGGGTCTTTCGACGCCGTCGCTTCCGTTTGCCTGCTGTCGCAATTGCTGGAGCCGATCAAACTGGCCCTCGGCGAAACGCATTGCCAATATCTGCCGCTGGTTCAGGCGGTGCGCACCCGGCACCTACGCCAGGTGGTGAATCTATGCCGGCCCGGTGGCCATCTGGTGCTGGTCACGGATTTCGTCTCATCCGACACGTGCCCCGAACTGGCGACGGTCGCGGACGGCCAGTTACCCGCCCTGGCCGAACAACTGGTCTCCTCACAGAATTTCTTTACGGGCTTGAATCCTTTTTTGCTAAAGCACATGTTCGCTTCGGACCCGTGGCTGACGCGCCGCGTGAGGGACGCTCGGCTGTCGCGACCCTGGCGCTGGCATTTTCCCGCTCGTTTCTACGCCGTTTGCGCCATCACGGCGATCCGCCGCCGATTCGATTCAGGCGACTAATTCCAAACTTCCCCAAAGACTGGGGTCCTCGTCGAACGGAAACTCGGGCCCCATACTGAATGTTTGCCAGCCCAATTCGCGATCGATCACCGCATAGGTGAATCCAAGCCGCGGATGCTCCTGAGGATCAAACCCGGTTAATGCCGCGGCGGGAATGTGAGCTTGCAGCGAGTATCCTCCGGCGGAAACGGCGGCGCGAACCCGCAACGCTGAATCGGCAACCGACTTCGGGTTCTCACGCGCTCGATCGATTACCAGCAATCGGCCCAGCGGTTGATCTTCCGCCGCTGTGCCGCCCACCGGCAGAAACCCGAAGCGATGACAGAACCGGCTGGCCCGGTGAATGTTATGCGTATCGCGCGTGTCGATCCAGACATGCAGACCGTCGCTGTCCTCGATTCGCGACGATCGGCACCAAACGCTCTGCCGCTTGCCGGAAACTCGCAACGTGAACAACAACCCGTCTGGGCTCCATGCGCTTCGCACGTCGGCAAACTGCGGCCGCCCCTCCAGTTCACCAAAACTGGGCAGCGCATGCTCCCGACCCAGTTCCGCACTCTTCGCCGACCACAAAGAATCGCAGCGACGACAGGGAACGGAAAACCGAAACAGGAAAGTTGAGGCCAACAGGGGTTCGCTCATGCTTGGATCTTACTTGGCGGGCAACCGGCCGGCCAGAGACCGGAACCGGAAAACGCGACAGCGGCCTGGACTTGCAGGCGTTCGGCACAACACAGCGAAAGATCAGCCGATAAAATGCGGATGGCATAGATCGTGGGCACAGGATAACGACGAAATCTGGTTACTCCAGCTTTCTGCAACGCGTTTTCCGCCCGCGCTGTTCGGTTTGTGTGTATTCTCTTCATCCACCAACCGCTCGGGCTCGCATATGAACTCCATCTATCTTGACAACAACGCCACCACGCGGATCGACCCCCGCGTGGCCCAAGCGATGCATGACTGCGAACTCGCGGGGCACGTCAATCCGGCCAGCCAACATCACTTGGGCCGCCGAACGCGACGCGTCTTGGAACAAGCTCGCGAATCCATCGGCCAGCTGCTCGGCTGTCACCTGTCGGACACTCGCGCTGACCGCATCGTATTTACCAGCGGTGGTACCGAGGCAAACAATCTAGCTATCCTAGGGCTAGTTGGGCAAGCTCCTGGCCATGTCATCGTCTCAGCGATCGAGCACCCCAGCATCCTGGGACCGGCGGATCGGCTGACTCAACTCGGCTTCGAGGTCAACCGAATCAGTGTCTCGCGGGACGGAATCGTCCAGTCGGACCATTTGCGGGAACTGCTTCGCCCCGATACGCGATTGGTCAGCGTCATGCTGGGCAATAACGAGACGGGCGTACTGCAACCGGTGCCCGAATTAGCGGAAATTTGCGCAGCGGCCGGTGTTCCTCTGCATACGGACGCCGTTCAGGTTGTCGGCAAACTACCGGTCGATTTTCGCGGCCTGGGGGCCGCTGCCATGTCGATGACCGCACACAAATTCCACGGGCCGCGCGGCATCGGGGCGCTGGTTCTACGTCCCGATGTTCATATCGCTCCCATTCTGTTTGGCGGCTTTCAACAAGAAGGGCTTCGTCCAGGCACCGAAGCGGTAGTCCTGGCCGTCGGTCTGCAACGTGCCTTGGAGTTGTGGGCGGAAGAAGCCGACGCTCGACAACGGCGGATGACCGCGTTGCGGAATCAACTTGAAAACGCGATCCGTTACGAACACCCCGATGTGGTTATTAACGGCGCCGCCGCGCCACGGGTTCCCCACACAGTGAACCTATGTTTTCCGGGGCTCGAACGTCAA
>Ga0366818_10297_pt1 | contig 12581 bp, 6 predicted proteins | sample TotcelFGM3001N14_FD_207090 | JGI IMG/M metagenome (GOLD analysis project Ga0366818, IMG submission 207090) | Enriched cells from coal bed in the Powder River Basin, Montana, United States - Total cells FGM rep3 HSBNCT.FGM.300.1.N14 ...
TCTTTTGAATCATCTTCCACCGGAAAATAAGACGAAACAGGCCCGCCCGGTGTTTTCGGCCCGGCGAAGATCGGCGAGGAAAAGAAGAGCGGAAGTCGATTACAAGTTACAAGAAGCTAGAAATGCTCCAGTAGGCTAAAAAATGGGCTCCTGACTGGAATCGGACAAAATCTTCCATTTTTCCCGCTCGATGCATAGCTCCTATATTGCAATGGTTTAATAGTGCACCTAGTTTGCCTTGGGTCCGCAGCGCAAGCATAATTGTCGGCATCGCTTTTCCAGAAGCTCCCCAGACCGTCTGGCCCCTTGAGGCGACGAATTCGCGTAAAGGCCCATTCCGCCGTGGGTGACAAAGCGAATCTTCGATCGAATTCAATCAAGGGACGGCGAATCCGATGGACGAAATCTTGGGCGTACTGTGCGGTCTGACGATCCTGCTGGCCGTCATCACGGTGATGGGCCACTTCAGCTGGATCGCTTTGGCCGCGATTTTCCGTTGGCTGTCCGGGGCCGACGTTGCCAGCCAGGCGCACGCCGTCGCCTGTCCTGTGTGCGGTACTCGGCTGTGGGGCGGCGCCGTCCGATGCCATTTCTGTGGCCATCAACTTGCCTCGGAAGCGACGCCCAGCGCCCGCGATGATCTGGCTGCAACCTTGCGGCACCTTCGTCGTCTGCGCGAGCACGGTCGCATCGAGACCGCCGACTATGAGCGGTTGGTCACCTTGGTGCAAGAGACTACGGGAACGGTCACCGTAACTCGAAGCGTAAGCGAGAGGGAACCGGATTCGGCCCGCGAAGACGTCGTCGATGCCATCTTGCTGATCGAACCGGCGCCGCCAACTCCCGCTCGGCCGATAATTCCTGCCAACACGCGCGACATCCACGCCGCCTCCGCGCCTCCTGCTCCTGCTCCTCCTCCGCCGCCGATCCATCCCTTGGATCGCGATTATGAGCAACGCCCGGCCGTCAGTGCCACGCGCCGCCAGCTGGCCAGCGTGCTGCAAGCATTTATGGCCGAGAAGAACATCCGCTGGGGCGAGGTGATCGCCGGCCTGCTGATCGTGGGCAGCGCCGTCGGCTTGGTCATCAGTCTGCGCGCGACGCTCAGCGAAACGATTCCGTACTTCCCCGCCTTGATTTTTATGCTGATCACGCTGGCGATCTACGGCGCGGGGATGTACACGCTACGGCGTTGGAACCTGCAGGCGACCAGCCGCGGGGTGTTGACGATTTCCCTATTGCTCACGCCGCTTAACTTTCTGGCGGCGATCATCATGTCGGGACCGGAAGATCGCGCAGTGACGCATCCGGTGTACCTGTTGGCCGTCGCCGTGGGACTGCTGGCTGGCGGCTGGATCACGTTCTCCGCGGGCAGCGCGCTGTTGCCCCGCGGCTGGTGGCGACTGACCTGTGCGGTCCTGGCCACTTCGATCGGCCAGTTGCTGATTGACCGGCTGGCGCGGCCCGGCGCTTCGCTGACAGAGACATCGCTGCTGGCCGCCGTGCCTGTGGGCGGATTTCTGGTCGCTACCGTCTCGCAGATCCGCCGCGCGCTGCCGCGGTGGCATCTGTCGGGGCGGCATCTGTCGGGGCGGGGGGCGGGGCAGTTGTTCCTGGTGCTGGGAATCTCCCTGTTTGCCTTGGCAGCACCCTTGGGACTGCTGATGTCCCAGAGCGGGCCGTTGCGGGATTCCGTTGCCCAACTGGGGCCGGTGTTCAGCCTGGTCGCCGCCGTGGTTTTGGCGACCGGCTTGCTGGTGCATCGGCGGATCATCCAGCCACAACTGGCCGCGATGCGGACGGCGGGAACCGCGCTGGCTGTAGTGGGCGCGATGCTGATGGCGGCGGCGGTCGCGTTCGCGTGGCCGCGACCCGACTTGCTGATGGCGGTGGGACTGACCAACGGCTTGATATTGATCGGGCTGGCGCTGCGCGGCGGCTTGCCGATCCTGCACGCGGCGGCCGTGGCCTGTTTGGCTTTGGCGGCGCTGGTCGCATTCCACACGTTCCAGGGAAATCCGGCCGGCGTCGGCGAGGCGCCGGGACGCCAGCTGCTGAATACTCTGCTGTTGGGCCGCAACAGCATCGTTTTGACGGTGTTGGCACTGATCAGTTGCGGGGCGGCGCTGAGCTGGCTTCGTTGGAAACGCGCCGAGGAGGCGGTCAGCTACCTGCTGGGCGCCGCCGGCTTGGCGGGAGCCAGTCTGATCGTGGCGCTGTGGGCGGGCTTCGGACCGGGAGGCGATCGAGACTTGACGACACCCGTGTTCGCCTTCTACGCCGCCGCGGCGATCCTGGCGGCGGCATTCCTGCCGTTGCCGCTAGGCAGGCGGGAACTCACCGCCCGCCAAGCACTATCCTGGGCGGGATCCGTTCTACTGCTCGTTTTTTTCGTGCACGGGTTGTGGCAAAACACCGCGATCGTCGAAGGTCTCGCCGAACGATTGTGGCTTCCCCGACGGCCTTTGCTGGTGGCCGCGCTGATTCACGCCGATCTGTGCGCGGCGCTCGCGTTGCTGTTTGCGGCGCGGCAGATCGCTGCCGATGCGCCGCGGATACGCGGCGTCCGCTGGCAGGCGCTGGTCGATCCGCTGGCGTGGTCGGCGCTGGCCACCGCCACGCTGGCCTTGCCGTCGGCGCTGTGGGTTCGCGAGCACGCGTTCACGCTGCATGCCGGTTATCTCTTTGCGGCGGCCGGAGCGTGGCTGATCGCTGCGGTGTTGTATCGCCGCGACGAGATGCTCGCGGTGTTTCACCTGACGGCGACGGTCGGTATCGGTTTCCTGGTCGCCGGCCACAGCCACGCCCATTCCTGGGGGGTGACATGGTGGGCGGATCCGCGGCATCTGCAATATCAGCTAGCCGTGGCTTTCGGATGGTGTACGGCCTGGAGTGTCGGACGACGGTTAACCGGGAATCTGACTTGGTCCCGGCAACTAATGGGTCCGCAGTGGCTGACGATCCACGAAGCCGTTTTGGCGATTGGTCTGGCGGGCATGATGATTCTGGGGCTGATGACGTGTGCGCCCGGAGTGGCGGCGGAATTGGGGACGAGGCCGATCTTCCGTGGCGAGGCGGCGGAAGCGTTCCGCTACGCCACCGGGTCGTGGGTTTGCCTGGCCCTGTTGCTGGCGGCGCTGCTGACGCAGCTGTGGAATCGTCTTTCGAGCGAAGGCGTTTTGGAATTGTTGCTGGCGGTGGCTATCATTCCGCTGTTGCTGGCGTCGTACTGGGAACCCGTCGGCGCGGCTGCCTCGGCGCTGCGCTGGTCCTTTGCCGGATACGCCCTGGTCACCGCGGCCTGCGTCTGGATGCGAACGCCGATCGCGTCGATTGCCCGGCGAATCCGTTGGCTGCGGTGGGACTCCCTTCCGCTGCGGCTGAGCAGCTTTGCCCGCGAGGCGTCGCTGCTGATCGGCGGCATTCCGGTCGTGCTGGTGACGATCATCGTGGCCGCTCGGCGGTTGAGCGGGCTGCCCGTCGGCGCGCCTGCGGCGGACAGCGTGTTCGGCCAGATGGGACCGATCGTTTCCTTCGCCGTACCGCTCTTGGTTCTCGTGGCGGTGCTGGTGGGACATGCGATGCGCGAGAGGAATGCAACCTATATGCTGGCCGGTTCGGTTCTGCTGCAATTCGTCGCGTCCTTGGCTTGCGTTCTGCGCGTTTCGCCGGCGTCGCCGGAATTTCTCGCCCAGTTACTGCAATGGAACGGTGTTGCGCTGAGCGGTTACGCCGTAGTTTGGCTGACGCTGCAGTGTTGGCTGCTTCCGGCGCGAGCGGGCGCAGCGGCATGGGGCGAGTCGTTCACTTCGTCGCATGACGTATCTTGGCCGTTGAAGCTCCAGCTGGCGGCGACCAGTGCGATCTTGATCGTCCTGGCGGTATGGGCGGCGGTCGGCGTGTTCCTGAGGCCCGACAAACTTTCGGCAGACGTGCTGCCGTTGGGCGGCGTATTGAGCTACGTCGCCTGGGGTTTGACCGCCGTCGCCGGCTGGAGATCGGCGAACAAGTGGGCGATCGATCGACAAGTGTTGCTGGCCGGCGGGTTCGCGCTGGCGGTAGTCGCCTTGCTGGCCGTGACGATCGACGGGCACGATGCGTCGCGGATGTGGCAAGCGTACCACGTGTTGACCTACGGCGTGTTGGCGGTGGCTGCCGGCTGGACGGCCGCGGCGTGGCGTCGGCCGCAAGTGGGGCATGCCGCGGCTGCGCTGTGCGGCGTCGTGGCCCTGCTGGCCGTTCGCGGCATCACCGCCGATCCGCATCCGCTGGCGCCGTGGTGGTCGGCCGGTGCGGCGGCGGGCGCAGCGGGACTGGTTACGCTGCTCGCCTTGAGACGCCGCAGTCAACCGTTGGCCTACGGTTCGGTGTTGCTGACGGCTTGGGCAGCCAGTCTGGGCGTGATCGGATTCTACGACCGGTTCTTTCCCGGCGCCGACCGCGTGGTTGCGGACTTCATTCAAGCGAACCTAATCGCCGTGGCAGCGGCCGCAATTTTCTGGCTCGGAATCGACCTCTGGTACCAGCGCCGGCGCGAAAGCCGCGGATTGGATCCCGGCTTCCGATTCGCACCGGCGCATGGCGTCGCAGGCGTTCTCGCCGTAGCCATCGGCCTGTTGTTCTTCGCCGGTTCATTGGTCATCAATACCCTCTCGCGGACGATGTCGGGCAACATCGAGATCGAGGCGGCGGACGGGGGCGGAATCCTGGCCGTGTGCGTTCTGGGAGCGTTTTGCATCGGCTCGCTGTGGGAGTCGCGGCGAGGTTACGGTCTGGCCTGTCTGTACGTCTGGGGAGCGATGGCGATCGCCGTGGGGCTCGATTTTGCCGGCGTCAAAGGGCACTTGGCGTTCTGGTCTTTCGGGATGGCCGCCGGCGGCTATGCGACGGTGACTAGCTTGATGTGGCGGCAAGGCGCAGTGCTTGCGTCGCTTGGAAAACGCTGGGGCGTGCGGGATCCGATCGCCGGTCTGCAGCGGACGGCGACCTGGCTCCCGCTGGTCAACTTGCTCGTTGCGGCGGCCGCGACACTGGCCACGCTGATCGTCGTTTCGTTTTTTCCGGAGCGCTGGATGCGGATCACCAGCGGCATGCTGCCGGCGGGGCTGGCGATCGGCTTGGGGGCGCTGGCACAGCGGGAACGCCGAACGCTGCTGCATTTCGCGTCACTGCTGATGACGGGAGTGGCGGCGGTCTGTCTAAGCTGGGCCGATCTGTCGCCCGATTGGAGCGAGCGACTGGTTCTGCTGCGTCTGATTCGGACGCTGATTGCGCTGGCCGGCTTGACGTTCATTTACGGCGCGGTCGCGGTGCGGCGCATTCCGGGAACCAGTCCTTGGCTGGCGCCCGTCCAGCGGATCGCTTTGACATTCGGCGGCGGAGCCGGCGTTGTGCTGGTGGCCGTGTTGTTGCTGGAACGTTTCTACTATGTGCCGGGCGTCGGCGCGCCGGTAGACACCGCGCCGATGCTGGTGGTTGCCGTGGTATTGGTGGGATTGGTGATCGGATTGATCTCGCTGGCATTGTTGCCCAGCGGCGGTCTCACGCCGCTGACGGAGCGTCACCGGCGGGCCTGTGTGTACGGCGCGGAGATTGTCGCCGCCTTGATTTTCGCGCACCTGTTCATGTGCAAGCCGGCGTTGTTCGGCGGCCTTTTCCGGCCTTACTGGCCATACATCGTGATGGCGGTCGCGTTTGCGGGCGTAGGCGCGGGCGAATTGTTCCAGCGGAGCGGCCTTCGCATCCTGTCCGATCCGCTGCAACGGACCGGAGCGTTCCTGCCGTTGATTCCCGCCCTGGGATTCTGGGTCGTCGCCGCGGAGAAGTCGGACTATTCGATCGTGCTGTTTGCGGCGGGGCTGGTCTACTTGGTATTGAGCATGTTGCGCCGCTCGGTCGCCAGCGGCTTGGCCGCCCTGGTCGCGGGCAACGCAGCCCTGTGGTCCCTGCTGACGGACACGGGATTCGCTTTCTGGCAGCATCCGCAGTTCTGGCTGATTCCGCCGGCTGCGTCGGCGCTGATCGCAGGGCAAATCAACCGCAAGCGTTTGACGCCGGCTCAATTGGCCGCGCTGCGTTATGCGAGCGTGCTGGTCATCTATCTCAGCTCCAGCAGCGAGATTTTCCTCCGCGGCGTCGGCGAAAGCTTGTGGCCGCCCATGATCCTGGCGACGTTATCCGTCGCCGGCGTTTTCGTAGGCATCATCCTTCAGATCCGTGCGTTTTTGTATCTGGGGACCAGCTTCGTGCTGTTGTCCGTGGTGACGATGGTCTGGCATGCCGCGCGAGCCATCCAGCATGTTTGGCCGTGGTGGGCTTTCGGAATTGGCCTGGGGATTTGCATCCTGGTTTTGTTCGGCCTGTTCGAGAAAAAACGCCCCGAAATCACCGCCTGGATTCGCCAGTTGCAACAATGGGATGTCTGACGCCGCCACTTTCACCTAATTAGTGCCCGTCCGGGATTGTGGTTGAGTCAAACGCGCCGCCCGCGTGATGCGTGTCGTTCTGTTGCTAAAATCGATTTATGCAGTCCCAAACGCGATGACCTACGCGATTGTCATTGTCCTCTCCGTCATCTTCACCTTTCTCGGATTCGCTATCGAGATCACGAACGGGAACATCGGACACGTCAAAAACGGTCGTGAACCGAATGCCGGCGCCGCAATCTTCCCGAACATCCCATTTATACCTGTGGCCGTCGGATTTTTTGCTTGGCTTCTGAATAGCTGCTATCCACACTTGGGCTTCTGGATTATCGTCGGCCTGTTCACACTCTACCTGCCGTATTGGTGGTGGTCTTTGCGTCGTCTCGACGGAGAATTGCAGTCGTTACTTGCGGCGTCCGAAAAACAACTGGATGCCGCGGGCGACAACGGCGAAAGGCAGAATGACAATTGATGACTCGAAGGGCTTGCCAATCGCTGCACGTTGCGTTGACAATAACCTACTGAACGAACTGAATTGGAAACGACGCCCGCTGCCAGATCGGCAACAGAACAAAGCCGTGAACCGGAGCACTCAATCACGCGGCAACTGAAATCATAGTCTTCCGTTCGTGCCCGGTTACGGCCGGCGTTCGTCGGTCAGGCGATTGTCAGTGCTTTGTTCACGTAGTCAATGTGGAGGACGTGACCCTCGAGTAGACCTGTTCCCAGTAGCGGGAGCTTGCCCACGTTCGCGACAGCTTGCAGCGGGATCAGGGTTCCGAACCAAGCGAGATAGCCGACGAATGTCTCCAAGGTCACCTTGCTGCCATCGGCCAAGATCGCTTCGGTTTCCGCCAGGGATTCGAGCTTGAGTTCTTCGATCAGCGGTGCGGGGAAGACCAGGTGTCCGTCGAATGCTGTGTCAATCCACGCCGTCACGTTGGCGACCGAAGAATTCGGCGTTCGCCGGAATTGAAGGTCGACAAGGGCGCGGTTGCGGTCATCGACTTTTCCGATCACGACGCGAACCCTCCGATATGAAAGGCAGCTTCATGGCCGACGCGAATGACGAACGACTTCCGATTAGGAAAAGCCTTCTTGGCAGCCAGGGCCGCGTCAATGAATTGGTCGCCCAAGAAAAACGACTCCGATACCGGCTCGATCGCGACGAACCGGTCGCGGTGCTTGGCTTCGAGTTCCGCCTTCAGGCGTTTCTCGTAGACACGCTTGGCCTGCTCTGCAATTGACATGGGTAGTCCTTTCACGCTCCTTGGACGCGATGCCGAATGCACCGCCGACTGATTTATGGTACCATTAGGCTTGAAGCAGGACAATGTCGGCGCTGACCTCGAGGCGCCGACGAACCAAGATCGGGATAGGGGTCCGGGTTGCCCCGGAGCGCTACGCGTCACAGACTCGCGCGAATAAGAGCGTGAACCTTCGCTGCACAAGCTCGCCATCTACCTTGGGGTCTGTCGGGAACGACTTCGTTGTCAACCGTCAACTCGTCTCAGGGTCCCGCTTGGCCTGATATGGCGTTTCTGTTCGTAGCAAGCGCAGCTTTGGCGTGGATGCGGCGACCAGGAGTAGTTGGCCGCTTAACCAGCACATCCGCAGGCTTCCTTCCCACGGTTCGTTGTTTCCCCCGCAGTTGCCTTCGCCTAGTACTTGTCTTGTTCGGCTTACAATTACTGTCCTCCGATCAATTCCCGTTTTCGTACAGGGGACTTGCGCCCCACAAGTTCACGCCCATGTCGGGCGTACGGTGCATTGCGAGGCGGCGATCGCGTGCGGGATGATGGTTGGGTCACTCGCGCCGCCCGCGTGACGCGTGTCGTTCGTGCCGTCTGATCGCGTTGGGCACGGTGGCGGGCGGTTCCAGCCGGTTCGTCGGCACACTGAAGGGCGGCATGTCGGGTAGGGCCAAAGTCAGTCGCTGGGCTTGTCACTGCCACGCGTAAGCGGTAGGCTATGGTGGGTCGAGACGTCAGTGATGGATCAATCGCGCAGTCGACGGGGCGGAGCATGCCTGAAGTAAGCCGCTTCTTCGGTGTCATCACCCGGATGTACGTCGAGACCGGCGGTCCGCATCACTTGCCCCACTTCCACGCGTACTACCAAGACGATGTGGCCGTGATTGGCCTCGAGCCGGTGGAGTTGATCGCTGGAAGCCTTCCGCGACGACAGGGGCGGTTGGGGTCGAGGCGTGGGCGGAACTCCATCAAGAGGAATTGCTCGCGGATTGGCTCCGTTTGCAAGCAGGCCAACCGCCACTCCCAATAGCGCCGTTGGAGTAAACGAGATGCAGCACCAAATTTTTCGCGTGCAGCGGTTTCAAGTCGTTGGGCCATTCAAGCTTCGCGTAGGCTTCGACGACGGGACAGAACAGTTGATTGATTTTAGGCCTGTCCTGGCGGGCGAGTTATTCGAGCCTCTGTCTGAACTGTCGCTGTTCAATCAGGTGGCCATTGATCCGGAAGTGCATACGCTCGTTTGGCCCAACGGCGCGGACTTCGATCCTGCGACGTTGCACGATTGGCCCCTGCACGTCGATGAGTTGGCGGCGCGCGCACGGAAGTGGGAACTCCAGTCCGTATGACGCCCAGCACGCGGCACAGGCACGAACCAAGCGATGCAGCCGAGCGGGGATCGGGCTGCTTGCCAGTGGATAGGTCAGCCGTCCCCGGCGGCTGATCGCAGTCGATATGCCGGTAACCACGACGATCGCAGCACGATGACTCGCTTTGCAGCCACGACAACCGTGATTTTTGCCGCCGCGTGTGCTGGCTTCGCCTTACACGCCGATGCGTGCCCAAAACAAGTTCCACTGACGGAACTGCTCGGGAGGGGCACACGGCGTGACGCTGAACCAAAATCTCAATCGGGTTTTCGGCCACGTCGGCCAATGACGCAACCATACTAATGCAAACGGGCACTAATTAGTATCGCCGGCGGCTTGCCGGCATCGGGCCAGGGCCTGGACCAGAGCGCGGCGGGTGGATTCTTCGGGGTAGCCGTCGGCCAGTGCGGCGAGCGCGTCGGCATCGGACGGAGCGGCCAAGCGGCCCAGGGCCTCGGCCGCGGTATGGCGTGTGTCCGGCGCGTTGTCCAGGTTGCCGACTGTGGCCATCAAGACCGGCACGGTCTGGCGGTCGCCGATCCGGCCCAGCGCCCAGGCAACCGCAGCGCGCCAGCAGGGCGTCAAATCGTTGTGCAAGAACAGCACGCCCGGCCCCAGCGGATCGGGATGCCCATCGGCCGCCTCCGGCGGCGAATGCTCGAGCACCGACACCAACGGCGCGGCCGACTGGGAATCGGCCAGGTTCCCCAACGCGCGAGCGAGAAAAAAGCAGACCCAGTGCTTCGACGGCAGTTCATGCACCACCGGAATGCCTTTGTCGAAGACCCGCGCGATCGTGACCGGTTGGGCCTGATACCGCTGTAAAGCGGCGAGAATGGCCGGCGCATGTTTCGGGTCTCGGACCACCAGGGATAGAACCTGTGCCGCGCGGATTTCCGGTCCGGGATGGCCACCCCAGCAGCGGTGCGTGGTCGAAACGGCCCGCTCCCAAACGGCGTCGCGCGCGGCTTGTTCGTCGCCCAGGAGGGCCAAGCACGTCTCGGTCACCGCCGCTTCCGCCCCGTGGCGGCGGAGCACGCGACCCGTGATCGTCTCGCAATCGTCGTTTTCCAACAGCAACGCGCGATCCTGGTCCACGGGCAACGCGCGGATCAGATGCGGAAGAATCGCGTGAGCGCCCGTCGAGCCGAGGGCGTCCAGGGCGGCGGCGATCAAGTAGTGGACGGGCGAAGCGTGACAGGCCATCAGTGCCGGATGATCGCCGTACCACAAGGTGTACTTGGGATACTCGTCCAACGCGGCGAATGCCTCGATCAGTGCGGTTTCCGCCTCGGCCGTGCCGATCCGCCCCAGCGCCTCGACCGCCGCCTCGGCCAAGAACAAATTGCCCGTGTCCGGATGGTTGTGCTGGGTCAAAGTCTCGGCCAGCAGCGGCACCGCGGCGGCGTCGTGCAAATAGCCGAGCGAGCGGGCGACCGCCTGAAGCGTCCGCGGATTCACTTCGGACAGCGAATTGAACCGAGTGCCGTCCACCTGATGGGTCTTCTTCCATTCCGGATACGGATTGATATCGCGGTGCGCGGTCAGATAGCCGCGCAACGGGGCACAGGCCGCCGCGCTGCCGATATGTCCCAGCGCGACGGCAGCTCGGCGAACGACATCGCGGTCGGGACTGGCCAGCCGGGCGATCAGCTCCTGCTCGATGCCGTCCCACGCATGCTCGTCGAACCAGCGCCGCCAATTTTGGGCCTGGTGCTGCCGCTGGTCGCTGGTCACAAATGCGTTAAATTCCTCGGCGTGGCCGGTCAAGTTCTCCAAGGCCACCGCGGCCGCTTGAGCTACCAGCGGGTCGCGATCGGTCAGCGCGTCCAGCAGCGGCGGAACCGAATCTCGCGTGCCGCACGCGGCCAGCGCCATCGCGGCGGCCACGCGCAGCTCGCGCCCGCGGTCGCCCAGTTGGGCCGCCAAGGCCGGGGCGGCGGCCGGATCGCGGAAGACGCCCAACCGGGTTGCGGCGGAGATCTGTCGCGCGGCCGTGTCACTCGGCATCCCGCGCCCGGCGCTGGTGGGCCACGTCGCGGCGGCCCCGGCAATCTGCGGCAGCCCGTTCTCGCCTCGCAACTGGGCGATCAGGCCCGCCACTTCGCCGCCGCTGCCCGGCGGATCGCTGCCGCGGTCGTGACGGTCGATCCCGGCAACTTCGCGGTAGCGGTCGAACTGCAATTCCATCAGCCCGGTCACCGCCGCGTTATTGCCTCGGAACCGCAACGGCTCGCCGCCGCCGGTCAGCCGCAACGGATGGCTCCGCAGCGCCTCGGGCATCGTTTCGGTGCGCAGCGGCGCCACCTGGCGGTCGTGATGACAGCCGATGCAACCCCGCCGCTCGCCGGGCCGCACGTAGATCCAAGACATCTCGTTCAATTCGGACCGGCCTTCGGCGTCGACCGCTTGCAGCGCGATCGGCGTGTCGGCCGGTACTTCGACGGCAAACGAACCGTCGGGCGCCAGCGGGACAGTGCCCAAATCGCTGACTTGGCTGCCCGCATGGACGATGTACGAATGGGACGAACGGACCGTCAGGCCCGCACCGGCCAGCACGCGGATAGCCCGGACATGCGGCCAGCCGGCCGTGGTCTTCTGGGTATACCGCGCGTCCTGGCAGAACAGCACGCCCGTCGCTTGCGGATCGCGTTCCCGCATCGGATCCACTTTGGTGGCCAACTGCAGCGGTCGAGGCCGCTTTCCCAAATAGACCGGCGAATGCAGCGGCTGGCCTGCGGAGGTATAAAGTACGGTCAGCTGCGGCGGCCGACTGTCCGAATCCAGGATCGCAATTTTCTCGTAACTCTGCTCCTGGATGATCTTCGTCTCCTTGCCCTGCGTAATCTCACGCGGCACATTGACCGCGGTGGTACAGAGCAGCCGGCCGTCGGGCAGCGCCGCCACGTCGCCGGCGGCGATCGACATGTGCTGAAGGTGCTGGGCGGGATAACCGAGCTTGCCGACCGTGATCCCGGGTGCGGACAGGAACGCCACCCGGCCATCGGGCAGCGGGGCGGGACTGCCGCACACGAAAGCGCGTAAACGGCCCCCGTATTCGGGCCGATTGTTCAGACCGAACTCCGTGTACCCGCCGGCGCCGTCCGGATGAATCGCGTGCAGCAACGTCTCGACTTTGCCGCGGTCGAAGAAGTTGTCCGACCGGATGAACAGGATCCGGCCGTCGGCCAATACCTCCGGCTCGTTATCGAAAATGATCGTATGCGTCAGCGGCTGCACGCCGCTGCCATCGGGGTGCATCACGTACAACGACCGGGACGGCGGGTTGTGATACTCCTCGAATCGTCCGATCCGCGTCGAGGTGAACGCAATCCGTCCGTCAGGCAATTCGACCGGATCGATGTCGTGAAACGGACCGTCGGTCAGCCGCAGAGGCGGGCCGCCGGCGGCCCGCCGCTGCGGCTGACCGCCGGTACGTTTCACGACATCGATCCGGGCGAATTGCCTGACGGACCGATTGCGTTCACCACGACGCGGATAGGACGATTAGAGGAGTATCACAACCCGCCGTCCCG
>Ga0366818_10300_pt1 | contig 12485 bp, 9 predicted proteins | sample TotcelFGM3001N14_FD_207090 | JGI IMG/M metagenome (GOLD analysis project Ga0366818, IMG submission 207090) | Enriched cells from coal bed in the Powder River Basin, Montana, United States - Total cells FGM rep3 HSBNCT.FGM.300.1.N14 ...
CCGTCGATAGATAAACAAGGTTGGAAAGATCCACGAGCAGCATGGTAGGCTGCTCACGTTCCACAAAGCCGAGCAGGTCTTGCTGAAACTGCGCGTACTTGTCGGTGTCGAAATATCGGCTGTCCTCAAGACGGACGATGGTAATATTGCCGGATTGCTCGACCTGAAAGCATTCGGTGTCGATCATGTTTTTGTCTCCAGTGAATTCAGCATTGCGGAGTCTGTTGCGCCAACGAAACTGCCGGTCGTCTGCGTGTATTGTTGCTTCGGCCTAACGAGGGACAAGGTGACGCCGCCGTTATTTTCCGTTCGCAATGAGCCAATCCTGTCCATCACGCCGGAAAACAGCTTCGGCAAATCCGGACGCCGCCTGCAAAATTCACACACAAGCTACCGAAATTGAGGCGATGGCAAGCACATCCAACGTCTGCGGATCCGTGCCATTTTTATGGCTCCACCCGTTTGTAACTGAGTGCCGCCGCCGGCGATTATCGCCAAACCGGCCTTGTTTCGGTCGGCGAAATGGCCCGTTTCGCCCATTGCATGCCCGCATTCGGCGCGTTACGCTGCTTGGTAGCAACCATGATCCATGCCGGCATGGATCGACCGCAACGAGGCTATACGCCCACCACAAACCCAGTGCCGGCGCCCGACACCCGCCCTTGATTGACAGCCTTCCAACATCAACCCCAAGGCGTTTCCGTTATGCGGAATCTTTGGTGGTCTCCAGCGCGACGGATTCCTCAGTGAGAGGCGTGACATGCGGAACAATGGCAGACATGGGGAAAATGCCTGGGTGCATGCGATCCCGCGTGCCGACTGGCTTCCCCCGGAATCCCATCCGAACAAGTACTACAGCCAACTCGTGCTTACGAAAACCGAGGGCGGGTCTGGACCGCTGTGCATTGTGGGCCGCGAACTGCAACTCGTGTGGTATGCGACGGAACGGGATCGGTTCAAACAACGTCACGGAAGGCTCGTCTGTGTGCTCGAATTCAAGGACTGCCAAAGACGGCGCGATGAGCGGGGCGCCCGATATTACTTCACAGCCATGCTGCTCGAAGATGTGAGCGGCGAGTATCGGGAGTGGCTCGGCCATCAAGAGCATTGCGGGCGGCCGTTTGGCGAAGATGTGGATGTGCTGGAGACGGAGGTCCGGTTTTCCGTCGCTGTCCAGCAGACGAGGGAACGGTTGGGTGAGATGCACGTCCCCGTCACGCGACTGTTTTCGATCCATCAGCCGGAATTGAACGAACTGAGCAGCCCGCAGTTGGACATGATTTTTGACGTGATGAACTTTCTCTATCAGAGCATTCCGGGAATGGAACTGATGGCAGAGCTTCAGACACAGGCTGTTCCGTCTGCACGAGCATCGGCTCCAAGCGAACAGCCCTCCAACGTTCAGCGATAAGCCACCCCGATCCCGCGATAAACCGGGTTGCGTCATCAGACAACACGAACCGGGCTCTACTTGGCCGCGTTACGAGGAACCGGAAGTGAAAAAGCGATACACAGCATTACTGGCCGTCAACTTCATCCTGCTTTGCCCGTTGTTTGAACTGCATGCGGCCGAGCCGTCCCCCGGGGGTGGCGCCCAGCGGATGGGCCGCTACAACGTCGTCTGGAATACGCCTTCGAAAGACCCCAGTGGCGCGATGCCTATCGGCAACGGCGATATCGCCGCGGGCGTGTATGCAATCGACAGCGGTGACTTGTACCTGCTGCTGGCCAAGAACGATGCCTATACGTACCAGGGGGACATCTTCAAGACGGGACGGGTCAGAATCTCGCTGGATCCCAATCCTTTCCTGGCGGGAAAGTCGTTTCGCCAGACGCTGGATCTGGCGACGGGTTCCATCGTGATCGAGGCGGACGGCGTGATGCTGCGGGTTTGGGCAGATGCGAACCGGCCGATCTATCACATCGACATTGATTCGCCGCAGGAAGTCTCCGTCTCGGCCCAGCCCGAGTTCTGGAAACGCATCGACCATTGCCCGTTCAACTCGCAGAGGTATGCCACGGCCGGCTTGGCGCGTGATGCCGAGCCGACGCAGGACGTGCGGCTTGAGCGCGGCGGCAAAATTCTCTGGTATTTCCCCGTCGGCGACCGGAGTATCTATCCGGACGATTTGAAGGCGTACCAAGTGGAGCACATGGCTTCATGTCTAGCCGATCCCTTCCGTTTCAATACGTTCGGCAACCTGCTGGAATGTCCCTCGTTGGTGCTCCAGGACGGTGCGCTGCGCGGCCGAGGCAAGACCTTCGATATCCGCATCCACGCATTGACGATGCAGACGCCCCAGGCGGAGACGTGGATCGAGACGATCGAGCGGAACGCGGGGCAACCGCTCAGTGCCGCGGGCGATTGGGAAAAGCACTGCGCTTGGTGGGCCGCTTTCTGGGACCGGAGTTGGATCGTTGTCTCCGACAACACGCTGCCGCCGGAGGTCCGCGAACAATTCCAGGGCGAGCCCTCGCCCGGCGGCATCCGTGAGGAGGCGGACGGCGCCGCCCTGGCCGCGCAGAGCTACAACGTGTTCCGCTTCCTGATGGCCTGCCAGAGCCGCGGGCGGATCCAGGCCAAGTTCAACGGCGGCCTGTTCACACAGCAGTTGCGTTTGAAACCCAACCCCAACCGGAAGCGGGACCATGCGGTGGAGCAGTCCGACGGCACGCTGCTCACGCACGAAGACGATCGGCTCTGGGGACGGCGTTTCACGTTTCAAAACCAACGGCTGCTCTACTGGCCGCTGCTGGCCGGTGGCGACTTCGACCTGATCAAGCCGTACTTCGATTACTACGCGAATCTCCTCGAGATGCGCAAGGCGATCACGTGGGCCTGGTTCGAGCATGATGGTGCCTACTACCGGGAGAACATCGAGCCCACGGGCGCCGAACGCGAGAGCAGCCAGTCGGGCGTTCTGCCCCCCAAGACCAAACCGGGCGAAAAGTACGAGGGCTGGTACCACAACTACTATTTCACCAGCGGCCTGGAAATCACGGCCATGATGCTCGACTATGTCAACTACACCGGTGATGCGGACTTCCGCGATCGCGTGCTTGTTCCCTTCGCCCGCGAGGTCTTGCTGTTCTTCGACCAGCACTATCCGCGCGGCGCAGACGGCAAGATTCGGCTGGATCCGGCCCAGGTAGTCGAGACCTGGTGGATCGCGGTCAATCCCGCACCGGACGTAGCCGGCCTGCAGTTCTGCCTGGACGAGTTGGTGGCCATGAAAGCCGGCACGGCCGAGGACCAGGGCCGTTGGCGAAGGTTCCGCGCGGAGATTCCCGAGGTGTTCTTGCAGACCATCGAAGGACGCCAAGCCATTGCACCCGCCGAAAAATGGGAGAAGAAACACAACGCCGAAAACGGCGAGTTGTATCCGGTCTTTCCGTTCCGCTGTTTCGGCTTGGCGCTGGGAACCGGCGACATCGTGGCGTGGACGATGAAGTATCGTTCGTGCAAGGATGCGTTCGGTTGCGCCTGCTGGACGCAGGACCAAATCCACTGGGCCTATGCCGGTGACGCCGCGGAGGCCGCCGAGGGACTGGTTCGCCGCTTCCGTATCGCCACGCCGGTGTGCCGTTTTCCATTGTACGGCCGCGAGGGTCCCGATTCGTGCCCCGACTTCGATCACTTCGGGGCCGGCTCCGTCGCCGTGCAGCGGATGCTCGTGCAGGAAGCCGGCGACAAGATCCTGCTGCTGCCGGCGTGGCCCGCTGACTGGGACGCCGATTTCAAGCTGCACCTGATGCGCCGTACCGTACTGACCGGCACCGTGAAAGATGGCAAGTTGGTCGCCTGGGACATTCAGCCCGCTTCGCGAAAGAAGGACGTGGTGGTCTGTCCGCCACAACCGGGCAAACCGCCGGCACCGCCCGTTCCTGCAAACGATCATCCGCTTTGCGCCGGCGCCGACCAGAGCGGGTCCAACCGGTTCCGCGGTCAGATCGGTCGCATCACCATGTTCCGTGGCAAGTTGACACCGCAGGCCGTTCACGAGTTGGCGGCCAGCGACCGGACGAAACCGGCCATAGGCCAAGAGGTTGTCGGCTCGTGGCTCGACCCGAAGGCGGGCGACACGCTGCCGACGCAGCCTGAAGACTTTGCCGGCGCGGTTTCGTTTGAGACTTGGATTCTGCCGGAAGACAAGGAATCAGGCCGCGTGCTCGACAAACTGACGCCCGGCAAACAGGACGGTTTTCTGCTGGATACGTGGCCCGGGTTGAGCCTGCGTCTAATATGCGGCAGTCAGCAGCGGGACTTCCCGGGCGTGCTGAAGCCGGGAGTCTGGCAACACATCGCCGTGGTGCTCGACCGCGGTTCTCCGCGCGTGTTCCTGGATGGACAATTGGCACAATAAATGGCGATACGAGCCATGCTGGCGGATTTGGGGTCGGGCGTTCAAAATTCAATTTTGGCCGATAGTGAGTCTGACCATCGAGCCGAGCCATGGTCGGCCAAAATTGAATTTTGAACGCCCGACCCCCTTAAGCTCAATCGACTTGTGACGGAGCGTTCGAGCCTGCCGCGTCGGGCGGCGTGCGCGAAAACCAGCGGGCCCTCAGGCGGAAGCGGCGGCCGCCGAGGCGGTGGCGGTAGGCGTCGGCGACCACGGCGGCGATGATCACGCCGCCGGTAACGATGCGTTTGGTGGGGTCGCTGGCGCCGATGTGCGCCAAGCCGGATTCCAAGACGCGGATGATCAGCACGCCCAGAAAGCTGTTGATGACCGAGCCGCGACCGCCCATCAGGCTGGTGCCGCCGATGACCACCGCCGCAATGGCCGCCAACTCCATCCCCACGCCGCCGTTGGGGTCCGCCGAGCCCAGCCGCGACGCCTGAAATATGCCGCCCAGGGCGGCCAACACCCCGGCAATGGCAAACACGGCGATCTTGGTCGGCCGCGGATTGATACCCGAATATCGTACCACCTGTTCGTTATGGCCGATGGCCGTCATGTAACGGCCGAACACCGTTGCTGACAAGACGAATTGGCCCGCGATGACGACGGCCACGGCCGTCACAAAGGCCGCCGAGATCCCGATGCCCTCCAACGGGGCGGCGATGCCTTCGATCCGCGACCCGATGTACATGGTCTGCGAATCTGTCACGAAATAAGCGCAGCCCCGCGCGATCTCAAGCATCCCCAGCGTAACGATGAACGCCGGAATCGACCAGCCGACGCTGATCGCGCCGTTGGCAAGGCCACACAACAGGCCTGCGCCCAGGCACAGCAGTCCCGCGGCCCATAGCGGCCACTGCCAATCGACCATCGCCACCCCCAACACGGCGGCCCCCAGGGCCAGCACGGAGCCGACGGACAAGTCGATTCCACCGATGATCAAGACCAGCGTCATGCCGACCGCAATCACCGTCAAATCGGGAATCTGATTGGCCACGGTCGCCAAGGTCCGCAACGTGAAGAAATGCTCGCTCCGGATGCTGAACAACGTCACCAAAGCAAACAAGACCAACAGCAGTCCGAGGTAATTGGCCAAGCCCGTGGTGCCCCATAGCGAGGCGCGCCGCGAGGCGGTTTCCGACGGAGTCGTGGGCGTGCTGTGGATTTCGTCCATGACGGCTTTCCGTTTCCACGTTGACGGGCTCGGCCGGCGGCCGGAGCGGGTTGGAGTCCGAGGTGTTTCACCCTTTCGAAAAACGTTTCCTCAAAGCTCTCACTTCAGCGAATCGGCGGTGACCAGATCGACGGGCGTCTGTTTGTCCTCGGGCGACGCTTCGCCTCGCAGCAGTTGCAGAGCGTATTCGATCCCGTACACGGCCAGTTGATCGCCGTGCTGGTCCGCTGTAGCCAAGACGGCGCCATCGCGGATGGCTGCTTGGATGGCCGAGATATTGTCGAACCCGACGATTTGAATCTGTCCGCCGCGGCCGGCCGCTTTGACTGCCGCCAACGCCCCGAGCGCCATGCTGTCGTTGCTGCACAGCAAAGCCTTGATGCCGGCATGCTCGCTGATCATGGCCGAAGCGACGCGGTTCGCCATATCCATCTCCCACTGAGCGCTCTGCGAATCGACGATCTGCACTTCGGCCGACTTCATCGCATCCTCGAACCCCAACCGCCGCTGCTGGCCGTTGAACGCGGTGCGAATCCCTTCCAAAACGCCGACCTGGTCGCCTGGTTTCAGACGCTTCGCCAAGTGCTCGCCGACCATCCGTGCGCCGGCCCGGTTGTCAGGCCCAACAAACGGAACCTGGACGCCCGCCTCGCGCAGCACCGCTTCGTCCAATTTGTTGTCGATGTTGACCACCACGATGTCCGCCGCTTGGGCGCGTTTCAGGACAGAAACCAGGGCTTTGGAATCAGCCGGCGCAATCACGATCGCATCGACCCGCTTGGCGATCATTTCTTCGACCAAGCCCACCTGGCGAGCCAAATCACGCTCGTCTTTGATCCCATTGACGACCAGGCCATACTGGTCCGGATGCGCTGCCTGATGCTTTTTGGCACCGTCGGCCATTGTCGAGAAGAACTCGTTTGCCAGCGACTTCATAATCAACGCGATCTGGGGTTTCCCGGCGGCAGACGGCGCCGCGGACGACGTATCCGGATCGGCTGCGGGCGGCTGCTGACCGCGGCAACCAGCGATGACGACCAGCGACAAGACGAGAACGAGCAAGCAAGTTGTCCCGCTTTGGGACGGTGGCGGGCACGATACCCGGCAGTCCTGAGTCTCGCTTGACCGGGCGGCCGCTACGCGGCAAAAAACGAAGGTTCGCATACCGTTACGCTCCATTTTAAAACACGACGCCAAACTTCCAAGACACCGGACGTTGTTCTCCAAGGTGCCGCCCGTAGTTTATCCTGCCGATGCCGTGGTTCGCTAGCCGGCAGGAAATTCGAAACGGCTGTGACCAAAGGTGTCACCGGCCGCCCCGATAACTCGCCGCGTCACGGAGATCGGGTTGGATTCGTTTGAAGGAGGGAACGCGATGTTGGTGTTGAAACGAAAGATGGCCGAGACCATTATGTTGGACGGTGGGATTCAAATCAAAGTGCTGCGGATCAGCCGTAACATGATCAGCTTGGGGATCGAGGCGCCCAGCGGTGTTGGGATCTGGCGGGGTGAATTGGCGCACGACGAACTGCAGACAAGTCCCGTCGCGGCAAGGTGCGCCGCGTCGGAGCCAGCCCTCATCCGGTCAGCCTGACTAGCTGCCAGTCTGATTCACCTGCCAGCAAGCTGGCAGGGGTCGATGGCCGTTCGCCGTCGTCCGGCCTCAGTCCGGCGGGTGGAACCGCGTTTACGCTTCCGCGGTCGCCGAACCTTCCAAGTCCTTCAGCGAACGTCCCAGCCTTTTCCGCTGGCCGGTTCCGCTGACGGCTTTCACGCCGTTGTCTGCGCCGCCTTGTTTCATGAACTCGAGCAGGCGCGGACTGATGTCTTCCGAATTTTCCGGGGTGCCAATCGCTTCGATCGCATCGGAAACCCCCAGCAGAACGGATTGCTTGACGCCTTCGCGGATCCACAGGAACAGGTTGAAATTCACGACTCTTCTCCCATTTCGTTGCGGTTCGTTCGGTTTCCCGGCCGTCCTCGGCGGGGCGGGAGAATATCTGCTGAGACTCCGCCTGTCCAGACCGATGACGCCGATTCCTCGTCCAAGACGGTCCGTTTTGTTTCGGACAAGGCTCGTTTGCGGCCCACAAACCAAACTCAGAACTCTGCATTGCCCGGCGTGCGGGGGAAGGGAACCACGTCGCGGATGTTGCTCATGCCGGTGATGAATAGCAGCACACGTTCCAATCCGAGGCCGAAGCCGGCGTGGGGCACAGTGCCGAAACGGCGCAAATCGAGATACCACCAATAGTTCTTGGCATCCAAGCCCTGCTCGGCCATCCGTTGTTCAAGCACGTCCAGCCGCTCTTCGCGCTGGCTGCCGCCGATGATTTCGCCCACTTTCGGCGCCAGCACGTCCATGGCCCGTACGGTTCGGCCGTCGTCGTTCACCCGCATGTAAAACGGCTTGATCGTTCGCGGATAGTCGTACAAGATCACCGGGGATCGGAAATGCTGTTCGGTCAAGTAACGCTCGTGTTCGGACTGTAAATCCTGTCCCCACGCGACGGGAAACTCGAAGGCCGTGCCGCTGGCGTTGAGAATCTCGACGGCTTCCGTGTACGGCAGCCGGACGAAATCATCGTCGACGATCTGCTGGACGGTTTCGATCGCCGTCTTGTCGACCCGCTCGTTGAAGAATTGCATGTCCTCGTCGCATTCGGTTAATACGTCGCGGCAGATGCGTTTCAAGAACTGTTCGGCCAAGTCCATGTTGTCCGTCAGTTCGTAAAAGGCCATCTCCGGCTCGACCATCCAGAATTCCGCCAAGTGTCGCGAGGTGTTCGAGTTCTCGGCCCGGAACGTCGGCCCGAATGTGTACACTTTGCTCAACGCGGTGGCAAACACTTCGGCTTCGAGCTGGCCGCTGACCGTCAAATAGGCGGGCCGGTCGAAGAAGTCCACGCTGTAGTCGACCTGGCCCTCTTGCTTGGGCACCTGATCGAGGTTTAGCGTCGTCACGCGGAACATCTCGCCGGCGCCCTCACAATCGCTGGCCGTGATGATGGGCGTGTGGATGTACACGAAGCCTTCTTCTTGGAAAAAGTTGTGAATCGATCGCGAGACGCAGTTTCGCACGCGCATTACCGCGCCGAAGCTGTTGGTTCGCGGCCTCAGATGCGCCCACTCGCGCAGTTTTTCGAACGAATGCCGCTTCTTCTGCAAGGGGTACGCTTCGGGATCCGCCCAGCCATGCACGGTCACCTGCTGGGCTGCAACTTCCGTCGCCTGGCCCTGGCCGCCCGACGGTTTTACCAGGCCCATCACGGTAACGCTGCAGCCGGCCGACAGATGCTTGACTTCGGACTCGTAGTTGGACAGGCTGTTGTCGGCGACGATCTGCAGATTGCCCAGGCACGAACCGTCGTTGACTTCCAGAAAACTGAAGCCGCCTTTCGAGTCGCGGCGCGTCCGAATCCATCCTTGCACACAAACCTGCCGGCCGATCGCTTCCGGGCGGCGGGCGGCGGCAACGCGAATCTTTTCCATGTTACTCGTACTCCCACTTCATGATCCAAGGATCGTCGGTTTCCTGCTGAAACGCCTTGAGTTTCTCCTGGTAGTTCTTCAGCACGGCGGCGTATTTCGGGTCCGGTGCCAGATTGACGGCTTCATCGGGGTCCTGCTGCATGTCAAATAATTCGAACTGCGGGCGTTGGATGTACCGGCCGACGGTTCGCTTGCCGTACGGGGCGTCGCGGCCCTGCTGATACTGGGCCCGCCAGCTGGACGCCACCCACAGGTCCGAGGCAAAGGGGTACGGCAGCGGATGGGCGATGTTCCAGATCAGCTTGTACTGCTTGTCGCGCACGACGCGCATCGGATAGTACATCTGGATCTCGTGGAACGTGTGCGAGGCGAAGACCGTGTCGGAGTGCTCGGCGCCCGGATCGCCCAGGATCGGAATCCAGGATTTGCCGTGATAGCTGCGGAACTGGCGTCCGCCGCTGCGGTTTTCGCGCAGCGCTTCGCCGCGCTGCCGCCAGTAATCGTTGGGAGGGACCCACTGTTTCGGCCCGTTGGTTTGGGGATCGAGCCCGCCAGCGAAATCCAGCAGCGACGGAGTGATGTCGATGTGGCTGATCAAAGCCTCGGAGACGACGCCGCGGCGAGGCTGGTAGGGATTGCGTACGACAAACGGCATTCGCAGACCGGGTTCGTAAACGGTCGTCTTGGCTCCGGAAAACGCGATCCCGTTGTCCGACGTGTAGACGATCAGCGTCTTGTCGTACAGATCGGCCTGTTTCAGAATCTCGATCAGCCGCCCCAGGCCCTGATCGATGCGCGAACAGGACTGGTAGTACTGTGCCAATTCGGATCGCGTCTCGGGCGTATCGGGCAGGAACGCCGGGACTGGCACCGTCGCCGGATCGTAGAACACTTCTTCCACGCCGTCGTGCGCGCCGCGCCGCGGACGGTTGCCGAACAGGTCCGGTTTCAGTTCCAACGGCGAATCGGTATCGAGCCCGCCGCTGCGATGCGGGTCGGAGGTGGCGAAGTACAGGAAAAACGGCCGCTCGTCCGACGCGTCCGACAGAAACGTCCGGCACTGTTCGGCCATGTGGACGGCATTACGCTCGTTTCCCTTCAGATACGTCTGGAACCGATAGACCTCTTCCGGGGCCACGTGGTATTTGCCGATGTGCGCCGTCCGATAGCCGACATCGGCCAGCACGCGAGGCAGCGCGAGACTGACCACGTCGTGGAACGAAGCAAATTTATGGTAATGGTGCTGGTGGCCGAATTGCCCGTTCTTGTGGTTGTGCAAGCCGGACATGACCACCGAGCGGCTGGCGCTGCAGCTGGCCGTCGTGGCATAGGCGTAGCGGAACAACGTGCCGTCTTGGGCCAAGGCGTCGATGTTCGGGGTTACCGCCACCGGATCGCCGTAGCAACCCAGCGTTTGGCCTTCATCGTCGGTGATAAAAAAGATGATATTGCGTTCGGCCGCGGAAAGCACCGCGGTGCCGAGCAACACCCCGACCGTGAGCGCGGCGATTGTCAAGCACTTCATGAGCGATTCTCCCAGGAAACGATAGCAACTCGGTGCCGGCCATGTCAGTCCGCCGAGGTCAGCCATTTGTAGGTCCACATCGGATTGCTGCACACGCCGCACAGTTCGCCATTGTCCAGCACGTCGCCGCGGCAAGCGGGACAGTCGGCGATCGCAGGCAGAATCGCCTTCTGTTGCCGACGCAGTTCGGACGCCGTGGCGGCGTCTTCGAATGCGATGGCCGTGGCGATATGGATCGCCAGAGGCACCAGCTGGAATAGGACAAGCGGTGCTTTGCGCGATTCAGGCAGGACCCGCATCAGGACGTCGGTAAATGCCAGCCGCCGACCATCGGGCTTCATCCCGCGGTACGAGTTGATCTCGTTGACAATCTTATCTTGGACGGCCATTTCCCCGAGTCGGAATCGCGTCAGCCAATCCAGATACCATTCGCTGGAACGAACGTAGCGTCGCTCCTCGGCCAGCACGCCCGACTCGACGACTTGAAAGATCTCGATTTGAACTTTCGTCGCGCGTTGGGTTTTCGGTTCGGAAAACGGAATCAGCATCGAATCCGTGCCCACATTCTGCTCGACGTCAAAATGCATGCGGCCGTAGAACAGGTCGCGGAGGACCGACAGTCCGGAATCCAAGCTGGTTACCAGCCGCTGGCCGTCGGCGCGCTTCTCGTACCGCTCGAAATCTTCCACAATTTTCACCCGCCGGTTCACATCGTCGTTAGGCATCTCTGCTCCCCCACTTTGCCGAAATCGTTTCGGCCATCATAACGCGATCGGCCCGAGAAAACAACGTGGACGGATTCATGACGGTAACACTCGGCGTTTGAGGCCCTTGGGTTTACCCCAGGGGAGCTTCACCCTCCACCCAGAAAAACCGACGAGAAACACCCTCTCTCCCGCCGCCGCCGCCGCCGCCGCCGCCGCCGTCGGCGGCGGCAGGGGAAAGGGTGGGAAGTCGGGCGGTCGCGTTTCTAGGCGGAGGGTGAAACTCCGCCGAGGTAAACTCGGTGGCCTCCGGCGATGGCGCAAGCCGAATGGAACGAGGTCTGCAAGGCCGCGCCGAGCAGATCGTGGAGCCTTCTTCACACATCTTGGAGACCCGAATCGTGAGCCAGAACCTACTGACACGACGCGATTGGTTGAAAGCTATGCCCAGGCCGCTCGCGACTGTTCACACGTGCCCGCACCTGCTCGCGCTGGCGGCGGCGCATCAGAAATCCCGCCGCAGGTCCAAGATGTTCGGCCGGTCCTTGCTGGCGTGCCAGCGTTTCCAAGCTTCGACGTCATAACCGAAGTTGACGCCGGGATGGAGGGTGACCAGCGCGCTCAAGACGCCTTCGTTTTGAAGTGTCTTCTCGATCACTTGCGGCCGTCCGCCGGCGCTGAACGAATTGCCACCGCCGCCGGCGCCGCCGCCGAATCCCAAGTTCATCTGGCCGGGACTGCCGCCGGCACTTTGAAGAATGAACTTGTGCTCGGTGACCAGGGCGTTAATCAGCGATAGCGTGGCGGAGGGATCTTGCAGCGCTCCCAAGCACAAGGCGGCTCGATTGATCCGCTTGTTGTCCTTCGAGGCCAGCATTTTCTCGCAGGCGCGGACGGCTTGGGGCGTGCCGAATCGAGCCAGCTGGTCGAGGCAGGCTTCGCGGATGTGCGGATCGGGATCCTCGACGGCCCGTTTGACGAAGGCGGCTAATCCGGCCGCGCAACGCAACTTGCCCAGCACTTCGATGCAGACCAGCCGCAGTTCGCGCGATTCGCGCGTGTCTTCGACGATTTCCACCAAGGCCGGCGCCGCCGCCGGATCGCGGACGGCGCGGAGGGCTTCGAGCGCTTCCAGCTCCTTACCTCGCTGCTTGGTGATCGACGTCCGCCAGGTCTTGACCTTT
>Ga0366818_10302_pt2 | contig 12185 bp, 6 predicted proteins | sample TotcelFGM3001N14_FD_207090 | JGI IMG/M metagenome (GOLD analysis project Ga0366818, IMG submission 207090) | Enriched cells from coal bed in the Powder River Basin, Montana, United States - Total cells FGM rep3 HSBNCT.FGM.300.1.N14 ...
CCAAACAATTTATAAATTCGCTAACGCACTTTTTGCTTCGAGAAAATTACTTCCCCCTCACCCTGACCCTCTCCCCCATTGGGGGAGAGGGGAAAAACTGGGACAGATTTAATGCCTTATGGTTATTAGACCCGGCGACATCAGTTATTCCCTCTCCCCCGGCTTTGAGGGGAAAGGGTTGGAGTGAGAGGGGCCGGCAGCCCTTCTGCCAGCCTATGCGGCGCCGGCTCCCGGAGGACAAGTCTCCGGGGCCGGACGGCGGCAATGCTTGATTAACCATGCAAAACCGGAGGTTATGATGTGCAGATTTATCTTTACCACCATGCTCCTGGCGGCCATTCTGGGGTGCGGCGGGGACCGCGCCGACAAGTACATGCAGGAAGGGTTTGTCTATTTCCAACAGCAGAAGTATGACGAGGCCATTGCCAGCTACGAAAAGGCCATCAAAGCCGAGCCCCGGGCTGCGGCCGCCTACAACATGATGGGCATGGCCTACCGTTTCAAATACAACCAACTGGGGGTGCCGGAATTGCGCCAGAAAGAGATGGCGGCGTTTCAAAAGGCCATTGAGATCGACCCGAAGAATTGGGTAGCCATGATTAACCTGGCCACCACCTACTACGCCGACGGCCAGAAGGGCAAGGCCGCGCCCCTGTTCAAAAAAGCCCTGGAATTGAAACCCGATCACCCGGAAAAGGCCGAGATCGAAAAAATGATTGCAGCCGGTGAAGCCAAACCTTGAGAATACCGGCGGCCATGGGGTTGGCGCTGGCCTTGGTCCTGGCGGCCGGCCCCGAGAGCCGGGCTCAGACCCAGGGGGCCGAACTGGCCGAGCGTTTGGGCTGCCTGGCCTGCCACGCCGGTAACGGGCCGGGAGGCAAGCTCGCCGCAGCCTTTGACGGGATTGGGGCCCGCTTAACTGCTGCGGAATTGGCGCTAGCCATCGCCTATCCCCGCCAACGTCACCCCCAGGCCAAAATGCCCAGCTACGCCTACCTCCCCCCGGCAGAGCAGGCGGCCCTGGTGGAATTCCTGCAGACCCTCAAGTGACCACCGGGACCATTCCGGGCGGTTTTTCCCCGGTAGAGGCCGGTCCGCCAGAAGAGACCGGAATAAGATAGCACCCATTTGCCGATCGATTTTTGTTACTGACGGTAAAAGTTCTTGCCGGTGGGGCGCACAGGCTGGAAGCCTCTGCCACCAAAGGCGGCGGGGGGGGCTCGCCCTACCAGACTTTTCATGATTTCCGGGTGGGCCAACGGCTCATATAAAAAATAAGTTGCCGTCAAACTAAGTAAGAATTGGTGGCACAGGTTTTCAACCTGTGCAGGCGCAGGCTGAAGCATGCGGCTACTGAAAAATTACCTGTGTGAGCGCAACTTGGTATCAGGTGCGGCGGCTCAGCCTGACAGTCGAGGGCATGGCCGGTTTTTCCACCGGCTTGTCAGGCGCGGCGGCCAGAGACGGCCGCCCCGCCGGGCCGCAGCTATTCGCTGTACCGGCGGATGATGATGATCCCCAAAACCAGGCAGACCACGCCGTAGGCCGAAAGCAGGGCCAGGGAATATAGGCTCTCCGGAGTCCAGTAGGGAAACCGGAGGAGGAGGTTGGTGTGGGTCAGGGGCAAGATCTTGATAATATCCCGGAGCAGCCAGGGCATTTCGTCCACCGGAAAGAAGGTGCCGCAGAAAAACGCCATGGGCATGATAAAAAAGTTGGTGAAGGTGGCCGTGTCTTCATGGGACCGGGATTTCATCCCCACAATCACCCCAAAGGCGGCGAACACCAGGCAATTGAGGACCAAGACCAGGAAAAACATCAGGTTGAGGTGTAAGCCGGTGGCCAGGAACATCCCCAAGCCCAGGAGGATGCCCGAGGCGAACAACCCCCGGACCATGCCGGCCAGAATCTGGCCCACCACGATGTCGGTGGCGGTCACCGGGGCCTGGATATAGACCTGAAAGGTGCGGAAGTGGAGGCGGCCCACGGTCATACTGGTGGCGATCCAGGTATAGGAATTGGTCATGGAGGTCATGGCGATGAGGCCGGGGAGCAGGTAGTCCAGATAGGTACCCCCGGAAATGGCGACGCTTTTTCCCAATCCCAGCCCGAAGGCCAGGAGATAGAGCAGGGGGGAAAAGAGGGCGGAGACAACGTAGCCCAGCCGCAGCAACCGGCGCCGGAACAGGAGGATTTCACGGTAGAAGATGGGAAACCAGTTCAATTGGTCAGCCGCTCCCCGGTGAGCTGGATAAACACGTCCTCCAGGTTGACCTGGCGGATGATGACCCCGGAGGGCTCGGTTTGCGCCCGGGCATAAGCCTCATCCTTGTCCCGGACCAGGATATACTGCCGGCGTCCGCTGGTGAGGGTTTCCACCACATACCCCCCCACCGTGGCCACTAAGGCGGCCGGGGTGTCCAGGGCGATGAGCCGGCCCCGGTTCAGGACCCCCACCCGGTCACAGAGCATCTCCGCTTCTTCGATATAGTGGGTGGTCAGGATGATGGTGATGCCCGAAAGCTTGAGTTCCTGGATGAGGTTCCACAGCTGGCGCCGCACCTGGGGGTCGAGGCCGACGGTGGGTTCGTCTAAAAAGAGCACCCGGGGCCGGGACACCAGGGCCCGGAGGATCAGCAGCCGCCGCTGCATTCCGCCGGAGAACTCCCGCACCAGGCTGTGGGCGCGTTCCTCCAGGTTGCCGAACTTAAGGAGTTCGGCGATCCGGGCGGCCAAATCCGGCATCCGGTGGAGCCGCCCGTAGATCCATAAGTTTTCGTACGCGGTCAGTTCCCGGTCCAGGTTGATTTCCTGGGGGCAGACCCCGATGAGCTCTTTCACCGCCAAAGGCTGGCGCACCACATCAAAGCCGTGAATCCATGCCGTGCCCCAGCTGGGCCGGGCCAGGGTAGTCAAAATCTTGATGGTGGTGGTTTTGCCGGCGCCGTTGGGTCCCAGCAAGCCGAAGATTTCCCCCGGGGGAATCTGCAAAGAGAGACCGTCCAGGGCCACCAGGTCCTGGTATTGCTTGCCCAGATTGTCGGTAACAATCATCGCGTCCATAACCAGGGAGCCGGCAACCGCCGCAGCTTTTTCAGGCAGGGTCCCGGCGTCTTAAAGTCGGCCAATCCCTGCATAGAGTAATACTCTGGCTTGATTTTGGCAAGGGAGGGTAGAGGTTCATGGCCGGAGCATTGGCCACCCCCATGGATGATAGTCTCTGTAGGGGCGGGTTTTAAACCCGCTACACCTGGAATTTCACGGCAAAGCCCAATTTCTGGATTTTTGAGGCCGGATCAGGCCCGGCGCGCCCTGGTCCACCGGCGCGGGACAGTTTGAGGCTGGGGTCAACGGCAGGAGGTAAAACGGCAGGTCCCGGTGGCAGGGTACTGGCCCCGCCACCGGGGATTGATTCAGGGGTTAGACTGGCAGGGAGTCTCGCCCGGGCGCTTCAGATCAGAGGGCGGCGACTTTGCCATCCTCGACCACGTATCCCAGGGTTTTGAGAATGGCGGCCTGCCGGTCGTTAACTTCTTCGAGGACTCGTTTCAGTTTGCCTTCGGAGTCCTTGGAGTAAATGGCGGTCCGCAATTCCCGCAACTCCTCCATGGCCTCGTTAGGGGTCATGTTGATACCGGCGGCAGCCAGCCGCTGGCTGAGCAGGGTGAGGTAAGTAAGCGCCGCCACACAGACAAACAGATGAACCCGGATTTTCGAATCGGTCCAGTGGTATAAAGGCAGCAACGCCTTTTGGAAAAGACTGCGGTTATCTTTGGGGCTGCCGTAGGGCCGGCCGCCATTGGAGCTTTTGGCATCGCCCAAGCCGGGTCCCAGGACGGCCCGGGTCACGCAGGTGTCATAAATCTCCTCCACCCCCCAATCCTCGCGATCGGTGATGAGGATATTCTTCCCGAAGTGGCGTACAACGCCGGCCATCTGACTATGGTCCAGCTGGAACTCGAGGCGGAACTGGCCTTTTTCCGGCACGAAATTTAACTGGAAGAGGCCTGGACTGATTTTGAGGCGCAGGCAGAGTTGCGCCAGGTGAGTCTTGATGGACTCCAAGGCGTTGGCCTGGTCGGCTTCTTGTGCATGGCGCTGCGACAACCCCAGGATCTCCTTGCGCACCCTTTGCACTTTCTTGCCCAGATCCTGGTAGCTCTTATGAAAGCTCCTGGGGTCAAAGGTGATCACTACCCGGCGAGGGTGGTTCCAGAAGGTGGCATGGGTTTCATAAAACAGAATCTTCTCCTCTTCCTTAGCGACGGGAGAGAGCTGGGCGTTGCGGTTGCCCGGCAGAGGCCGGAAATCCTTCAAAGAGATTTCGGTCAACTCCGGGGCAAAGTCAGGGGCGTAGGAGACAATGAAATGCATCCCGTCTTTGGCGTCGATTTGCTGGATAATGGGAGCAGGGTCCATGTCCTGATTAACGAGCAAGGTAACATCTTCGATGGCCACCCCCAGGTTGGAGACTTTGCTCAGGAGGTGTTCCAGGTGATCATAGAAACCGGTGGCGGGCACGCCGCCGGAAAAACTCTGGTAATACAAAGGTATGCCATGGCTCCACTCGGTAATCAGGGCCAAACCCAACTTCTGCTGGGCCAGGTGTTCCGCCAGGAATTCCTGGTCCGGCTGGGGCATGCCGGCAAAGACCGACGGCTTGGGGGGCGCGGAGATATCCGCGGCCTCAATGATCAGCCGATGTTTCTGCTCCGGCAAGAGTCCAAGGATCTTTTTGAAGAAGGTCGTCTTGATTTTCTCCAGATCCGCATCGCTGATCCGATCCCAGTGGTTCCAGAAATTTTGAGAGTTCAGGGATTCCAGCCTCAGGGGACGAATTCGCTGAATATCCGTGGTTTCGTACCAGTTGGCCAGTTGTCTTTTACTGGTGGGGGCGATGGCCCGGTTTAAGGCGGCATAGAAGACCAGTTCTCCCAGGGAAGGTCCCCTCACCCGCTTTTTGGGGGGCAGGATTTCATTAATCATCCCAGCCAGGTCCACCGCCCGATCGAGTTCGTTGAGGGCGAAAACCGACCCGAATTCTTTGGGCGAGAACCCGCCTTTTCCCAAGGCCGCCTCCACTTTATCGGCGGTGCCTAAATACACCTGGTTAATGGTGGTGGGCTTGCCATAGACCCGCTGGGTTTCCCGAATATAAAAATATTCGTGGCCTTTTTTCAGTTTTTTGTATAGATGTGCCATATTTAATCCATTTCTTTAAAATATTAAGTTTATGTTTAAATTAATCCTTGCCTGAAGATACCAGATTTACCTTAATAGAGAAAATGGGGCAAAGTACTCTATTTTTATAGAGCAAAGTACTCTTTATGCCGCCTTCCTGCTTGGATTTATTGCACTAATCGGTTCTAGGGGGACTACGGCAGGGTTCAGGAAGCGGCAGTAGCCGTGTAGCCTTTGCGGATGGCGTATCGCACCAGGTCGGTATTTTTCTTGAGGTTAAGTTTCTTCATGATTTTCGTCCGATGATTTTGAATGGTGCGGAAACTGAGAAACAGGCTTTCGGCAATTTCTTTGCTCGATTTGCCCTCGGCGATCATCTTGATGATCTCAATTTCCCGGGGAGAGAGGGGAGCGGACGGGGCGGCGTCGCCTTCGCGCCGGCCCTGGACATAGAGGTTTACCAGGTCACTGGAAAGCAGCGGGGACACGTAGATCAGCCCTTGCCTGATCTTGTCGATGGCGTTGAGGAGGTCCTTGGGGGCGTCCTCTTTTAACAGATAGCCGTCAACCCCGGCGGATATGGCATTATTCAGGTATTCTTTCTTTTTGTGCATGGTCAGAATCAGCACCTTGACGGCCGGGTAGGCCTTCTTAATCTCTCGCGTGGCTTCTATCCCCGGAAGAGACGGCATGGAGATATCGAGGATCACCATATCCACTGCCAGGCCCTTGAGCAGTTCCAGCAGTTGGAGGCCGTCCCCCACTTCTCCCGCGACGTGCAGTCCCGGTAAGGCCTCAATGATTTTCTTAATCCCCTCGCGCACCAAGACGTGATCTTCGGCCAAGATAATTTTATACATGATCATTTCCCGTGTTTAGTTAGTGGAATGACAAACTCAATGGTGGCGCCGCGGCCCTTCCGGCTCGAGATCTGGAGCGAGCCCCGGGCCATGAGAGCTCTTTCATTCATGGCGGTCAGACCCAGGCTTTTTTTGGCAACTTTGCCGGACATGGCCTGCTTCACATTAAACCCCCGGCCATTATCCCGGATCGTAAAGGAGACCTTGCCGTCCTCTCGGACAACGTTCACCGAGACCAGGCTGGCCCGGGCATGTTTGACCACATTCGTCAAGGATTCCTGAAAAATGCGATAAATGTTGATCTGGATTTCAGGCGCGAAGAGATGATCGATTTCGTCCATCACTACCTCGCTTTGCATACCATGATTACGGCAGGTCTCGTCCGCCAAATATCCCAGCGCCGCAGACAGGCCCAAATCTTCCAGACTCGAGGGACTGAGGTCCCAGGACAGCCGGCGGACATTTTCAATGACCGTATCGATATAAGACAGCATGTGTTCACAACTTGCCCTCAGGGGCTGCTGATCCGGGGCCAGCTTGTCCTCGATGGCCACCAGATTGATTTTCAAAACCGTCAGGGCCTGACCCAGTTCGTCATGCAATTCCCTGGCAACCCGCCGGCGCTCTTTTTCCTGGATGGTCAAGAGTTGGGAAGCGAGCCGCCGCAGTTCCTGCTCCGACTCCTTCAGGGCCTCCTCGGCCCGCCGCTGCTCGGCCCGGCCCCGCAACGCCATAATACCATAGGCCAAATCGTTGGCCAGGCCCAAAAGCAGGCTGATCTCCTCATCGTCAAAGGCATTGGGTTCCGTCGCATAGATGCACAGGGCTCCAAAAGGAATCAACGGCAGGCCCAGGACTGAACGAAAATTGCGTTTTTGCGCTTCGGCGCGCCAGGGGTCAAAATTGGGGTCCGTGAGGGTGTCCCGGACCACCGTCGGTTCACCCGACCGGATGGCCGTCCCCACCGGCCCGCGGCCCCGCTCTTCATCGGCCCAGGTGGTGTTGACTTTTTCCACATACCCCTCGTGGAACCCGGTTTGGGCCACCGGACGCACCGATTTGCGGGCATCGGCCTCGGCATAGCCCGCCCAGGCCATGCGATAACCACCAACCTCGACGATAATTCGGCACACCTCGTGCAGCAATTCCATCTCATCGGTGGAGCGAATCAAGGCCTGGTGACATTCGGTGATGGCCTTGAGGGCGCGGCTGGCCTGCCGCAGGGTTGCCTCCAGCCGTTTGCGTTCCGTGATGTCCTCGATGATGCCCATGTTGCCCATCACGGCCCCGGCGCCATCATGGAGCGGCGCGGTGGACAGGCTGACTTCGATGACGGAACCGTCCCGCCGCTGCCGGTGCACCTCCTGGCCCAGCAGTGCAGTGCCCTGAAAGTTACTTTGCCGCAGCGCTTTAAAGGCCTTCTCTTCTTCTTTGGGGATGGTTGGCAGGGCCTGCCCCATGATCTCATCTTGGCTCCACCCAAATAAGCGTTCCGCCGCCGGATTCCAGCTGATGACCCGCCCCTCCAGGTCCAGGCCGATAATGGCCAGGGGGGAGGCCTGCACCAGGGTCCGCAGCCGGTTATTGGCTTCCTGCAGGGCCTGCGCCGCTTGCTGGCTTGCAGTGATATCCCGGGCTATAGTGGAGAAGAACTCCACCCTACCCGCGGCGTCTTTATGGACAATGATTACTTGGGACGTGGGGATTTCCCACCCGCGGCGGGTCCGGAAAGTGGTTTCCCCGTTCCAAACCTGGGGGCCTTCGGTTTCGGCATCATCATGCTCGCGAATGAACCGGTCACCCCACTCCGGCTGCAGGTCGTTCACCGTGAGCCGGGAAACATCCTCATCCTCCCCGATGTCCAGCATCTTCCGGCCGGCCCGGTTAATATAGAGCACCCTGCCCTTCCGGTCGGCGGTGCCCACCATATCGGATGTGGCTTCCAGGATGGCAGCCAAGCGCGCCCGCCCGGCTTCGGCTTGCTTCTGCCCGGTAATGTCGCGGTTGATTTCCATAATGGCGGCGGGCTTGCCTTCTTTGTCCCGCTGCAAAGCCCAACGGCTGGTTACGACGATACGCCGGCCATCCCGCCTGGTATGTGACTGTTCACCCTGCCACTGGTCCTGGCGGAAAAACTCGGCTTCCAGTTCCTTCAGCGGTTGGGGAAACTCCGTCTTCAGGAGCTGATAGGAGTTTTGCCCCTGCACCTCGGTTTGGCCCCAGCCATAGGTTTCCTCGGCCCCGGAATTCCAAAAAATGATGCGGTTGTCCAGGTCCCGGACGATAATGGCATCGTGGGCCAGGTCCAAAAGTTCGGCCTGCCGGCGCAACTTTTCCTCGGCCCGCTTGCGGGCGGTGATATCGGCTAACATGCCCATAACACCGACAATTTCTCCCTTGGCATCCTTAAGCGGCGCGGTCCAGAGCTGCACGTCAATGGGTGATCCGTCTTTTTTGAAGCGTCGCAGTTCCAGGGCGGATTCCACCTCACCCGCCATTTCCTGAGCCAGCCTGGCTCTCACTTCCGGCCACTGGGCTTCGGGCACAAAGGGAAGGTGCTGCCCCAGCATTTCTGATGCCTTCCAGCCGAACATGGACTCGGCCCCCGGATTCCAGAGCCTGATGTTAAACTCCCGGTCCAGGGCGATTATGGCCAGGGGGGACGCCTGGATCAGGGTCTGCAAGGTGTGGGTGGTTTCCCGGAGGGCCTCCTCGGCTTGCTTTCTCTCGGTGATGTCCAGGGCCAGTCCTTGCAGGAACAGAAACCGGCCTTCCGGGTCATAAACCACCCGGGCTTCATCCCGGAACCAGACGACCCGCCCGGATTTGTCCAGCAGGCGGTATTCGGTGGCAAATGGCGCACCCGATTCCGAACTATGGGTAATCTCAGCCAGCACCCGCTCCCGATCCTGCGGATGGATTTGTTTCTTCCAGGTTGCCGGAGCCTCGGCCCGCCATTCCGCAGGTGAAAACCCTAGCAGGGTCTGGACCTGGGGGCTGACATACAGCAGCTCGGCCCCGCCGGAAAGCGAGATGATATAGGTGATGGCCGGGATTTGCTCCACCAGGGTGCGATACTTAGCTTCGCTATAGCGCAGGGATTTTTCCATGTCCCGGCGGACTCGAAGTTCGGCTTCCAGGGACTCGTTGGCCTGCCGCAATTGGGCAGTGCGCGCCCCCACCCGGAGCTCCAATTCATCCTTGGCCCGGCGCAGGGCCTCCTCCGCCTGGACCCGGGCGATGGCGCTGCCCACCTGGGCCGCCAGGGTCTCCAGGGCCGCCCGGGCCGTGGCCGGCACCTCTTCATACGTGTGGGAAGCGACGTTGATACAGGCGATGACCCGGTCCTGGTGGATTACCGGGATGATCGCCACTGAAAGCAGACCTTCCTTCAAGCTCTCTTCATCCATTAATCCGGGCAGTTCCTCTATACGGGCATACAATGGTTTTCCCGCCATAACCAGGTAGGCATTGATATCATCGGCCTCGTAATATGCCCCCTGCCGTACGAACTCGGGGGAGAGGCCCTGGTGATAGGCCAGGTCCAGGTCTCCGGAAGCCGGGTCCACCAGATACACCCCCCCGCAGTCCAGGCCTGAAATAGCAATGGCGGTTTCCACACACAACCGCAAGGTCTCCTGCAACCCCATCTTGCCGCTGAGCGTCAGGGCCAAATCGCGCTGCAGGCGGATGATCGCTTCGGTGCGCCGGCGCTCCTCGATTTCACGGCGCAGTTGGGTATTGGCCGACTGCAATCCGGCCGTGCGCTCGGCCACCAAATGTTCCAGTTCTTCGTACGCCCGGCGCCGGATATCTTCCGACTGCTTGCGTTCGGAAATATCCCGGATGACCGCCAGCAAACGGTCCCGGCCTCCCAGGCGGGTGAGGGTTAAATTGATCTCTACCCAGAACCGGCGGCAGCCTCGATCTTCCGCCAGCCATTCAAAGAGCTGCGGCCCTTCTTCCAGGGCTTTGCGCTTTAATTTCTCGGCGTCCTGAACCGTAAAAGGAGAATCAGCGCTGCACACTTTCTCCAGGCTGAGCGCGGCAGTTTCCTTTCCATGGTACCCAACCATATCCAGATATTTTTGATTAATCTCCAGAAACTCGCCCGACTCCGGTTCGATAACCACGATGCCGTCGTTGACGGCGCTGAAAATCGTCCGGTATTTTTCCTCCGAGGCCGTAAGGGCCTCCTCCGCCAGCCGCCGTTCGGTGACGTCCAGGAAGGTGCCCATGATCGCCGGGCGTCCCTGATATTCCACCTGGCGGGACAAGGTCTCCACATAGACTACGGATCCATCCTTGCTTAGGGCTTTAAAATGACTGCGGGATGGTAAGCCTTCTCCGGCCAGGCGGCGTTCAACCACCCCAAGGATGCGGTCGCGATCTTCCGGATCCAAGAGGTCCGAGGGGCCCAAACGATCAATCAGTTCATCGGGGGTGTAGCCGAAGGCCTGGGCCAGCATCGGGTTGACGTAGCGGAATTTGCCATCCTGAATCACATAGACTCCCGCCAGAGACCCTTCGGTGACAATGCGGTAGCTGGCTTCGCTCTGCCGCAGCGCCGCCTCCACCTGCCGGCGCTCGTTAATGTCCTCCTGGACTGCAATCCAACATTTCTTCCCGGCGAGGTCCAGCGCACTGACCCGGGCATGGGTAAAAAATGGGGTTCCGTCTTTGCGGCGATTCCTGACCTCCCCCGACCAGAGGCCCGTCGTCCGCAACTGCTCTATAATATCCCTGGCAATCCTGGCGCTCGCCTCCGCCGAACCATCGTTTAGCACGCTTACAGGTTGACCGGTCAATTCCCCCGGCTGATAGCCGAACATGGCGTCGAATGCCGGGTTAGTAAACATGATCCGTTCATCTTCGTCAGTCATGACAACGCCTTCGGCCATGCTCTCCAGCACCCGGGTCTGGGTTTGCAGGGTTTCCACCGCCCGCAGGCTTTCCGTAATATCCACTATGGAAACCAAAACTTCGTTACCAGCATTCTCAAACCCCGGCAGCACGCGTAATCGAAACAAGATATGTTTCTTCTTGCCGGTCAGAGTTGTCGTAACGGTCTCGGTCTCGAACCAGGTTTGCCCTTCAGCCAGGGCAATGATCGCCTCTTTGAAGGCCGGATAGGACTCGGGAGAAAAAATCGAAGTAATGCCGGTGAGGAGTTGCTCTTTATTGCCAGCTTCGTAGATTTCCAGCGTGGTCCGGTTGATGTCCACCACCTTGATCAAATTGGCGCACTGCTGCAATTCTTCAGGATGAGCCTCGAAATAGGCGCGAAAATTCCGAATCCCGGAATCCTGCAATTTCTTGAAATATGCCCTGAGGTCAGTCAGGTCCTCTTGCCAGAGGGAGATGGGCGAATCTTCGAACAAGGCCTGATAATGCGTTTTGCTCTTCTCCAGCGCCTCTTGGGTTTTTTGGCGCTCGGTAATGTCCAACAAGGTGCCCACAATGGCCGGCCGCCCCTGGTATTCCACCGCCCGCCCCAAGGACTCGCAGTGAATCACGGCGCCGTCCCGGTGCCGACCCCGGAAGGTATAATGCGCCGCCTCCAGTTCAGCGGAGAGCCGCCGCCGGATGTTCGCACGGACCAGGGGGAGGTCGTCGGGGTGAATCAGGTCCTGGGGCGAAACCGCCCCGGCCATGATTTCTTCCGGCTGGTAGCCGAACATCTGGGCCATGGTGGAGTTCACATAGGCGAACCCCTGGTCCTGAATAACGTACACCCCGGCCAAAGACCCTTCCGTAACCACGCGGTAACGGGCCTCGCTCTCTTTCAGGGCTTTTTCCGCCTGCTTACGCCGGTCGATATCCCGGAGCACCGCCAGGACGCGGCCATGCTCTCCGACCCGGATCGGTTTCAGGTGCACTTCCACCCAGAAAACTCGTCCGGCCCGATCCCGGGCCTGCCATTCAAAAACCTGGGGGCTCCCGGCCGCCGCCGTGGCCAGCAAATCCAAAACCGGCTCCATCTGCGACCCGGGCCCGCCGCCGCATAAGGCCGTCACCTTCAGCTGCCGGGCTTCCTCCGGGGTGTAGCCGAACATCTCGCACATCCCCTGGTTGACCTCCAGAATCTCACCGGTGGTAACCTCGTGGATCAGGATAGCATCGCTCATCGCATCGAAAATCGCC
>Ga0366818_10305_pt1 | contig 11990 bp, 10 predicted proteins | sample TotcelFGM3001N14_FD_207090 | JGI IMG/M metagenome (GOLD analysis project Ga0366818, IMG submission 207090) | Enriched cells from coal bed in the Powder River Basin, Montana, United States - Total cells FGM rep3 HSBNCT.FGM.300.1.N14 ...
GGCCCACGTACATCACCGCCACCCGGTTGCTGATCTGGGAGATGACCCCCAGGTCGTGGGAGATGAAGAGGTAGGTCAGGCCGTGGCGCTGTTGGAGCTCCGCCAGGAGGTTCAAAATCTGGGCCTGGATGGAGACGTCCAGGGCGCTGACGGGTTCGTCCGCCACGATGAGCCGGGGTTTTAAGGCCAGGGCTCGGGCGATCCCCAGGCGCTGGCGCTGGCCGCCGCTGAATTCGTGGGGATAGCGGTCGGCGACGTCGGCGGTCAGCCCCACTTCCGTGAGCAACTCCTCCACCCAGGCCCGGCGCTCCTTGCGTGCGCCCAGGTTATGGATGACGAAAGGCTCTTCTAGGATCTGGCCCGCGGTCATGCGGGGGTTAAGCGAGGAATAGGGGTCCTGGAAGATGATCTGGATCTGGCGCCGCAGTTCCTTCAGATGTTTGCGGGAAACTTGGGCCAGGTCTTCCCCGGCGAAGACGATCCGGCCCCCGGTGGGAGGCAGAAGGGCCAGCGCCAGGCGGCCCAGGGTGGACTTGCCGCACCCGGATTCCCCCACCAGCCCCAGGGTTTCTCCGGGAGTCAGGGCAAAACTCACCCTGTCCACCGCCTTGAGGACCGGCCCCCGGCCCCAGGGGCCGGCCAGGCGGAAGTAGCAGCTTAAGTCCTGGGCTTCCAGCAGTTCAGACATAATTCCAGCAGCGCACCTGGTGTCCAGAGCTTACCTCCGCCCAGGGGGGTTCCTCCCGGCAGCGGTCGTGGGCCAGGGGGCAGCGGTCCCGAAAGAGGCAGCCCGAGGGAGGCTCCGCCGGCAGGTGGCCTTCGATGGCCGAGAGGATTTGCCCCGGCGGGTGGCTGAAATCCAACCGGGGGACGGAATTGAGCAGCCCCACGGTGTACGGGTGGCCGGGATGCCGGAAGAGGTCCGGGGTGGGGGATAGTTCCACCATGAGCCCGGCATACATCACCGCCACCCGGTCGGCGGTCTGGGCCACGATTCCCAGGTTGTGGGTGATGAACAACACCGCCAGCCCCAATTCCGCCTTGAGTCTGGCCAGCAAGGCCAGGATCTGGGCCTGGATGGTCACGTCCAGGGCGGTGGTGGGCTCGTCGGCGATGAGCAGTTCCGGGTCGCAGGCCAGGGCCATGGCCATCAAGGCCCGCTGGCGCAAGCCCCCGGAGAGCTGGTGCGGGTATTGCCCCAGGCGTTGGGAGGCGTCGGGGAAGCCTACCCGGGTCAGGGCCGCGGCCGCTTCAACCCAGGCCGCCGGGTGGGAAAGACCCCGGTGCAGGCGCAGGGCCTCGGCTACCTGCTCGCCGATGGTGAGGACCGGGTTCAGGGCGGTCATGGGTTCCTGGAAGACCATGGCAATGCGGTCGCCCCGGATTTGGCGCATGCGGGACTCGGGGCAGGCCGTCAGGTCTTCCCCCTGGAAGCGGATCACCCCGGTCACCATTGCCGGCGGAGACTGGAGAAGCCGCAGGATGGACAAGGCGGTAACGGTCTTGCCGCAGCCCGATTCCCCCACCAGCCCCAGGGTCTCACCGGGGGCCAGATCGAAGCTCACCCCGGCCACGGCCCTGACCCGGCCCCGGGCCACGTCGAAATGGACCGTCAGGTCCCGCACCGAAAGCAACGGCGCAGCGTCCGGTCGGACGGCCAAATTATTTGCCTGATAACTCAAACAGGGCTCCGACTAAATCAGTTTGCGGATCATGTTTCTCAAGATGCAACTATAACCTATTTCAAAACCTGTCTCAGGCTGCAAATAGGTCCCCTCAACCGATTTAAGCTTGGGAACGGAGGTTTTAAGTCCCCCTTTCCTAAAGGGGGATTTAGGGGGATTATCAGGCGCTTATTTAATCCCCCCTGCCCCCCTTTAGAAAAGGGGGGTGATTCTTTCCCAATTTAAGCTCCCTCGGTTGATTAAAAATGACGCTGCAAATCGGTTTTGAAATAACGTCTAATCAGGAGCCTGAGCGTCCCCCGCGATTACCCTTCCACCACCGGCGCTTCGTCTAGGGGCAGTTGGATGGTAAAGGTGGTCCCCTGGCCCGGGGTGCTATCTACCAGGATTTTGCCGCCGTGCTCCTGAATAATGGCCTGGCAGATGGCCAGCCCCAGGCCGGTCCCCTTTTCCTTGGTGGTGAAATAGGGCTGAAAGATATTGGCCGCCACCTCCGGGGCCAGCCCCACGCCGGTGTCGGCGATGCCGATTTCCACCTTGTTTTCCCGGACCCGGCTGGTGATGGTGATCTTCCCGCCCTGGTCCATGGCCTCCAGGGCGTTTTTTAAGAGATTGATCAGCACCCGATGCATCTGCTTGGGGTCGTAATTGACGGCCGGCAGCGGCGTCTCCTCTATCCGGCGCACCTGGATATTATGCTCCTTAAGGGTATCCTGGAACAGTTCCAGGGCTTCGTCGATGGCCGCGCTCATCTGCCCCGGGCGCTTGACGGCCGGCGGGCGGCGGACAAATTCCCGCATTTCGGCCACCATCTCTTCCAGATGGGTCACCTCTGCGGCTATCATGGACAGCTTGCGGCGGGACTTGTCGTCCAGGCCCGGGACCCTGGTGAGCTGCTGGGCGAACCCCCCGATGATAAGCAGGGGATTCTTGATTTCATGGGCGATATGGGTCATGGTATTGCCCACCGCAGCCAGGCGTTCGGTATGGAGCACCCGCTCTTCCAGCTCCTTATATTCGGTGATATCGCGGATGATGCCGGTGAAATAAAGCTGGTCCCGTATCTCGGCCACGGAAAAGGAGATGCTGATGGGGAATTCACGGCCGTCCCGGCGCTGGGCGTTGAGGCGGGCGTGCTTGCCGATCATCCGGGCCTCCCGGGTAGCCAGATAACGGCGCACGTACGACCGGTGTTCGGCTTTATAAGGCGGCGGAACGATGATGGTCAAGTCCTGGCCCAGGGCTTCGCTCCGGGTGTAGCCGAACATCTGCTCGGCGCCGCGGTTGTAACCGACAATGATGTGGTCCTCGTTGATGGTGACAATGGCGTCGGTAGCGCTGTTGATGATGCCGGCGTTGATTTCCTGCTTCTGGCGCAACTCTTGGAGCTGGCGCACCAGCCCGTTGAGGAATCGAGCCGCGGGGCCGGTGATGAGTTTGTCCGCCTGCTCCGGGGAAAAATCCGGCCGTCCGGCGGTCATAAACTGGCCGTCCAGGATGAGGTCGAAGGCCTTGGGGTCTAATTCGGGCAGGAGGTTCACCTGGCAGCCGGCCGCGACCTCGGGTTTGGTGCCGTACAGAACGAGTTCCACCGGCGGGTACCCTTCCAGGGAGAAAGGCAGTGTCACCGCATGGCAGATGAATTCCTGCCCGTTTAGGACGATGGCGATGCGGATGGGTTTGGGGGCGGTGGTCATATTGTCAGTGAGCCGTGAGCTGTAAGCCGTGAGCCGTGAGGCCCGCCGCATTTGATTGAACCGTAGGGCGGGCATGGCCCGCCATCAATATATTCGGTGAGACTTAGTTCATGATTAACGGCTACGAAACGCCGCTCTATCGGCGGTTTTCCTCGCTTGGCGACCATCCCGCCGCCGGGGAGGTCTCCGGTAAGGGCAGTTGGATGGTGAAGGTGGCTCCCCGGCCCGGGGTGCTGTCGGCAAGGATGCAGCCGCCGTGCTCGGTCATGATATTCTGGCAGATGGCCAGCCCCAGTCCGGTCCCCTTTTCCTTGGTGGTAAAATAGGGCTGAAAAATATTTTTCGCCACCTCCGGGGCCAGCCCGGCGCCGGTGTCGCTGACGCTGATTTCGGCGTTGGTTCCCTTAACCCGGCTGGTGATGATGATCTCCCCGCCTGCGGGCATGGCCTCCACGGCATTTTTCAAGAGATTGATCAGCACCCGGTGCACCTGTTTGGGGTCGAAAGCCAGGGGCGGCAGCGGCGTTTCTTCCACCCGGCGCACCTGGATATTATGCTCCTTAAAGGTATCCTGGAACAGTTCCAGGGCCTCGTCAACCACCGCAGCTATCTGTCCCGGCCGCTTCTGGGTCGCCGGATGGTGCACGAAATCCCGCATTTCGGCCACCATCTCTTCCAGGTGACTCACTTCTTCGGCCATGATGGACAATTTCCGGCGGGCCTGGTCGTCAAATTCCGGGGCCTTGAGAAGCTGCCGGGCAAAACCCCCGATGATGAGGAGGGGGTTTTTGATTTCATGGGCGATATGGGCCACGGTACTGCCCACCGCGGCCAGTCGTTCGGAGGCGAGCACCCGGGCTTCCATGGCTTCATATTCGGTAATGTCCCGCATGATGGCGGTAAAATACAGGTTGTCCTGGATTTCGGCCACGGAAAAGGAGATGCTCAGGGAAAATTCCTGCCCGTTCCGGCGCCGGGCGGTGAGGCGCCGTTGCCGGCCGAGCACGTGGGCCTCCCGGGTGGCCAGATAGCGCCGCAGATACTCCCGGTGGACGTCCTTGAACGGCGGCGGAATAATGAGTTTCAAATCCTGGCCCAGGGCCTCGGCGCGGGTGTATCCGAACATCTGCTCCGCCCCGTGGTTGTAACCGATAATGATGTGGTCCGAATTGATGGTGATGAGGGCGTCGGTGGCGCCCATGATGACGCCGGCGTTGATTTCCTGCTTCTGGCGCAGCTCCTGGAGTTGGCACACCAGGGCTTTCAGGAAGCGGGCGGCGGGGCCGGTTACGAGGTTGTCCAGCCGGTCAGGGGAAAAATCAGCCATGCCGGCGGTCAGGAACTGGCCGTCCAGGATGAGATCGAACCCCTCCGGGTGCAAATCCGGCAGGAGGTTCACGGTCAGACCGGGGGCCGGGGTTTCGGGTCGGCGGCCGTACAAGACGAGTTCCACCGGCGGGTACCCTTCCAGGGAGAAGGGCAGCATGACCGCCTGGCAGACGAATTCCTGCCCGTTTAAGATAATGGCGATGCGGATGGGTTTGGAGGTGGCGGTCATTTTCAGCTTTTAGCAGTCAGCGAACCAAAAGTGGCTATTGGGTCATAACATGGCGCCATAAAATACGCCTCCCCATTTTTCCTGCGGGACACGGCTTACCGTGGCCGTATTTTCCGCTTCCGCCTCTCAAAACTGACTGCTGAAAGCTGACCGCTGCCTGCTAGTTCTCAGTCTTCATAGCGTTTGAACACCAGGGCCGCATTGGTGCCGCCGAATCCGAAGGAATTGGACAGGACATGGCGGATATCGGCAGACCGGGCCTGACCGGAGACGATATCGAGCCCGGCGCAGTCCGGGTCCAGGTTGTCCAGGTTGATGGTGGGCGGCACTTTCCCGTCCCGGATGGACAGGGCGCAAAAAATGCCTTCCACCGCTCCGGCGGCGCCCAGCAGGTGGCCGGTCATGGACTTGGTGCCGCTCACCAGCAGCCGCGAGGCGTTATCGCCGAAAATATCTTTCAAAGCCCAGGTTTCGTTGCGATCCCCCACGGGCGTGGCGGTGGCATGGGGGTTGACGTAATCAATGTCGGCGCAGGTGACGCCACCGTCCTGCATGGCCTGCTGAATACAGCGCTTGGCGCCCTCCCTATCCGGATCGGTTATGTGGTGGGCGTCGCCGGTCATCCCGAAGCCGATGATTTCCGCATAGATATTGGCGTTGCGGGCCAGGGCGTGGTCCAGTTCCTCCAGTACCAGGATGCCGGCGCCCTCGGACATGACAAAACCGCTGCGCTGGAGATCAAAGGGACGGCTGGCGGCCTGGGGTTGATCGTTGTAGCCCACAGCCAGGGCCCCCATGCGATAAAATGCCGTCATGGTCAGGATGGTCACTGCGGCCTCAGTGCCCCCCGCAGCCATGAGGTCCGCTTCCCCCATTTGGATGGAACGGTAGGCCAGGCCGATGGCATGAGCCCCGGCGGCGCAGGCGGTGGACAGGGCAATATTGGGACCCTTGGCCTTAAAGCGGATGGAGACGTTGCCTGCGGCCAGATTGGGAATCATCTTGGGCACCAGGAAGGGGGAAACCCGGCGCACCCCTTCGGACAGAAGTTTCTGGACCCCATCCTCCCACGAACTGACCCCGCCCATGCCGCTGGCAATGATCACTCCGGCCCGCTCCGGGTCTTCCACCTCCAGATTGAGTCCCGAGTCGTGCACCGCCTCGACGCTGGCGGCCAGGGCAAACTGGGTAAAGCGATCGGTGTACTTGATTTGTTTCAAGTCTTCCTTGGTGACTTCTTTTTTGCGGGTTTGCAGAATTTCTTTGAGATCGAAATTCTCGATGGCCCCGCCGATGACGGGAAAATCATCCGGAATGCGGTAGCGCTCTATGAGCTCGGCATTAAAACGGTTCAGACGTCTGACCCCGGATTCACCGGCCAACAGGCGATTCCACACGGTGGGCACATCGAGCCCCAATGACGTCACCATACCCACACCGGTGATCACTACTCGCCGCATCCCCATGGTCTTTGTAAACGACATGTATAAAAACCTCTCCCCCGGCAAACGAAATCTATTACCCGGGCGCCTCTCAACGGCATTGGTTGTCGGCCCCCCGCGGGGGCAAATGCACAATTACGTTAATGATTCATTGCCATTGTAAATTACTCGTGTTACTATTGCAACGGGTTTCCGGCCTGCAACCGAGAGCCGGTACCGGCCAGGAATCCAGGGGCGGGCGCCAGCCGGTTTTTCCCCCATGCCGTTTTAACCAGCCATTGACGATGAAGTGCCGGGTAGAAACATACTCCGGGTTTCGACTCCATGAACGCCCCCGGCGTTTTACCTGGGGGCGGACCTGGCTGGAAGTGGATCAGGTCCTAGACCAGTGGGCGGCTCCAGATTATCTCTGCTTCAAGGTCAAGGTGGCGGATCGTACTTATCTCTTGAAATACCATCAAGCTCAGGATATCTGGGAAGTAGAGCTGGTAAGGTCCGGAGCCATGCCGCCGACCGGCGGCGAAAATTAGAGATTTACTTTTTAGCAGGCTGTAGGATAATATTGGATATTTTAGCCGATTCGCCGGAGAATTTTATGAGCCCGGCTGCTTAGTCTCTATCTTAAAAGAGGATTTCCTATGAAATGTCAAGTTAATCCACGTTATATGGAACAATTATATTCGTTTTATTCGCCTTTTTACGAATATATTTTTGGCAAACTTTTGGGCCCCGGCCGCCGCAAGGCCTTTAAATACGTGCCCCGGCAACCGAACCAAAAGGTTTTGGAGATCGGTGTGGGTCCCGGCTCCACCCTGGATTTTTATCCCCCCAGGACCAGGCTGGTGGGAATTGACATTTCCCGGGCGATGATCGAACGGGCCCGGGCAAAAGCCGCCAATGTCAACAGCGGCTGCCGCTTCGACCTTCACGTCATGGACGCCACCCACCTCGATTTTCCCGACAATCATTTCGACCTCGTCATGGCCGCCTACGTGATCACCACGGTCCAGGATCCCCATAAGGTCTGCCGGGAGATCCACCGGGTAGTCAAGCCCGGCGGCCAAATCATTGCGGTTAACCACACCCGCTCTCAGAACGGCAGCCTTTGGGGTCGCGTCGAGGACGTCATGGCCCCGGTTTTTGTCCGCATCGGTTTCACCACCGATCTGGACGTCATCCGGGTCATGAAAGACGTGGGCATTTCCGTCTATCAGACGGTGCCGTGCAATCTGCTCAATACCGGCCGGATCATCATGGGCACCAAGCAATAAAACCGAGTCGGCGCCGGCCCCGGCCGCAGGGAGCTTGCACTCCGGCGGCCCGTCCCTGGTTAGCTGGCTGAGGTTATGCCGCCGATGCAGGTTAATCCCGGTTCAATGGGTCGAGTACTGCCTTTCTCAGGAGAACACCATGAACATCGATAAAAATTCCTTTGTGACCATTGATTATCTCATCAACCTGGGCGAGGACGAGACCTATCCCCCCGATGGGAAGCCGGAAGAAATCTCTTTTTGCATGGGCGGCGGGGCGATGCCTCCGGGGCTGGAAGAGGCTCTGCTGGGCATGAAAGTAAATGACGCCAAAGTCATCAACCTCTCGGCCGAAGAGGCCTACGGCGCCTTTGACGACGAACTGCTCATGGAAGTCCCCCGCTCCGACTTCGGGGCGGAGGTGGAGTTGCGCCCTGGTCTGGTGTTCGAGACCGAAAACGAAGACGGTCAGGCGGTCTACTTCATCGTCGAGGAGGTGCGGGACGATTCGGTGCTCATCGACTTTAACCATCCCCTGGCGGGCAAAGACCTGAAAGTGTCCTTTACCATCCGCCAGGTGCGGGAGGCCACCCCTGAGGATCTCGAAGCGCAGCAGGTTTGTACCTGCTCTGAATGCCAGGAAGGAGGCTCCCACCAGCATTAGAGGTGGGCAATGATGACCTTTCCCTGGGCGCCGCATTATGACCCGGGAGTGCCTCTCACCGTGGGGCCGGTCACCACCTCCTTGCCCCGGTTGTTGCTGCAAGCGGCGGAACAATCTCCCCAGTCCCCGGCCTTGATGTTTTTCGGCCGGACCACCACCTACGGTGAACTCAACTCCCGGACTGCCAGCCTGGCCAGCGCCCTGCAAGACTTGGGGCTGGCCCCCGGTGAGCGTCTGGGAATTTTTCTCCCCAATTGCCCCCAACTGGTGATGGCCTATCATGCCGCCCTGCGCCTGGGCGCGGTGGCGGTGATGCTCAATCCCCTCCTGGGCCCCAAGGAACTGGCCCACCAACTGGCCGACTCCGGCGCTAAGCGGCTGGTGCTCCTGGACCACTTCCTGCCCCGGTTAGAAGAAATTCGCCCTCAGGTTGACCTGACCCATGTCATCATCACCAGTCTGGCGGAGGCTCTGCCCTGGCCCCTGTCTTGGCTCTATCCCTTCAAAGCCCGGCGGGATGGCCTGGCCGCGGGGTTTGAGCCGGGGCCGCACCGGTATGCCTTCCGGGAGTTGCTGAAATATCCCATCCGGCCCGCCCCGCCTAAGCCTGCCCCCGGGGATCTGGCGGTGCTGCTATATACCGGCGGCACCACCGGCATCCCCAAGGCGGCCAGGTTGACCCATGGCAACCTCATGGCCAACGTGGCCCAGATCAACGCCTGGCTGCCCCAGGTGCGGTACGGCGCCGAACGCCTCATGGGCCTGCTGCCCTTTTCCCACTCCTTCGGGCTCACGGCCTGCCTCAACTGGCCCATGTCCCAGGGGGCTACCATTATTGTGCTGCCCCGCTTCGAGATCAACAGCTTCATCAAGGCCATGAAAAAATACCGGCCCACCATGCTGCCCGGGGTCCCCACCCTCTTTGTGGCCCTGATCAACGACCCCCGCCTGCCCAAACTCGACCTGTCCTCCCTCTGGGCCTGCATCAGCGGCTCGGCGCCTTTGCCCCTGGAGGTCCGGGACCGCTTCGAGGCCTTGAGCGGCTGCACCATGATGGAGGGCTACGGCCTGACCGAAGCCGCGCCCATTACCCATTTCAATCCGGTCCGGGGGAGGCGGCCGGCCGGCAGTATAGGCATCCCCCTACCCAGCACCCAGGCGATGGTGGTGGACCAGGAGACCGGCGCCCGGGAACTTCCGGCAGGCGAAGTGGGAGAACTGGTCATCCAGGGCCCCCAGGTGATGGAAGGGTACTGGGAGAACCCCGAAGAGACCGCCCTGGTCCTTAAAGACGGCTGGCTCCATACGGGGGATTTGGCCCGCATGGATGCAGACGGCTATTTTTTTATCGTGGAGCGCAAAAAGGATTTGATCATCGCCGGGGGCTACAAAATCTATCCCCGGGAGGTGGAAGAGGTGCTCTATCAGCACCCGGGGGTGAGAGAGGCCGCGGCCCTGGGAGTTCCCGATGCCTACCGGGGGGAAACGGTGAAAGCGGTGATCGTGCCCCAGGATGGGGCCGGACTCACCGCGGCCGATATCGAGGCCCACTGCCGCGGCTTGCTGGCGGTCTACAAGGTTCCCAAGATCATCGAGTTCCGGTCCGAGTTGCCCAAGAGCGGGGTGGGCAAGGTGCTCCGCCGAGAGCTCAAAGAGGCCGGCGCCGGCCCGGCCGGGTCCCCATAATCTTTCCCTATGGCTCTGTTCCGCATGCTCCGCTACCACTGGCTGATATTCCGCCGCCTCCAGGAGGACCCCCGGAGAATCGCCGCGGGGATGGCCCTGGGGGTGTTCATCGGCATCACTCCCACCATCCCCTTGCATACGGTGATCGTTCTGTCTTTAGCCGCCCTCTTGCGAGTCTCGCCGGTGACCGCCTTTATCGGCATCCAGATCGGCAATCCTTTGACCGTCGTCCCCATCTATATCGCTTGCTATAAGTTGGGGCAATTCCTGCTCTATCGCGGCCAGCCCCTGGTGTTTCCCGAGACCTTCAGTTTCAAAGCCTGGATGGACGTGCTCTGGCAGGGGGGCGTAGCCTTGCAGGTGGGGGGTGTCATCCTGGCCATTCCTCCGGCCATCGTGTCCTATTTCGTCACCCTGTGGATCGTCCAGCGCTATCGCCGGCGTAAAGCGGCAAAGGCTCTCAGTGTCCTCGCTCTCTCCCAAAACCCTCCTGCTGCGTCTGGGCCTGAGGCCTAAGAAGGCCCTGGGGCAGCATTTCCTGGTCCACCCGCACCAGGCCCGGCGCATTGTCGCAGCCCTGAACCTTACCGGTGAGGAAACCGTATTGGAGATCGGCGCCGGACTGGGTGCCCTCACCAGTCTTTTGGCGTTGGCCGCCCGCCGGGTGATCGCCCTGGAACGGGACCCGGAGCTGGCCCGGTTTTTGGCTGAAGAGCTCCTGGTCGAGTCCCCCGGGGTCCAGGTTATCTGTCAGGACGTGCTCGAGTTCGACTTCCCAGGGGCCGCCCGGGAGGCAGGCCGGCCCCTAACGGTGGTGGGGAACCTGCCCTACCAGATCACCTCGCCGCTGTTGTTTGGCCTGATTCGGGACATCGCGGCCATCGCCCAGGCCGTGCTGATGATGCAGATGGAGGTGGGGGCGCGGCTCTTGGCCTCCCCGGGTACCAAGGATTATGGGATTCTGTCGGTCCTGATCCAGTACCATTTCCGGGTGACTCGCCTGTTTAGCCTGTCGCCGGGTAATTTTTACCCCCCGCCCCTGGTGGATTCGGTGGTGCTGCGGATGGTCCCGGAGACTGCGGCCCCGGCGGCCCTTGACGCGGCCTTGCTGCAACAGGTGGTCAAGGCCGCCTTTGGCCACCGCCGCAAGACCTTGAACAACACCCTGGTGTCCGGAGCGGCGGCCTTGGGGCTGAGTCCGGAGGCGATGCGCGCCATCCTGGCGAAATTGGACATCGACCCGAAGCGCCGGGGAGAGACCCTGAGCACGGCGGAATTTGTGGCGCTGAGCAATAGGGTGGCGACCTTGAGGGGCGTTATGTAGGGCGGGCACTGCCCGCTATAAGGGGGCTAACTTCCTAAAAAAAATCAGCACTGCCCGGTTTGCAAATTGTATGCGGTCGTTCCGCCCCCCCTCTCCCCCCGTCGGGGGGAGAGGGAGTAGCTGATGCCGATGGGATTATCAACCATAAGGCATTAAATCGGTTAAACTTTTTCCCCTCTCCCCCAATGGGGGAGAGGGTCAGGGTGAGGGGGAAGTAGTCTTCTCGGAGCAAAGGGTGCTTGAGCGAATTTATGTATTATTGGACAGCCCATAACGAGCATCCTCTTTGGGTACAACTAAACAGGACTGTGCTGAAAAACTAAGAAGCAGCCGCGCCTGGGCCTTGGCCCACCCGTAAAATATGAACAAGACGGTAGGGCGAGCATCCGCGCCCGCCACTCGACTGGGTTGATGGTGCGTAGGACGCACCCTACTGAGAGATTTTGAACCTCGAACTTTGAACTCTTCAGAACCGCGATATGGGTATAGGGATTTGGTTGGCGTTCGGTCTGGGTGCGGCTCTGGGAGATTCCGGCGCCGACGTTTTGACCAAGCGGTATTTCTCCCAGTTGTCGCCTTACGGCATGGCCCTGGCCCGGCTGCTGGGGGCGGTGCCGTTTCTGGCCCTGGTGGCCCTGGGCCTCAGCCGGCCGGAACTGACCCACCCTTTCTGGCTCATTGTGG
>Ga0366818_10216_pt2 | contig 11586 bp, 7 predicted proteins | sample TotcelFGM3001N14_FD_207090 | JGI IMG/M metagenome (GOLD analysis project Ga0366818, IMG submission 207090) | Enriched cells from coal bed in the Powder River Basin, Montana, United States - Total cells FGM rep3 HSBNCT.FGM.300.1.N14 ...
CGCCCAAGCCATCGGCGAGATCACGGCCACGGTCAACGACATCGCCGAACAAACCAACGTGCTGGCGCTGAACGCGGCCGTCGAGGCTTCCCGAGCTGCCGAGCACGGTAAAGGGTTCGCCGTCGTGGCCGCCGAAGTCAAGTCGCTGGCGGATCAATCCAAGAAAGCGACGGCCCAGGTGCGGAGCATCCTGGGGGAAATCCAGCGGGCCACCAATACCGCCGTGCTGTCCACCGAACACGGCACCAAGGCGGTCAATCGGGCGGGCGAAGTCGTCGGAAATGCCGGCGAGGTGATCGCGACGCTCAGCGAAATCATCGCCGCTTCGGCCCGCGCCGCCGCCCAGATCTCGGCCTCCGCCCGCCAACAAGCCGCCGGCGTGACGCAATTGCACGACGGCATCAAGAACATCGACAAGGTGACAAAGGAGAACACCTTGGCGATCCGGCAAATCGAACAGTCGGCTCAGAATCTGAACGCGCTGAGCAACGAACTGGCGAAACTGGTCGCCGTCTAAAACGCCGGGCGAGGTCCGCCATGCAGACGACCTGTTTGCTGCGAATTTCCCGGCCCGCATTTTCGTCCTGGTTGACCGGCCGATAGGGCAAGCGGATAATCCGGCATCACAGCCGCTAATCGCAATTGGAGGGAAATGCTGATGTTCGCCCATCCTATTCGCTCGATCGTGCAGGCTCTCCGTGCGCCGCTGATTGTGCTACTGGCCGCCGCCTTTTGCCAGGCGCAAGACGGACCCTACCAAGTCCGGTTGCAGCACAACGTCATGGTGCCGATGCGGGACGGCGTCCGGCTGGCTACGGACGTCTACCTGCCCGCCCAGGACGGCCAGCCGGCGGCGGACCAATGGCCTGCCATCTTGATGCGCACGCCGTACAGCAAGGGCTCCGGGGAAAAGGGCCATACGGACGGCCACTACTTTGCCCGCTGGGGATATGCCGTCGTATTCCAGGACACCCGCGGCCGATATGAATCGGAGGGCACCTGGCACATGCTTGTGGACGACGGTCCCGACGGCTTCGACACCGCCGCGTGGATCGCACAGCAGCAATGGTCGAACGGCAAGATCGGAACGATTGGAACGTCGTATGTCGGCGGGACGCAGCACGCCCTGGCGATGACGCGCAGCCCTCATCTGAGCACGGTGATTCCTGTGGACGCGATGTCCAATCTAGGCTATGCCAGCATGCGCAACGGCGGAGCCTTCGAGTTGCGATTTTGGAACTGGATCATGTTGAATGCCGGCCGGGGCAGCCAGTATGCACGCGACCCGGGCCTGCAAGCCGTGCTCGGCGAGATGGCGGCCCAGCGATTCCCGTACTTGTTGAACTTGCCGTTGCGCGCCGGTACCACCCCGCTGCGGCTGGCTCCGGCCTACGAGCAGTGGCTGGTCGAGGCGCTGGGCCACGGCATCAATGACGATTTCTGGCGGCAGAACAACATCATCGATTTCGCCGATCAGTACAAGGATATTCCGGTGTACTTGGTCGGCGGCTGGTACGACTCGTGGGGCAGCAACACGACGGCGAATTTCGCGGCCCTGACCAAAGCGATTCGCGGACCGGTGTATCTGATCATGGGACCGTGGATTCATGGTGCCCAGGGGCAATCGGCACATGGCCAAGTCAGCTTCGGCCCGGCCGCGGCAATTCCCGATCCGCGGGCCTGGCGGCGCCAGTGGTACGATCATTGGCTGAAAGGAATCGACAACAGCGTCGGCCGCGACGAGCCCTTTCGGACGAAGGTTCGCATTTTCGTGATGGGTTCGGGCGACGGAGGCAAAGACAAGAACGGACGCCTGGAGCACGGCGGAACCTGGCGGGACGAACGGGAGTGGCCGCTGGCCCGGGCTCGTGCGGTCAACTATTATCTGGGGCCCGGCGGCGGCTTGAGCGACCAAGCGCCGGCCGGCGAGGCCGGCAGCACAAGTTTCCAATTCGACCCGCGAAACCCGGTGCCGACGATCGGCGGCAATATCTCGTCCAACAACGACATCATGCTGCAAGGGGCCTGGGATCAACGTGGCGGCCCGCACATCTGGAATGGCTTGGATCCGCTGCCGCTGTCCGCCCGCAACGACATCCTGGTATTTCAAACCGAACCGCTGGCCGAAGCGGTCGAAGTCACCGGCGAATTGGCCGTGCGGCTGTGGGTCTCCTCGTCGGCCGTCGACACGGATTTCACGGCCAAGCTGATCGATGTGTATCCGTCCAGCCCCAGTTGGCCGGGCGGCTTCGATTTGAACATCGGCGACGGGATCCAGCGGCTGCGGTTCCGCGAGTCGCTGCAGCAAGAGGTGCCGGCCGAACCGGGAAAGATCTACCCGATCACCGTCAAGCTGTATCCGACGTCGAATGTCTTCAAGAAAGGACACCGCATCCGCGTGGATATCTCGAGCAGCAATTTCCCGCGTTTCGACGTGAATCCCAACACAGGCGAGCCGCTGAACCAGCACCGCCGTCACGCGGTGGCCGTCAACACGGTACATCACGACGCCGACCACCCGTCCCACATCGTGCTGCCCGTCGTCCCGCAGTGAACGTTGCTTGGGGTCGGGCGTTCAAAATTCAATTTTTGCCGTTGGAAACCTTCAGTGGCAGCTATTAGATGATGCCCGGCCAAAATTGAATTTTGAACGCCCGACCCCTTCCCTTCCTGAAAACGCCGCAAACTGGTCTTGCTCGATTTCGCCGACCGGCTGAGAATACGTCTCGTCAGTCGGGTGGAACTGATCTCCATTCTCATCTGTGTTGCCCGAGCCCCTTACCCTCGCCGTATTTCCATGCTTGTGCTCACCCGTCGGGAAACTGAAACACTGCTCTTCCCCACGCTGGGGATCACGATCGAAGTCTTGCGCATTCGTGGGAACAAGGCCCGGCTTGGTATCGACGCGCCGGCAGAGATCCCCGTCGTCCGGCAAGAGATCTCCGGTCTGAAATCAGTCGATTTCACCGCCGACGAGTCGCCCGCCGCGCAGCTCAGCCGGCTGCATCGGGCCGTCCGCACGCGTTTGGACCGCACGGCGGTGTCCCTTAACCACCTGCACCGCCGTTTGGAAGGTCATGGCGATAGGGAATCACAGCAACTCGTACTGGAGGTCTTTGGGGAACTGAAGGCATTGGAGCGCGAGACCGGTGACGTGTTGGAACCGCCCGTCTCGCCGGCGCCCCGTGCGTTGCTGGTGGAAGAAGACGAAAACCAGCGTGAGCTGCTGGGCGGATTCCTGCGTCTGAGCGGCTTCGACGTTGCCCTGACATGCGACGGCCAGGACGCCTTGGATTACTTGTCGCTGCACGCCCCGCCCGACGTCGTACTGCTCGACATGCTGATGCCGCGTTGTGACGGGGCCGCTTTCGTGCGCCATGTCCGTTCGACGAGGGGCTTGTGCAAGCTCAAGCTGTTCGCCGTCAGCGCCGTCGATCCGTCCACGCTGGGGGTGACCACCGGCGACGGCGGCATCGACCGCTGGTTTCCCAAACCGATCGACGTCGAAGGCTTGGTGCATGCCGTTGTCGAGCGGGGATAAGGGATGGCCAAGAAATAAGACCGCAGTCTTAATTGCGATCATCACGGCGGAGCGTGATGACTACATTGGAGTTGCCGGTCTTATTTCTCGGCCATCCCTAAGCCGTCATGGAGCGGCGGTGGGGCGCCGCAGTTCAAGCTTAATTCGGCCATCGCAGCATTTCCCTCCCTCTTGCAGACGGCATTTCGCCGCGATAGACTATCCCCCATTGCTTGTCCGTGGCGGACGTTCGCCGGCGAGGATGACGGTGGTTCATCCGAGTTCAGCGTTGCGCCCCAACCATTGCGCCTGGTTTCGGGTCGGCCCGTAACCGTGCGCTATAACTCGATAACTTTTTCGCAGGGCGACTATTATGGCGCATCTGATGCAATCGCGGACGAAACATTCGGTCTTCATTGTGGACGATCATCCGATTCTTCGCCGCGGTTTGTCGGAAGTGATCAACGAGACGACCGATTTGGAGGTTTGCGGCGAGGCCGCCAATGTGCCGGACGCCCTCCGTCAAATCGAAGCGACGCAGCCGCAAGCCGTCGTCGTGGACATCACCTTGGGCGACGAGGATGGGCTGGAATTGATCGACTATATCAAGTCACGCTGGCCCTCGATGAAGATTCTCGTCGCTTCGGCCCACGACGAGAAGATCTTCGCCGGGCGCGTGTTGCGTGCGGGAGCTTTGGGGTTCATCTCCAAACGCGAACCGCTGACCCAGGTGGTCGAAGCGCTGCGTCAGGTGTTGCGCGGCGATGTCTATCTCAGTTCCACGCTGGCGACATCCATGCTGCAAAGGGCCGCGGTCGGAAAGTCGTTGGACCAGGATCCCGTGCAAGCCCTCTCCAACCGGGAATTGCAGGTGTTTCAGATGATCGGTGACGGGCTGAGCACGCAGGAAATCGCCCGCCGTCTGGGCCTCAGTCCCAAGACGGTAGAATCGCACCGCAAGACGATCAAAATGAAGCTGAACTCTCAAAACAGCTCGCATCTGAGCCGTCAGGCTTTTCAGTGGGTCCAAGAGAACCGTTAGGATGCTGCTGGCGAGCGCCGTTCGCGCCGCCTAGAGATCGCGGCTCGAGAACGGGCTGCTCCGAAATGAGCCCGCCCGGAATCGTCTTCTGGACGTCGTCCAGTTTTCCCCTTCAGCAAATATCCTCCGCCGGAATGTCTGCAAAGACATTGGCGATGTCTTCCAAGGCTTCGTCCGCGGTCGGTCCTTTGGCTGACAGGACAAGTTCCGTCCCCGGGATGGCTGCGAGAGACAAAAGCCCCAGGATGCTCGCCGCATCCACGACTTGTCCGTTGCCAACAACTGTGACCCGGGCCTGGTGCTTGCGGACCGCATTGACGACATCCAGGCACCTCCGAAGATGGAGACCCGCCGGGTCCGTTACCATCACGACGCGGACCTGAGACGCCTGCGGCCGGGATCGTTGAGGACTTAGACTCGGAAATCGCAGCATACCGTATTCTCCTTAATTTTCTTGCGGATGCATCAGGCACAGTCCTTTGTTCGACGCCCTCGCAACCCCTGCACCTTGGCAACTAAGAAAAGCCTGCCTCGCTAACCCAACCGTGTCGCGAGGCTCTCGGGCGTCGACCATATCCCATAAGGTAGATCACACCCTCGCCGGCCCCAATCCGCAGGAACCTCAATCAGACCCCCGGAAATCGCCTACCCCACCGGAAAAACACATAACCACCAGCAAGGCCGCCATCAATAGACTGCCGTTGCTGGAACCGCCTCGTCTTGAGATCGATACGGCGCCAAGGCGAGTTGCAGGCGGGCGACTTCTCGTTCCAGAATGCGGCTGGCCGGGCCGGCGGCCGCCAAGTCGCCGGTGCGGCTCAATTGTTCGACTTGTTTGGCGATCGCGACCGCCGGCGCCGCGCCCAGGTAAACCAGGGTCCCCTTCAGCGCATGAGCAGCCCGCCCCAACGCTTCCGCATCGCCTGCCGCGTGAGCACGCCGGATTTCGCGGAAGACTTCTAATGCCTGGGGACCAAGGTACGCGACCATTTCGCGAAACAGCTTTTCCCGGCCGCCCAACTGCTTCATGGCCGCGGCGAAAACGAACACCGGCTCGTCCAATTCGTTCGGCGCGGTCGCCTGAACCTCGCTCGAGGCCGGTTGCGAGACCATTTGCGCCGCTGTGGACGGCTGGGCCAGCCGCTCGACCACTGCGACCAGTTCCTCGCTCGCGATGGGCTTGGTCACGTAGGCATCCATCCCGGCGGTGAGACAACGTTCGCGGTCCTGGGCCATGGCATAAGCGGTGAGGGCCACAATCGGCACCCGCGATTTGGACGGTTCGCCCAGCGCGCGAATGGCCGTCGTGGCTTGAAGACCGTCCATCACGGGCATTTGGATATCCATCAACACCAAATCGAAATCCTGCCGCTGGAGCATCTCGATCGCCGCGCGGCCGTTGGGGGCAATGCGAACCCTGTGGCCGCGTTCTTCCAGGATCACCTTGACCATTTTCTGGTTCGCCTGCGTATCTTCCGCGAGCAGGACCTGCAGGCTGCGCGTGGCGGCGACGGTGATATCGCGTGGCGGCTCGGCGGTCGCCGACAGCCGGCCCGCCTGGCCGTCGCCCAACGCTCGGCGGATCGTCTGATACAACTCGTCCTGGCTGACCGGCTTCTCCAAATACGCGGCGATCGCCAGCGGCCGGAGACGTTCGGCCAGGGCCTGACGGTCCGCGTTCGACAGCATCAGCACCGCCGCTCCCGTCTGCCGCAGTTCCGTCTGCACCTGCTGGATCAGCATCAGCCCGTCGATCTGGGGCATCAGGGCATCGACGATCAGCAGCGAGAATTCACGCCCAGCCGCCCTGGCTTCCCGGATTTTCGCCAAGGCTGCCCGAGCGCTATCCGCCACTTCCGGCTCCAGGGACCAGCCGCGGAGCAGCCGGGCGAGCAGGCTCCGATTGGTAGCGTGGTCATCGACAACCAGAACTCGTGCACCGCGCAGGTGGCTGAGTTCCTCGGCCTGGACCGACAGGTCTGCACGGGCGGAGGCCAGCGGAAACCTCGCGGTGAAATGAAACGTGCTGCCGCAGCCCACTTGGCTCTCGACCCACGTCCGCCCGCCCATCAGCTGCACGAGGCTGGAGGCGATGGCGAGCCCCAGTCCCGAGCCACCGAACTGCCGGGTCGTGGAGGCATCGGCCTGAATAAAGGACGCGAAAATCCGTTCTTGGTCGTGCGGCGCCACCCCGATCCCCGTATCCGAGACGGTGAAATGCAAGATTGTTTCCAACCCCGCGGCGCGCCCGGCGTCTGCCGGAGCGGGCGGCTCGCGGGTCACGCGGACCACGATTTCGCCCTGCTCCGTGAACTTGATAGCGTTGCCGATGAGATTGGTGAGAACTTGACGCAGCCGCAACGGATCGCCGACCAGCCAGTGGGGCAGATCCTCCTGCAAGTCGCAGACCAGTTCCAAACCTTTCCCAGACGCCTGCGTTGCCAGCGCCCTGAGCGTTTGTTCCACCGTGGTCCGCAGGTCGAAGGTCGAGGCTTCCAGGGTCACCTTGCTGGCGGCCAGCCGTGAGACGTCCAGGAGCTGATTGAGCAACTGCATCAAGTCCTCTGCCGAAGTCTTGACGGTCTGGAGATAATTTCGGACCGGGGCGGTCAAATCCGAGCGAAGGGCCAATTCGTTCATGCCCAGAATGGCAGCCATCGGCGTCCGCAGTTCATGGCTGATGTTGGCCAGAAACTCGTCCTTGGCCACATTGGCGGCTTCGGCCGCCCGTGCGTGTTTCTCCGCGGCTTCCCGCAAGTAGATCCGCTGCAGGGCCACGGCCGTATGGTCGGCCACGGTTCGCATCAAGCGGAGTTCGTCCTCGGCAAAGGCTGCCTTCGTCGAGGAACGAAAACACAGCGTCCCCATGATCCGGCCCTGGTTCAGCAGCGGAAGACGAGCGTAGGCTTGACTGCCGAGCGAGCACATCATGCCATTCCACGGAATTGATGCCGCCGGAACCAGCTCCGCGCTGGCGTGAGCAGCCGAAGCAACCGAAGCGGCGGGAGCGTCGTCGCGGGCCAAACATCCGCATACGGCCACGCCGTCATCCAACCAATCGGTCTTGCCGACCATCTTGGCCAGAATGCCCGCACAGGCATGCAGGCGAGGCCGGCCGGACTCGTCCTCCGCGACGAAACGAAAGAATGCCTCGCAGTCCAGATAGTCACAGACCAAGCGGCACAGCGACTCGACCATCTGCTGCGGTCGATCGTTGGTCAGCAACAGCGAACTCACCTCGGCCAGGAGTCGCCCGTGCTGCTCGGCCCGCTTGCGTTCGGTGATGTCCACTCCATAGAAGCGGATTCGGCGTGTGGCCGGCACGAAACACATTGTTTGGAGATACCATCGCCCCAGCACATTCACCTCGCGGGGAAGCGGCTTCCCCGCGGCAGCGCGGCACGCTGCCGCCACGGCCGGCCAATCCGCCAGCCAGGGATGCACTGCGCCTCGTCCGACGACATCGGGAAACAGACGCTCTGCGGCGGGGTTGACGAACAAGATGCGCCCGTCAAGTCCCATTTCCGTAACCGGATTGGGATCCAGCAACGGGAACGACGTCATCCACGTGGTCTCTGCTTCAGGCCCTTTGGGGTCGGAAAGCTCCACGAGACCACTGCTGGTGGATGCTAACTGAAGGGATTGTTTATGCAAGCGACCACCTCCCGGCTGGTGAAACGAAACAGCCGGGCCGTTGATCGAGCTTGCGCTATCGGTATCCTCCGCCGCGCGCGGCTGCAAATCCATTTTAGCTAGCTCCAGTGGCTGTCGCGTTTCTCCCATGCATCTGATCATCGTGTGTTCGCGCGTCACTTAGTGGATTCATTAGATTAGAGCGCCGCTCAGCGTCGGCGGAAGGCAAAGGGGGAACATCACAGAAAACTATTCGTTTCCGATGCCCGCCACCTCTGCAAGTATCGCGGAATCGCGGCGGAAATGAATCCTCGATTTTCCCTACCTCTTTAGGACCGTGCAAAATCCACACGCGGCCTCGTGATATCAGCGAAGGATTACTTTTTCCCAAACGCGAAATCCAAGATCCGTAGCGCCGTCGGCTCGCGCGGCTTCGCGGGGCTGTCCTGAACCAGGACCGACAGCACGCCGTCCTCCCGCCACCGGTACGGATCGCCGAGCATCTCGTTCATAAACGGTCCGCGTTCCGTGTGGATGACCCGCCAATCGGACCACCGGCTCGCTGCCGTGGCAGCCATGATCACCAGCACGCCCTGATCGAAGTAGACGGACCGGCTGTCCAGCTTCCCCGCCGGTTGCCGGCCGTTGAAGATCATCAGAGCGTTGTCCTGTTGGTCGAAGAATAGCTTCGGCCGATTGCCGGCCATGCCCGGCAACTCGGTGTGCTGCCAAGTTCCGTCGTCGTCGCGCCAATAATGCTGATATCGTCGGGCGTCGGCCGGGCCGAACTGACCGTGCTGCTTGTCCTGCGACTGCGCCAAGCTGGCCTCGGTCGCGTGCCACATGACCGTGTGGATTCGGCCGTGGGAATCGACCGCCTGCCCATGCGTGTTCATCAGGTAATGCTCTCGTCCGATCGGCACCACGGTGATGCCGGGCGAGTCGATTCGGATCACTCGGCCCGCCGTCCGACTGTCTCCCACCGGTTCTCCCTGACTGTTTCGCCAAGTGAACCCGCGGTCCTCGCTGAACGCGTACATGAGGTCGTGGTTGGCGCCCTGCGTCCGCTCGCGCCAAACCCAGGTCACGTGCAGACGGCCCTGGGCATCGTAGGTGTAACCGTTGGGATAGCTGCAGCGCGACGGGCTGGTGTTGAAGCGGTCGGTAAACGGGCCCTCGCGGGAGTCGATTTGGCGCGTCTGCTGCCAGCAACCGCTCTGGGGACAGTAGTCGACCAGCATCCGATCGCCATTGCCGGAACCGCCGACTCGATAGCAGAACTGCAATCCGCCGTCGGGGGTCCGCCAGAAGCGGGGGTAGGTCACCACGGACAGGCGTTTCCCGGCTTCCAGTTCGGAGGTGATCGGCCCGAACAGCGCCGGTGTCCAGGCGGCCTTCTGCGGATCGGCGGCCACCTGGGGGCGCGAGACGCGGTAGTGCAGGGGATGACCGTGATGATCGAACGCCAGGTGGATCGTGCCATCGGCGGGACATAAGCCCAGCGAGATCGTGTTGTGTGCGTCGTCGCTGCGGAAATCGTAATCCGCAAACCGAAGGTGCTGCCAGCCGCCGTCCGGCAGCTTGCGTCGCGCCAGGCACACCCGCCGGCTCGCGTCGTAATAGCCCACATATTGCCAACCGGCATGGCTGGTCACGGCGTCCTGCTGGAACGACAGACCGTTGATGCACTGGCCGAAGCCGCCCTCGATGGTCAAGGCCGCGGGATCGACGAGGCTGTCGTGGAGTTTGGTGATGCGCGACGCTTCGTCGCCGACGTCGGCGGCACCGGCCAGGCGGCATACGAGGGTCAGAAGCAACGGAAGGAGCACGATGGAATTTCGGTGCATGGCGGAAACCTTTCTGGGGGAAGGCGACAATTCACAAGGCCGATATGTTTATTCTGGCAACACCGCCTGCCCGATGGTAGCCCGCCCGGCAACGATCCATCACGATCGCAAAAAGAGTACGCGGTTGTCCGTGCCAGGCGCACGCCCGGCGCGGGGATTGTGCCCGACCTGTTGCTGTGCTATCAAACACAACCAAAACTGAAAGTATTGAACTTGTATCGCACGCGGTTGGAAACGGTACCATGATGATCCTCGCCCTGTTGCGGCACGGCCGCTGGCCCATGATCCTATTGCTTGCATCCTGCGCGTGGAGCGCGCCGGTCCAAGCCGACGTCATCGAGTTGCTCAGCGGCGCGAAGATCGACGGGCAAGTGGCCAAGATCGACAGAGAGGCGCGGGAGGTCACCGTCACGTATACCATGGCAGGCCGAGCGTTCACGCGCGTGTACCCGTACAACCGCATTCACGCGGTTACGATGAACGGCAAGCGGTATGTGCTGAACGAGACGCAAGGCGAAGTGGGCGGCACAACGGGAAAGTCAAGTGCCGGCTCCGGTCCGAAGTCCTCTGCCGGTGCCTCGTCCGGCGGATCCCGCGACGCCGCCTCGCCCAGCCGGCGTTCGGCGGCCGAAGTCCAATCGCTGATCGACCAACAGGGTGCGACGCCGCCCGACTGGTTCGACGCGACGCCGCTGAATTACCCGCCGTCGCTCGATTTGACCTGGCCCGAGCCGGCGTCCGGGCCGTGGAACGCGCAGAGGAACATGGGCCAGTACATCTGGGACGTGCTCAATCCCAATCCCGGCAAATGGAAAGAGGGCATCAAGCTGTTGCATCATCTGCTGGAGGTCAACAAGGGCAGGCCGGAGACGCTCCAGCGGATCATGAACACACTGGGACGCTTCTACCATAACTTGCTGGAAGACCATGCACGCGCGGCGTTCTGGTGGCAAAAGGCCGGCGTGCATAAGCCGCACAGCCGATTTCCCGCCAGCGTACCGCTGTTGGCCGAGTGCTACTATCGGCTGGGCAACAAGCCGATGGCGGTCGAGTTGCTGCGGGAGTTGGAGAAGACGTCGGGCCAGTTCGCGCTGATCAAAGCCTGGGCCGATATGGGCGAGCCCCAGCGCGCGATCGAATTGGCCGAGGGGTACGCCCGGGCTGCGCCGCCGTTGGCCGCCATGTGTTACATGTATGCAGGCGACGCGTGCCGCACCAACGGCATGTACGACAAAGCGATTCAATACTACGAAAAAGCCCTCAAATCCCCGGCCACCGGCCAGCATGCCAAGCGGATCGAACGCGAGCACCAGCGGGCCGCGGCCAGCTTGGAGGCGATCCGGCTGTTCGAAATGGCCGATGTGACCAAGGTTCCCGACGGCGTGTACGAGGCCAGCAGCTTGGGCTATGCCGGCCCGATTCACGTCGCCGTTACGGTCCGCGGCGGGCGGATTACCGAGGTCAAGATCACCCGGCACGAAGAGAAACAGTTCTATTCGGCACTCAATGAAACCACGGCCAAGATCGTCCAAAAGCAGGGTGTA
>Ga0366818_10315_pt1 | contig 11248 bp, 6 predicted proteins | sample TotcelFGM3001N14_FD_207090 | JGI IMG/M metagenome (GOLD analysis project Ga0366818, IMG submission 207090) | Enriched cells from coal bed in the Powder River Basin, Montana, United States - Total cells FGM rep3 HSBNCT.FGM.300.1.N14 ...
CGCAGTTCGCTCGCCGCCTCGTCCGGCACTTCCGCGCTGCTGGAACCGTGTGTCTGGAACGCCTGTCACATCGTTCACTGTTGCCCCGCCGTCGCGCACTTCGCGCGTCCCGCGTTGCTGGTCGGTGTAGTGGTGGTGGACAAAATGAGCCTGTCCCTTGGCCGCCTTTAGCCGCGCTTACGTCCCCCCTTTATCAGCGCAATGAGAAAGGTGCAGCCGATGATCAGTAGCATTGCGACTAAGAAAAAAGACCCCCGTCTCCTGGCCGAGGTGGATGCGGGTTTCCGTCGTCCGATCGATTCCTGTCGCGGCTTGTGTCATGGAACGTGACAATCGCCCAGCCTGGAGCACAGGTCCCGAACCTCTCGTCATCCCCTCGTCAGTGCAACGAGAAGGAACCAGCCGGTGATCAATAACGATACGACCAAGAAAAACAACTCGAAGACAGGATAGCCAAGGTAACGTCGAACCATATAAGATGCTCTTATGGAAGTGGGAACCACCCGTGGAGGACTATGAAATTGTATCCCTGGTTGCGAACCGGCTCAACTGGGCGCTGTAGTATCGTTGCGACTCCACACTTCTCATTGATTCTCCGCAGGTTACGGCTGGCATGTCAATTACTACGACCTGTTCTGCCTGGCTGAGCGCCCGGAAGTCCTGGCTATGCTCCGGTCCGATGAATACGCGGCCATCAAGGCCGACTACGACCGGATCAGCACGCATCATTTTCCGAAGAGCTACGTGCCGCCGCCAGGCATGAGCTTTGCGAAAAGCGATGCTATGTTCCCACCTGCCGAGCTTCGGGCAGTTCTCGGCAGCGAATTTGAGGCACAGTGCCGCGTGCTGTGTTTCAGGCCGTTTCCCGACTGGAATCAAGTGCAAGCGAGCTTTGAGGGAATCCGAGAACATCTGTAGATGGCGGCCAAGTGACGGGCGTATTTCTGGAACAACCCGTTGGCCGCGGCGGTCTTTACCACATAGCCTCGGGCGTCGTACCATGTCGCACTCGACAGGTAATCGCCCACCGTGCCGTCGTCCGGATCGATCTCGTAGACGCGCGACTCGTAGACACGGCCCCGTGTGTCGTACAGATTCTGGGTTTGGGCACGGAGTTCGCCTGCGGCCAGCGTGAAGTCGTCGCTGGCGTACGTCTTGGACCAGACGGTGCGGTCGACGTTGTCCAACTCGAAGTGCTTCATCACGTCTCCCGGCGCCGTTCGATCAATCCCGTCGACGGGGAATGACCAGCCGTACTGTTGGTGAAAATGTGGAGTTCAATCATGCGTCGACCCGACCGAAGGCGGCATCCGCGTGGGAAGCCGGTGATCTCGGCGCCGCAGTTGAAGCCGTTTCCCAATGCACGCTCTTGCTGGCACATTCTTCCGGTTTTTTTCTTCGCTCCGCCGGTGGTTGAAGCCCCGTCGACACCGGTGCATCTCCCGTGCAGTTGTGTCCCTGCATTTTGTGACGCTATCCCGGTTATTCGAGTCTGTGCGAGATACGATCGGAAAGCGCCCGGAAAGCGAAAAAGAAACTTGTCACGAGGGCTATCCCGGATAACACTGGCCATACAGCTTTGAGAAGACTGAATGCAATGATGCTCAGAACGGCACCAGCCAGCAATCCCCAGTGAATGCGCCGTTTGCGATACACAATGTTATGACGTGTGATCATTCGTGAGCAACTCGTAAATTCGATTTCGAAAGAAATTACTTCCTGCACAAAGGCTGGACGAAACTGGAACGGCGCACAAATCAAGAGGCCTGGAATCGGTGTTGGGAGCGCGTAGTTTTCCAGTTCGTCGCCGATAGCAAATGGGCACGCGTATCCACACTCGCAAAAATCTTTGACATTACTAACAATAAAGAAACAACGGTACTTTCTCCACCATGGGCTTATCGCCCAGCTTCCAGGTACCCTTTCCACTCGACCATATTGAGCGTACGCCCAACACAGTCCACCGTAAAGCCCAGAGGGATCTGTCTCGATCAGTGGCTGCGAGCGAAGATACGCATACAGATTCGTCTCGGCAAAAAGCGAGAGGGGATCCCGACTTACAAACCTCCCCAGCGGGGCGCTGCGTATTGGGCCGTCTGCCGGCCCAACCCATCGTACACGGTCTTGCTGAACAGTTTCGCGCCGGATGGTTGGCTCTTGATAGTATTTCCCGCCGCGTCGTACCAGGTGTTGGCGACCAGCGCGTTGCCGACGTCGCCGGTCGCGGGATCGACGGCGTAGCGGATGGTGCGGTACACGCGGCTGCGATCGTCGTACAGCGTGTCGCTACGGGCGATCAGGTTGCCTTGGGCCGTGGTGTCGTAACGCTCGGTCCGGGTGACGCGACTGAGGTTGTCGTAGGTCAGTTGCTCGTAGAAGTCGATCTCGCCGTCGGTGGCCGTGCGGCGGTTGCGCCAGTCGTAGACGAACTGGGTTACGCGCGCGGTGTCGGCGTCGACGTGTTGGGCCTGCTCGGTCAAGTTGCCGTCGCCGCCGGCTTGGCCGTGGTCGTATTCGTAGGACGTGACCAGGACCATGTTGTTGTTCGGGTCGGCGCCGCCGCCCGTGGGATCGGTTTCCGTCGCGCCGGTGTCGTCGGTGCCGACGTAGGTGGCGACGACGTGCCGACGCACGTCGAAGACCTGGAAAGTGATCGTGCCGCCGGGCGAGACGGTGCGGTTGCGGCGTTTGGTCGAGTCGTAGCCGAAGTCGGTCTGGTCGTAGTTCGCGCCCGCCGTCCCCGCGCCGTTGGCCGGCATCGTGTGGTAGACGCGCGTCGAGCCGAGCAGACAGCAATCGGTGTACTGGTACGTGGTCCAGCGGACGTAGGACGACTGGGGAAAACTGTCCGTTGGCTGGAGCTTGCCCGCGGTGCTGGCCCGTACCGCCTGGATCCGCTCCAATACGTTGCCGTTGTGGTCGGATCGGGTGATCGAGACGGGATTGACCAGCGTGTACGTGTAGTCGGGGGCCGTGCCGGTGGCGTAGCCTTGCGCGGTCCAGGTCTCGTGCGCGGCGTCCTGGAACACCGTCCAGCGGGCGGTACGCACGGGCGTGGCGGCGCCGTTCAAGTCGACGGTGTGCCAGGGGCCGAGTTCTTCGATCAACCGGCCGCGGGCGTCGTGTTGATAATCGCTGATCAGGTGCAAGCCGCCCCCGACCGGCGTGGTCCAACCGGCGGGTGCGTCGCCGACTTGGCTGGTGTCCACGTCCCGGATCGTCTGCACCCGCGCGCCGGTGGCCGCGTCGTAGTTGTGCCGCGTGAGGTAGCCGCGCTCGTCTTTGAGCCAAACCAGGCTGCCGTTGGCGTCGAACCGTTCGACGCGGGTGGCCGAGGTGCCCGAGCCGTTTTGCAGGGCCGGCACGGCGGGCAGGGTGGTCGTGCGCTGCTGCATCTGGACCGTGCCGGAGTGCCACGTGCAGTCGTAACTGGTGTCGATCGCGCCGCTGCCGTCCTCGTGGCGAAACTCGGTCCGCTTGGCGACGGGATGGACCGTGACGCCGCCGGCAGTGTGCGTGGCGTACTCGAAAGCGGCCTGTTGGATCGGCTCGCCCGCGCTGCCGTGCTTGATCTTCCGGAACTGTACCCGGCCGCGAGCCCCGACGCCGGCCGTTTCGGCGTAATAATCGGTCACGTGGATCAGGCCCGCATCGGTGTTGAGCGTTACGTTCAGATCCGCGTACGCATCGTCGTAGTCGACGACCGCCGACGGCCGGGCCCGCTCGATCTGCCGGCCGTCCGCATCGTATGTGCGGGCTTCGATCCAGCGCTGCGAACCGGCGCGGAGTTCTTTGATCAGGATCTGTCCGATGCAGTTGGTGTACACGATGTGCTCGCTGCCGTCCGGCCGCGTTTCGACTGTCTTGATTTTCCAGTGATCGTAAGCGTCGCTGTGCGCGCTGGCGGTGTACTCGAACGTGTAACTCCGCCCCCCGCCGTCCCGCACTTCGCGCGTCACGCGTTGCTGGTCGCTGTAATGGTGGTGGACAAAATGAGCGTCTCCCCTGGCCGCCTTTAGCCGCGCATAAGTCACCCCCTTTATCAGGGCAGTGAGAAAGGTGCAGCCGATGATCAGTAGCATTACGACTGAGAAAAAAAAACCGTCCTGGAGTGTTCAATCTGAACGTTTCAAGGCCAATTGGTTTGATCCCGTTTTTGTTCCTTTTCGCGGCGAACGTCTTCTCCCAAATCCTCGCCGACCAGGCCGGGCGAGTAGCACGGATGGCAAAGCCGGGGCACGGATAGGAGCCTCGCAGAGTCTGCAACTCGCTCGATACTTGCGGCTTATCCGTGCCCCGGCTTTGCCATCCGTGCTATTTTGGGTTGCGGGATCGATTCTTGATGGAACGAAATCAGCATGCCAGAAAGACCGAAATCTAGCGGAGCTTTCACGAATTGAACATGCCACCCCCGTCCCCTTTCCGCCCAGTCAGGCTTGGATCAAAGCATCGAAGGACTTGGGTTCTCGAACTCAGTATTGAGCAGGTACTCGCGGAACGTCTCGCTCGGTTCTTCCAACTCAGACGGAGCAAGCAAGACAAGTGTTACGATATCCGCCTGGGTTGACGATGGCAGTCCGTCAAGAAATGGTTCGACAAACGAATCGCGCTCTTCGCGCGGTATTGACTCGAACCGTTTGTCAACCACTCGGACGCGGAGCGACGCCGAATTGTATCGATACGCATCGACCCGTTCCAAGCCAGCGTCGTGCAGCTTATGTTCGACCATCCGGGATTCATCCGTCCGCTTATGCTCCCATTTGGACAGTTTGTTTCGTCGTCATCATAGTTCACCTTTGACCCAGTCACGGATTTCAACGATGTCCACCGGCATGCGGAGCGTCTTGAACCGACCGGCGTAACGCGGCGGCGACGGACACGCACGCCATTCTCGAGGACGAGACCGCCGCTCGCGTTCACCCCTGGTTCGGCCGCGTCCGGCGTCCCTTTCTGTCTCCGTTGCCTCAATTACCCAGTATATGCTCCTGACCCCTTCAGCCTACGCTTGTTTAAGGAATAGATATGGTATTGGCAGAGCGGGATTTCTCGCGTGTCGCCTCGCCTTCGGGGTTCGTTTCCCTCACCGCCCGGAACATCCTGCGGCCGTGTCGCCCTGCTTCCGGTTCATTTGGTTCTTTCTTTGGGTAATCTTCCAGCCAGCTATTGAATGCGGTCTGCGTTTTCGCCATCCAGGCCTTGAACCTCCGTTGGTCCAGCACACAGGTCTTTAAGGTCGCCAATTACCTCTTCTAGCGTACGCTTCGTTTCTTCGGCCTGACGAAGCGAGGGGACCTTTAAGCCAGATTTCGGAGAGCGGGAAAGCACGTTCTCGAATGGGATGAAGGGTTGAAATACATAGAAGTGGTGAGGAAGATCGCATGACATCGAGTTATGATCAAGGCGGAAGTATCCTTGATAAACAAACGTTTCAATCGCGACTTGCGAAGACACTGCCCAGGGCGCTGCCTCACGTGACACAATTCCGGCATGGTAGTAGGCATCACCGATTTTGAACTTGCCATGGCTCATGTGCTTCTCCTGCGTTCCTATTATTGGCCGATAACGCATCGTCGTCTGGCTTGCGAATGCTCAGCGATCATTTTCGCTTTTCCCCCGCGTGCATTGCTACCACGTAAAGCAATGCAGGACCCGACATTTCTACCTAACCTTAGTTCCTTCAGATCCCCTTCCTCTTTCTGCTTGGCTTCCCGCCTCCTCTTCCGCAGCAGTCGCCATATCCCGTTGGGTCCCACAGATCCCTGCGTGACTGTTCATCCTCGTCGATGTTTCCTGTGCATGGATAACGAAAATCTTCACGTTCTTCTACCCCGCGGTCGAAATTCGGCTTTTTATGATTAAACTGAAATGGGGAATCGTCTGGACACCGACAAGCCCATATGCAAGCCAGCGTTGACCCCGAAGAGCCCTTCCTCTTGCAGATAGTATCGAACATCTTGCACTCACCGTAGTCTTTCCCCTCGGGATCCGTCCGAATCGATGGATTGCTCCCAATATAGCGATACACGTTCACATCTCCTCCTTCATATCCAATCGGATCCCTGCTCACGAACCTTCCCAAGTCGGCACTGTAGTACCGATTTCGATAGTAATACAGCCCCGTCTCGGCGTCGAGTTCGCGGCCCGTGTACAGCGTGACGTTGTCGTAGCTCGACGCGCTGCGGCTATTGGTCCAGGTGGCGTCGTAGATCGTGGCCACGCCGTAGGGGGAGTAGACGTAACGTTCCACCGCGTCGCCGGCGGTGTCCAGCAGGCCGGTGACGTTGAAGTTGGCGTCGTTCAGGAAGTACAGGCGCCGGTCGTCGCACAGGCCGTTGGCGCCGGTGTTCTCGTCGCGCAGCACGGCCGCATCGATGTAGCGCTGGCTCCAGACGTACTGGTGCTTGGGCTGCAGGGTCTCGGGTTCGGCCGATTGGGTATCGCTCTGGCGGGTCTCCAGGATCTGCCAAGCCGAATTGTAGTAGTCGTGGACGTAGGTGTCGATGCCGCTGGGACTCGAGGGAGCACCGCTGTCCACGTGGCGCTTGATCCTGCGATTGAGGCCATCGTACTCGTAGCGCGCGATGACCGTCTGGCCGTCCTTGACCTCGACCAGCCGGTTCCAGGCGTCGTAGGTGGCGGTCAAGCCGTCGGCCAGGTTGGCCGGTTTGGGGATGGTGGTCATGTTGCCGTTGCGGTCGTGCTCCGGGTCGGCCCAGTTGGTCCCGGTCGCGGCCGTGATGGCGGTGATCTCGTTGACCGGGTTGTGCGTGCGGCCCTGATCCAGGTCGGTGCTGCCCGACGTCTTCTGCACATAGCCCGGCCAGTTGCCGGTCATGTCCAGCGACCAGTCCTCTTCCCGAGCTGGCGTGCCCGTGATGCCGTCCTTGTTGGCGTTCAACTCGCCGCGCTGGAATTCGATCAGGCGGCTAACTTGATCATGGCCGTACAATTCGTCCCGGCCGCTGGTGAGCGTGTTCTCACGGTACAGCCGGTTCGAAGCCCGATCGTAGCCGTAGGTGTAGCGGTCGCGGTCGGTGCTGGCACCGTAATCGTACCAGCGATGGTCGATCACGCGAGCGAAGCGGTCGAACCCGGCGTACTCGCCGGGCGTGCCGCTGTCGTAATTCAGTTCGACCTCCGGCTCGACGTAGTCTTCCACCACGATTCGGCCGATGCCCAGGTACGCGTATTCGGCGAGCATGTCGCCGGGCGAACCGCTGTCGTCGTCGCGAAGGGCGGCCACCCGGCCCAGCGCATCATCCATGCCGTCGTTGGCACCGTAGTCCAAGTGGATCCGGCGCCCGTTGGGATAACGCATGGAGATCGGCCGCAGGCCGTGGGTGAATACGCCGCCGGAGGCCGTGGTGTCGTAATCGTATTGCACGTACAGCGTGTTGCCGTCCTGGACGCCCGCATGCTCCTGGTATTCCTTGACCGGCATCCCGAGGTCGTTGTACTCGAACACCAATTCGTTGCGCACATTGCCGCTGCCGACGGCGGAATCGTCGTACGTGGCGACGCCTTCAACCAATCCGCTGACGTCATAGGTCGTGCTGATCCGGCGTGCCGTGCCGTCCACACCGCCACCCAGGCTTGTCACCCGGTCGTGGATGCGCCGACCGAGTTTGTCGTAGTCGAAGGCATGCACGGTTTCGTTCTGGTCTTTGGTCTCGGTGCGTTGACCCTGCCGGTTGTACCGGTGCTCGATGCGGTCGTACACTTCGTCGGGTCCGTCGCCCAGCGGATCGGCCGTGTCGTCGGAATCCGGGTAGATTTCGGCACGCAACAAGTCGCTGCGCGCAATCTCGCTGTCGGTGAGCGTGGTGCCGTAGACGTAGCGTGTCACTTGATCGCCGGTGGCAGGATTCTTGGCCACTAGCGTGAGCAACTGGCCATCCGGGCCGTAGCTCGTCTCGACCGTGACGTCCTCGTCGGGGTGGTCGATGTCCACGATGCCGTCGACGTAGTTCTGGACGCTCCTGAGGCTGCGGCCCGCGGCGTCGAAGAACTGCCGGTCCTCGCGGCCCGCGGGGTCGATGGTTTGGAATGCCTCCCCGGCATCGTTGTAGCCAATCGTTGTGACCAGGACCGTGTCGGACCGCTCCGGGATCGTGTTTGGACGGACGAAGGCGGCGCCGCCGTTGGTACCGTAGTTGCCGGTAGCAATTTCGCGGCCGATCGCGTCATGCCACTGCGCGCTGTACGTCACGCGCGCCTTCGGATCGGTGGACGCGTCGCCCAGCGCGCCGGTCTGTGAGGCCGGGGCGTTGTGGTAGCGCTGCCGTCTGGTTGTCTGGATGACGTTGGAAGCGTTGTCGTAGTCGGTCTCGGTCTGTTCGAGGATTGTATCGTCGACGACAGTGCCGGCCTGGGAATACGTGGTCTCGTCCAGGTCGTAGCCCGTGTATTGGGTCGTCTGCCGGCCTATGCCGTCGTACACGGTCTTGCTGAACAGCTTCGCGCCGGACGGCAGGCTCTTGATCACGTTGCCCGCCGCGTCGTACCAGGTGTTGTCGACCATTGCGTTGTCAACCGTGCCGGTGCTGGGATCGACGGCGTAGCGGATGGTGCGGTACACGCGGCCGCGGTCGTCGTACAGCGTGTCGTTGCGCGCGATCAGGTTCCCCTGCGCCGTGGTGTCGTAACGCTCCGTTCGGGTGACACGACTGAAGTTGTCGTAGGTGAGCTGCTCGTAGAAGTCGATCTCGCCGTCGGTGGCCGTGCGGCGGTTGCGCCAGTCGTAGACGAACTGGGTGACGCGCGCGGTGTCGGCGTCGACGTGTTGGGTCTGCTCGGTCAGGTTGCCGTCACCGCCGGCTTGGCCGTGGTCGTACTGGTAGGACGTGACCAGGACCATGTTGTTGTTCGGGTCCGCGCCGTCGCCGGTGGGATCGGTTTCCGTCGCGCCGCTGTCGTCGGTGCCGACGTAGGTGGCGACGACGTGCCGACGCACGCCGAAGACCTGGAAGGTGATCGTACCGCCGGGCGAGACGGTGCGGTTGCGGCGTTTGGTCGAGTCGTAGCCGAAGTCGGTCTGGTCGTAGTTCGCGCCCGCCGTCCCCGCGCCGTTGGCCGGCATCGTGTGGTAGACGCGCGTCGAGCCGAGCAGACAGCAATCGGTGTACTGGTACGTGGTCCAGCGGACGTAGGACGACTGGGGAAAACTGTCCGTTGGCTGGAGCTTGCCCGCGGTGCTGGCCCGTACCGCCTGGATCCGCTCCAATACGTTGCCGTTGTGGTCGGATCGGGTGATCGAGACGGGATTGACCAGCGTGTACGTGTAGTCGGGGGCCGTGCCGGTGGCGTAGCCTTGCGCGGTCCAGGTCTCGTGCGCGGCGTCCTGGAACACCGTCCAGCGGGCGGTACGCACGGGCGTGGCGGCGCCGTTCAAGTCGACGGTGTGCCAGGGGCCGAGTTCTTCGATCAACCGGCCGCGGGCGTCGTGTTGATAATCGCTGATCAGGTGCAAGCCGCCCCCGACCGGCGTGGTCCAACCGGCGGGTGCGTCGCCGACTTGGCTGGTGTCCACGTCCCGGATCGTCTGCACCCGCGCGCCGGTGGCCGCGTCGTAGTTGTGCCGCGTGAGGTAGCCGCGCTCGTCTTTGAGCCAAACCAGGCTGCCGTTGGCGTCGAACCGTTCGACGCGGGTGGCCGAGGTGCCCGAGCCGTTTTGCAGGGCCGGCACGGCGGGCAGGGTGGTCGTGCGCTGCTGCATCTGGACCGTGCCGGAGTGCCACGTGCAGTCGTAACTGGTGTCGATCGCGCCGCTGCCGTCCTCGTGGCGAAACTCGGTCCGCTTGGCGACGGGATGGACCGTGACGCCGCCGGCAGTGTGCGTGGCGTACTCGAAAGCGGCCTGTTGGATCGGCTCGCCCGCGCTGCCGTGCTTGATCTTCCGGAACTGTACCCGGCCGCGAGCCCCGACGCCGGCCGTTTCGGCGTAATAATCGGTCACGTGGATCAGGCCCGCATCGGTGTTGAGCGTTACGTTCAGATCCGCGTACGCATCGTCGTAGTCGACGACCGCCGACGGCCGGGCCCGCTCGATCTGCCGGCCGTCCGCATCGTATGTGCGGGCTTCGATCCAGCGCTGCGAACCGGCGCGGAGTTCTTTGATCAGGATCTGTCCGATGCAGTTGGTGTACACGATGTGCTCGCTGCCGTCCGGCCGCGTTTCGACCGTCTTGATTTTCCAGTGATCGTAGGCCTCGCTGTGCGCGCTGGCGGTGTACCCGAACGTGTAACTCCGCCCGCCGCCGTCCCGCACTTCCCGCGTCACGCGTTGCTGGTCGTCGTACTCGAGATACTGGTCGGCGTACTGGGCCACGACCGCGTCGGGCTCTTCGAGCGGTTCCAAGCCGTCCTGGAGCATGCGGGCGTAAGGCTCCGGCCCGACGACGTATTTCAGGCCGTGGGGAAAGCCGCGTTCGTCGTCCGGCTGGTAGTACCGATAGCAGCGCACCGCCGTGTCGGCCCAACCGGCGCCGTCCGGGACCTGGGTCGCGGCCCGTTTCAAATCGCCCTCGTTGCCGAACGATTCGTCCGGACCATAGTAATCATACGCGGCCCGGCGGAGATCCGTCCAGTCCTCCTCGCCGGCGCGCTGGCGGAGGGTGACCGAGGCGATGCGGCCTTCGGGGTTGTAGGTGTACCGGAACGCCTGCGTCTGCGCGCTCGCGCCGTCGCCCGTGCTGCGCTACCGGGGCTTCGCTGGCGTCATCCGGACAACAGGCCGATTCGTCGGGGGCTTCGGCCGCAACCTCGGCGGTACCGTCGGCCGGAGAGGGACAGCACGCGGGCGCCGCGGACCCGACCACGGAGTTCGACTTAGTCGGCTTTAGCCGACTCCCTGTCTGCCACCAGTTTCAACTGGTGGTTGGAAGGTCAAAAAGAACCTCATTTTAGCCGGCTTCAGCCGGGCTTCTCGATCGTGGTTTCAACCGAGGGTTGCCTGGTGACGGGGAATGTCTCAAGACATGACAAGAAGTCCGGCTCAAGCCGGCTTGAGAGGAAGTTGGGCAAACCTGCTTCCACCAGCTGAAGCTGGTGGCAAACAGGAGAGCCGGCTGAAGCCAGCTAAAAGACACACGCACAAAAATCTTTTACATTACTAACAATAAAGAAACAACGGGGCTTTCTCCACCATGGGCTTATCGCCCAGCTTCCAGGTTCCCTTTCGGACAAGTCGTTGCGCATGGTGAGTCCGCGCGGTTCCAAGCAGTGCCACACGCGCACGGCCACGCGCGCG
>Ga0366818_10316_pt1 | contig 11247 bp, 11 predicted proteins | sample TotcelFGM3001N14_FD_207090 | JGI IMG/M metagenome (GOLD analysis project Ga0366818, IMG submission 207090) | Enriched cells from coal bed in the Powder River Basin, Montana, United States - Total cells FGM rep3 HSBNCT.FGM.300.1.N14 ...
TAAAAGGACGCAACGGGGAAAAAATGATTGATCAGATACCTATCAAGGCTGCCACTAATTATCAAATCTGCAGCAGATGTGTGATGGATACAACGGATCCGGCAATATCTTTCGATGCGCAGGGCGTCTGCAATCATTGCCATACTTATGATGAAATTGTCCAAAAAAAGGTTTTTACTGGTGATGAGGGCAAAATAAAAGTTCAGCAACTAATTGAGCAGATTAAACAAGCAGGGTCAAATAAAGACTACGATTGCCTTATCGGGGTTAGTGGGGGGGTGGATAGCACCTTTGTGGCCTATAAGGTAAAAGAGTTAGGATTGAGGCCGCTGGCGGTCCATCTGGACAATGGTTGGGATTCTGAACTGGCGGTCAATAATATTGAAAAGGTGCTAAAGAAATTAGACATTGAACTCTATACCCATGTTATTGACTGGGAAGAGTTTAAGGATTTACAATTAGCTTTTTTAAGGGCTTCCACTCCGGATTCGGAAATTCCCAGTGATCATGCGATTATTTCTTTAATGTACCAAATGGCCCAAAAAGTCGGCGTTAAATATATCATCTCGGGAATCAACGCCAGAACTGAAAGTCATCTCCCCCAAGCCTGGTCTCAGGGTTTAATGGACTGGAAATATATTAAAAACGTCCACCAACAGTTCGGCCAGGGGAAGCTCAAAACCTATCCCCATACGACTTTCTGGGCCTTTAACCTGTACCGGCTCAGGTTTACCTGGATTGATATTCTCAATTATATTGATTATGTTAAAAAAGACGCCATGAAAATACTGGAAGATGAATTGGGGTGGATCTATTATGGGGGGAAACACTACGAATCCATCTATACCCGATTCTATCAGGGATATATCCTCCCCAAAAAGTTCGGCTATGATAAACGTAAAATGCATTTTTCCAGCCTGATCTGTTCCGGGGAGATGACCCGTGAAGAAGCCCTGGCCCAGCTCACAAACGAAATCTATCCCCTGGAACTCCAAGCTGCGGATCTAGAATATGTTCTCAAAAAATTCGGTCTTACGGAGGCGGAGTTTGAGGCAATAATGCAGCTGCCGGCCAAAACCATCCGGGATTACCCGGCCTACGACAGTTTTTACCAGGGCGCCATATATAGTGCCGCCCGGAGCGTCTATCAATTTTTCCGACCGGAATTAAGGCCCTTGATGCAATAAGCCCCATGGAAAAAATGACCGGGGACGGGAGACCGAAGGCAGAGGTATGGTTCCTGAGCTCCCGTCCCCGTCAATTCTAAGGAAAAGCTATGACTGTTCAAAAGAAAATGGAATTTATCGATCTAAAAACTCAACAGCAACAGATATATCCCGCCCTGATGAGGAATATCCAACGGGTCTTAGAGCATGGGCAATACATCATGGGGCCGGAAATCAAGGAACTCGAGGACCGTTTAGCTGACTTTGTGGGCGTCAGGCAAGTAATTTCCTGCTCTTCCGGGACTGATGCCTTACTTATCCCCTTGTTGGCTTATGGAGTCGGCCCTGGGGACGCGGTCTTCACCACGCCTTTTACCTTTATCTCCACTGCCGAAGTCATCCAGTTATTAGGGGCGACGCCAATTTTTGTGGATATTGACTTGCGCACTTTTAATATTAATCCTCAGGCCCTGGATGAAGCAATCGCCCATTGCCGTGTCCCTTTAACACCCAAAGGCATAATAACCGTAGATCTTTTTGGCCTACCGGCAGATTATGCCGCCCTCAAGGCCATCGCCCAAAAGCATGGGCTCTTTGTCCTGGAAGACGCGGCCCAAGCCTTTGGAGCCACCTATCAAGGCAACCCTGCCTGTTCTTTGACCGAGGTGGGCGCTACCTCTTTCTTTCCGGCCAAACCTTTGGGGGGGTACGGCGACGGTGGGGCGATCTTTACTGACGACGAAGGACTGGCCGAAGTGATGCGCTCCATTCGGGTGCATGGTCAAGGAAGCCATAAATATGACAATGTGCGGATCGGCATCAATGGCCGTCTGGATACACTGCAGGCGGCAATTTTACTGGCTAAGCTAGATGTCTTTCCTCAGGAAGTCAAGGTCCGCCAGGAGGTGGCCCAGCGCTACAGCGAAGCCCTGCGCTCCATTGTCGAAGTGCCTTATGTGCCGCCTGATTGCATGTCGGCCTGGGCGCAGTATTCGGTGCTCAGCGATCAGCGAACCTTTTTCCAGGAGAAGCTCAAGCAGGCTAATATTCCCTCCGTAGTTTATTACCCGACGCCCCTGCATCTGCAGACGGCTTTTCATCATTTGGGATATAAACCCGGCGATTTTCCCGTTAGTGAGCAAGTCTCGGAACGCATCTTCAGCCTTCCCATGCATCCCTATTTAACTCCTGATGCTCAACAAAGGATCATTGATGCCTTTTTGGGATAATACAACCTCTCGGGTGGAACCGGAATGATGAAGCTAAAAAAATGTTTTTTTATTCATATGGAGCAACATAATAATCCTTACCACGGCAATTACCGAAAAACCCTGGCGCAATATCAAGCCTTACAAGAAATCTTTACAGTTAAATTAATATATCAAGGTGTTAGCTTCAGCAACAAGTGGCTGCGGCTCTTAAACGGCAGTGTTATTGTTCCTCTCTGGCTGGGCCGGCAACTGTGGATTAACCCCGGCAGCGTTGTCTACTATCGTTATTATCCTCAATATTTCATGTTGCATTGGATCTTATATTTTCTGAGGAAAAGGGCGCTGCTCTTTGTAGAAATTAATACTAAAAATAGAGAGGAATTTAAATTAACTAACAAGATTCTCTATTTCTTAAATTTTTTAGGGGAAAAAATTGCTTATAAGGCTGCCGCCGCGGTGCTACCCGTAACTCCGGAGCTGGGGGACTACGTCCGTTCCATTGAACCGCATTGCCGCACCAGGGCCCTGGGGAATGGCTATGATCCCCTGGCCTCGGATCTAACTGCCGCGGAAATTTCATTGGATGCCGAGCTGGTAGAATCCGTTCGCCGGGGTAAAGGCAAAACGAAGTTCATTTTTATCTTTAGCGAAGGACATGTTTGGCAAGGGTTAGATAAAATAATAAATATAATTAATGAGTTGGAAAAATCCTGTCTTTATATCGTAGGTAGAAAGGACCGCCTGGGGCAGATGGGGATTGCGGCGGAACAATTACCCGGCGACAAATTTTTTCTTTTGGGGACAAGAAATTTCGGGGAACTGAAGTATCTCTATAATAATGTTGATTTTGCCTTCGGCAGTTTCGCCTGGGAACGGGTAAAGATGAAAGAAGCGGTGCCCCTAAAGGTAAGGGAATATCTGTATTTCGGCTTGCCGGTGATTATCGGCTATAATGATCCCCAATTAAAAGGAGCCCTCTTTATCCACAATTATCAAGACATGGAAAAATTGCGCGGCTTTCTCGCCCAACCTTTTGATCGGGAATCAATCAGGAATTACACTAAAAAATATCTTTCCTGGCGGACGATTTTAACCGAGATGTTTACCACTGAACCGACGTTAATGAGTGTTGGACCGGGGACAAAAGACGCAAGACAGGGAATGTAAGTCCAATAAGCTTACCCCCGTCTCCGGTTATTCTTTGCATGAGAGGGAGACAATGATTTGAACAATATTAAGGATCCCATCAAAGGGATCTTTAAAGGTATTAAGGGGGCGATATCCAAGGATACGATAAAATTAATTATTACTCTGCCCTTATTGGCTAGTATTTTAATTTATTGGTCTCTTTTACTAATTATAGTTATTCCGTTAATAATGCTGGAAATATTATGCCATGCCAAACCATCCTCTCAAGATGAGGGGGCAGACTTTCTCCGCCATCTAGCGCCGTCGCAGGCAGGAAGGGCAAGTAATACTCTTAAGCCTGATTTAGCAGAGGAGCTGCTGTTTGATCGGCGCACCGACCTGTCCAAAATAGATGGCTGTCACACCCGCAATGTCACTTATCGCTGGTCAATCTTTGAGGAAGCTTTAAAAAAGGTTGATTGCCGAGGTCATGCCATCAAGGCCCTGGATTTTGGGGCGGGATCATTGCGAGACAGCTTGGCAATGGCCCAGAGAGGTTACGCGGTAACTTCTTTTGATATGGATAAAGCGTCCTTGCAGCGCTATTGGCAAAGTTATAATTGGGAGGGTGCGGCCTCGCCGGAGATTTGTACCGGCTCCCTTGACCAACTAAGGGGGCGCAAATTCGATGTTATCACCGCCTTTGACGTGATCGAACATTTGGAAGAGCCGCGGCAATGTCTATTAATGCTCCGATCTTTGCTGAAAGATGATGGAGTAATGCTGATAACTGTCCCCAATGGTCGCAGTCTCCTGGAAACCTATAGCAGCCTCCGGAAAAAATATGCCCTCAGCCTTATAGAGATGGGTAAAGTTGCCTTTGGGGCGGCCCATCTGCAATTTAATTCCCCGGCAGGGTGGAAAGAAAAATTTACTTCTTGGGGCTTCCATATTCAATCTCATGATATGGCCATCGGTTTTTTGGTAAACGACCTTTTTTACGGGATGATAGCCAACCCTATCCGCCTGGTTGTTGCACCTGTCCTGGGAAAAATTGCTGATAGATTCTCTCTTTCTTTTGATCCCGCATCTTTTGAAAATATCTTTCTTGCCTCCGGGCTGATGGAAAGAGTGAACCGTGTCGATCAATGGCTTAAACCCCTTGGCCGGAATCAATTCGGCTGGTGTCTTTTTGTTTTACAGAAAGATTGGTTAGAAAAGGAATATAACAATGCTTAATGTTGGATTAGTTGGCTGTGGGCGAATTGCCAAAAGGCATGCCGAGCTGTTAGGATACGACAATATCAAGGGGGCCAGGCTAGCGGCGGTTTGTGATCTAGAAGAAGGTAAAGCCCAAAAGCTCAGCGAGCTCTTTAAAGTTCCATATTACTTAGATATGGATGAGATGATGTCTAAGGAAACCCTGGATGTAGTTTCAGTTCTTACCCCTAGCGGTTCACACGCTGAACATGTCGTTAATCTGGCCAAATATAGGAAACATATAATAGTGGAAAAACCCATGGCGCTTACTCTGGCCGGCGCTGATGATATGATCCGGGCCTGTGCGGAAAATAATGCGAAGTTATTTGTGGTAAAACAGAACCGTTTTAATGTGCCAGTGATTAAACTGCGAGAAGCAATGGAAGCTGGACGCTTTGGGAAATTGGTGCTGGGCACAGTACGGGTCAGATGGTGTCGTCGACAGGAATATTACGATTTAGATGATTGGCGGGGCACCTGGGCCTATGATGGAGGGGTTCTGGCCAATCAAGCCAGCCACCACGTCGATTTACTGGAATGGATGATGGGGGAGGTGGATAGCGTCTTTGCTAAAAGCACTACGGCCCTGGTTGATATTGAAACCGAAGATACTGCCGTGGTTACCGTAACGTTTCACAATGGAGCCTTAGGAATAATCGAAGCTACCACCGCCACCCGACCTAAAGATTTGGAGGGATCAATTTCTATCCTGGGAGCAAATGGGACGGTGGAGATCGGGGGCTTTGCCGTCAATCAGATGAAGGTGTGGAATTTTGTTGAAGAGACTCCCGAGGATAAAGAAGTAATAGAACAATATTCCGTAAATCCTCCGAATGTTTATGGCTATGGGCATCAGGCCTACTATCAGCATGCCGTGGATTGTATTATCAATAATAAGCAACAGTTAGTGGATGGCCTGGAAGGCCGAAAAAGTCTGGAGCTGATTCTGGCCATGTATGAATCCATTGAAACCGGCGAAGAAGTCTTTTTGAGATTTAAACCGCAGAAATGTAAATTGGGGATTAAATGAGATCGACCTCCCCCATATTCTCCTATCCCCTTGGGGGAGAGAGTGAGGATGAGGGGGACTGCGAACCTGGAAAAAAACGGGGCCAGGAAAGAAAATTTCCTGGCCCTATTTTTTGGGGTCATAGAGTTGTGGGCAGGTCGTTTAAAGCTTTTACCACCCACTCTTGTTTACAATATTGATGAAATTTTCAGGGGCGGTATACCCAAAAATTTAAGACCGTTTAAGTTAGCTTAAACAAACAGTAGTATTAATTGCCTCAGTTATTATTATTTCTTGGTTTTATCCATCTTCGGGACATCTTTAGGAATACTGGCTGGATCTGCTCCCATTTTTTTCTGTAATTTTAAGATATTGTCCCCAATAACCGCGGCAATCGAGGTGCCGGTGGTTTTAGTGAACTCTTTTTCCGGCATAACTGCCGTGCACAGACCACCGGTAAAACATACCTGACTCGACACCCTATAAGGATATTTGGTGACTTCCTTTTCCGCGTTATTCATATAGGTCATAGCTTCTTGCAGTTTGCCCTGCCGCTCCATAATCGCCGCCAGGTTATTGTTGGCATAGGGATTATAGGTATCCATTTTTATTACTTTTTCAAACTCTGTCTGGGCGGCCTTATAATCACCCTTTTCCATAAAGCCGTAACCTAACTTAAGCGGGGTGAAGACATCCTCGCTCATGGGCCGGGGTTGAGCCAATACCATGGAACTGCTGTAACACAGGGTCACTGCCAACGCTAAGGCAAATACCGATAAAAATACCGTTCTACGATTATTTCGCATCCTTATCCTCCTCCAAAGATTGTGTGGAATTAAGAGCCGCCCCATTTGATCGTATCAACTTAAATATTTTCGGCCTTAATGTCAAGAAAATGTCAAGGAGCAGCGTAAGAAAAAGGCGGGGGACAGGGACATAAAAACTTGTTCTCCGACTTCCGGTCATTATTTGCAAAGTTTGCCGGCGCTCGGATAAGAATGATTATTATAAGAACTCCAGATTTTCAGCGATCATTTGATAACCTGCCTTATTTTTTGTCGATATAGACAAAACTCCGGTAACAATAATCTGTCCATCCCAGTCTTGAGTGGTGAGGCGGTTGATGGTGTTTTTATCGGGGAGGTTGCCAAAGATGACTTCAAGGGCTCCCGGCGAACCTTTAAGATAAAATGATTTTCGATGAATAATCACCATGCCGAGCTTGCCGCGTACTGTTAGTCGATTTCCTAAAAAGGTGTCTTTTTCCCTTAAAACCTGATCCACCGTCAGGGGTTGCGGAGATTGAGCTTCGAGGGGCGCCGGCAAAGTTGTTAAATTTTTTAAGGTTTTTTCCTCTTGCCCAGGTTGGCTGATGTCTGGAGCCTTTTCTGGACCGGGAGGCTGGCGTTCTCCCAGAATCAATAATTTTTGCTGGCCCGCCTCCAATTGCCCGAGCTTTAATTTGATTTCCGCCAACTCGGATCGCACCGTCTTAAGTTCTTGCTGGATATCTTTGATTTGCGGGGAGGTCGGTTCACAGCCAGCCAAGATTATTAATCCGAGAATAAGTAAAAGGACCTTTAGCCTTGGCCGGCAACACGGACCAAGGAATCTCAGCTGTTGGACTTTCAAAGTCACCGTTGTCTCCTCTCGGCATGAATAGATTCTGTCCCTATTTTTAGTAGTCCGGAACTAGACGAGGGATGGAAGAGAGAAGAATCAATACCCCATCTCTAGTCTTTCAATCCCCCCTTTTATATCATCGGGAATTTATTGTAGCTGTCAATGGGAAAATTTCTGGACTAATATTGAGGTTACGTTAAAATTATTCATGCCCTGGAAATTTTTAATTACCATGGGTTCATGTCTGACGTTGATTTGAGCTAGTTTAGGAGATTTCATTTATGACACGTATTTTAGTTACGGGCGGCGCCGGTTTTATCGGCTCCCATCAGGTGATCAATGGGAGCATGGCGAATGGTTACTTCTCCCCGGGTAATGGCCGCGGCGGCTAAAAAAGTCCCGGCCTCAATGCGATCCGGCATGATGCTATAGCTGGCGGGACCTAGATTTTTCACGCCCCGAATGGTCAGGACATCGCTGCCGATTCCTTGGATGTCAGCTCCCATGGCGGTTAAAAAATTGGCCAGGTCAGCCACTTCCGGTTCCTGGGCGGCATTCCGGATGACGGTGGTGCCTCGGGCCAGGGTGGCGGCCATCATCAGATTTTCCGTGCCGGTGACCGTGGGGATATCCAGGATTATATTGGCTCCCTGCAGCCGTTTTACCGTCGCTTCCACATAGCCATGCTGGAGTGTGACCTTGACACCCATTTCCTCCAGGCCTTTCAAGTGGAGATTGATGGGCCTGGCTCCGATGGCGCAACCTCCCGGCAAAGAGACCCGGGCCCTACCGGCTCGGGCTACCAGGGGGCCCAAGACCAGAACCGCCGCCCGCATGGTCTTGACCAATTCATAAGGGGCTTCCCAGGAGGAAAGATTGACAGTATCCACCGCCAATCCCTTGTCGTCGGAAAAACTTGCCCCCAGGCTCCCCAATAATTTTTTGGTAGTGCGAATATCAGCTAAATTAGGGACATTAGAGAGATGGTGGATCCCTGGAGCTAATAGGGTAGCTGCGAGTATGGGCAGAGCGGCATTTTTGGCGCCACTGATGGTAACTTCACCTTTGAGGGGGATTCCCCCTTCGATCACGATTTTATCCATATTGGTTCGATTATCATAAACATGGTGTAATTTCAACGATTATCTGAGCGAAAATCGTTCTCATCTGTTGATGACACCATCAGATAGGATGATATGAAGAGTAAAGAGTTTTATGTTGCGGGTTTGATTAAAAGAGTTTACCTATCTGTATCTATCAGATAAGTCAGCAATTTATTATTGCATCCCTTCTCCCAACTAAAAACTCGAAACTCTGAGGAGGATATCTTACTCGATGCAACTTAAAGAACATCTTCTCCATATCTATCAATGCCTCTGGGAGGCCTTGGGACCGCAAGGATGGTGGCCGGGCGACAGCCCTTTTGAAGTGGCGGTAGGGGCAATCTTGGCTCAAAACACTAACTGGAATAATGTGGCTTGCGCTATTGCCCACCTTAAGGCGGCCAACCAACTTACTCCTGCGGCCCTGTGGGAATTGCCGGAACCGGAATTGGCTGAATTTCTTCACCCCACCGGCTATTACAACCTTAAAGCCCGCCGTTTAAAAAATTTCCTGGAATTTCTTTTTTCTAACTACCAAGGTTCGCTAGCAGTTATGGCTACTGAGGATTTGGTGGCTTTACGGCCTGCCTTGCTGTCCGTTAAAGGTATCGGCCCGGAGACGGCTGACAGCATTCTTTTATACGCCCTAGAAAAACCTACGTTTGTAGTGGATGCCTATACTTTTAGAATACTTTCCCGCCATGCCCTGGTGGCTGAATCATGTTCCTATGATGAATTACAGCAGATTTTCTTTGATCACTTGCCGGTCGAGGTGGGTCTATATAAGGAATATCATGCCCTCTTAGTGCGTTTGGGGAAATCGTATTGCCGCCCTCAACGGCCTTTATGCGAACAATGCCCTCTGCCTTCTCCCCCCTAAGCTTAATGCTTGCACCCAACCTCAACCCTTGGGGGCCTGGTATAACAGGTCGCCACCAAACGACATTTTTTGTCGGGGCGGTCCCCTGTGTCTGCCCTAATTTTGCTGAACCATAAAGATTAAAGTTGCCATCCTGACACTGATCCATGACATATTGGCCTTTTTGCCAACCTCTCCTTAAAGTAGTTAGCGATTAAACCTCGATACCTGTCTCGAACAAACTTTCAACGAGGAAGGTACAGTTGGTCCAATTATTGCGAGAACTACGACTAAGGAGATTAATATGGGTAAATTTTTTCCTGTTTTGAACCTACCGGCTTTAGGCCCCGATGATCTTTGGGATGATCCGGAGAGTGCAATGAACCATGAAGAACAACAGACCGTTATCGCCGACGATGATTTTTTAAGTTCATCCCAGGTAACGGGATTTATCACCCAGGGATGGTTTGGGCCGTTTCTGTTAGGCCCAGTCAGCAGAATTAGACGCGGTCGAACTTAATGTAGTAGTCCTCGAAAAAAAATTACCTTTTCATGGCCTACAGTTACGGCAAGGGCTATATCCTCTCAGATACGCTTCCAACGTATTGGGTAGGGATAATCGATGGGCCGGGGTAATTTTTTTAGCCGCAGGGCAATCGGGGCGGTGGAAACGCCATGATTTTGTATTGCAAAGGTAAATAGATTCATCACTGGGAGTCGGAGTTTGCCAGAGGCCTTGCTGTGCCTGGATGGCCTGACGCTGACAGTCCACCAGGGAAGCCTGGTAATGCAGATTGGGTGGTATCAGATAAACTCTAGCCAGGCCCCGGCGGACAAGCTCAGCGTTGACCATTCGTCCGTCGGCTAAAAAGAGATACGCCAGGAGGCGGCCGTATTGATCATAGCGTTCCAGATCAAATTCCAGGCGCAATTTTTGGTTGCGAACCAGCCGGGCGTTTTCTTCTTTGGCTTCCGAAGCCCAAAATTCCTCCGGCCGCCCCTCCCTGGCCATCTCCGGGGCATCCATGCCCAAGTAGCGAACCTTACCACCACCATGTAAGATGATGGTGTCACCATCCACCACCCGTTCCACTGTCCCTTCCCCGGGAGGCCACCCACTGCCTTCGCAACCCCAGAAAAACGCCCATAGACAAAGGGAGACTACGAGCGCCTTAAGGAGCTTAAACTTCCAGGCTAAAGCCATGTTGCGGAAGCTTTTTATAAAAATAATGAATCGTTTCCTGCAAGCCATCATGCAGTTTGATGGTCGGTGACCAATCCAGTTGTCTCTGGGCCTTGCTAATATTAGGACAACGTTGTTTGGGATCATCTTGCGGTAGAGGCTTAAAAACCAGAGGTGAGGGGCTTTTGGTAAGTTCCAGGGTTTTTTCCGCCAACTCCAAAATAGTATACTCTTCGGGATTACCGAGATTAACCGGCCCGTCAAAAAAATCTAAGTTCATCAGCCGGACCAATCCCTCTACCAGGTCTGAAACATAGCAAAACGAACGGGTTTGCTGCCCCTGGCCGTAAATGGTTATCTCCTGGCCGGTAAGAGCCTGGACAATAAAATTGCTAATCACCCGGCCGTCATTGATGGCCATGCGGGGCCCATAGGTATTGAAAATGCGCGCTATCCGCACTTCTACCCCATTTTGGCGATGATAATCCATCATTAAGGATTCCGCCACCCGTTTGCCTTCGTCATAGCAACTACGCACCCCGTTACAATTTACATTTCCCCAGTACTCTTCAGTTTGGGGGTGGACGGCCGGGTCACCATAGACTTCCGAGGTCGAAGCTTGGAGAATGCGGGCCTTGACCCGTTTGGCCATTCCCAACATATTCAAGGTCCCCAGAACGTTAGTCTTGATAGTCTTAACCGGAT
>Ga0366818_10317_pt1 | contig 11137 bp, 11 predicted proteins | sample TotcelFGM3001N14_FD_207090 | JGI IMG/M metagenome (GOLD analysis project Ga0366818, IMG submission 207090) | Enriched cells from coal bed in the Powder River Basin, Montana, United States - Total cells FGM rep3 HSBNCT.FGM.300.1.N14 ...
ACCATTTCCGGCGCGGTCCTGCACAATATCCAGTTTCCCCTCCTGGTCCTGCCGGTGCGGGTGGCTGACGGCCAGGAGCCCAACTGCCTCTGGCACTGCACCGAACTCCTTTCTCACCTGCTGTTTCCGACGGATTTTTCTCAAACCGCGGCCGAAGCCATGTGCTACCTGGAGCTATTGGCCCCCCGGGGAGTGACCCGGGTCACCCTGCTCCACGCCCTGATGACGACTCCGGGGAAATTGGGAGCACCCGAGGACCCCACCGATGCCGCAGCAGTGGCCCGGAATTTCCTGGACCTGCTCCAGGGCCGGTTGGAGGCCGCGGGCGTGCCCGAGGTTCAGACCCGGATGGTGGCGGGTCATCCCGTGCCGGTCATTCTGGAATTCCTCCAAGCCAACGACATTTCCCTGATCGTCTTGGGGACCCAGGGCAAGGGCTTCATTGAGGAAATCTTTCTGGGCAGCGTGGCGCACAACATCTCCCGGTTTGCCCCCTGCCCCCTGCTCCTGATTCCACCGGCGGACCGGGACAACCGGGTTTAAGAGCGTTTTCGGTTTTCAGTTTTCGGTTTTCGGTTAAAAGCAATATACATAAATATGTTAATTATTTGATTGGTTAGATTTGAAAGTGAATCGGGGATTTAAGAACAAGGAGCGTTTCCATGCGCGCAGCCCGTCTCAGTGTCCTGGTAATTCTGCTCTTGGGATGGCTGTGGGTGAGTCCCGGGCCGCCGGTCCTGGCCCAGGCGGCGCCGGCCCCCGCGGGTGGCCCGAAGATCCTGGAGTTCGACCGCAAACTCTGTCCCATCTGTAAGGCGTCGGAGCGGGTCATCCTGGCCGTCAAGGACCGGTATCCCGGGCAGTTCGAAGTGGAAAAACTCTACATCGACGAGGCGGATGCGGTGTTCCGCCGGTATAAGGTGGTCATTGTGCCTACCCAGGTGTTCCTCAATGCCGCCGGCCAGGAAGTCGCCCGCCATGAAGGCGTCTATAAAGAGACAGCCCTGATCCAAAAGCTGCGGGAATTGAAGTTTATCCGCGATTAACCGGGTGGACCGGGACGATCATGGCAGACGACATCACCTTTGTGCGCATCGGCAAAAACCTCATTGGCCTCCCGGGTCTTAAGGAGATCTTTGAGGATTTGGCGTCCCGGTCCTGGGAATCACCGCAGGCGGCCCAGGAGGAACTGCTCCGCCGGGCGGCCGGCGCCAACTATATTCCTTCCGGCTCCCGGGACGATTACGGCCGGGCCCTCTGGCAGGAATTCCGGCGCTTTAAGGGGGAGGCGGCGGAGGCGGAGGGCGGCGCCGGCCTGGAAATCAAGGTCCTGGGGCTGGGCTGCTCCGGCTGCCAGCAGTTTTATCAGCAAGTGGTGGATATCCTGGCGGCCCGGGCCATTATCGCCGACCTGCAGTACATCACCGCCCCGGTTTTGCTTAAGGACTATGAGGTGCAGTCCTTTCCCGCCCTGATCATCAACGGCCGTCTGGTTCTGGCCGGCCAGAGACCCGCTATGGCGCAGTTGGAAAAGATTCTCTTGGACCATGCCGGCCCGCAATGTAGCGAAAATCTTATACTATAGACCAATCAAACGACTTTTATTGGCCATTCTGGGCGCAGCGAAGAATTTCTCCCTTTAAGCCGCCGAATCCCTTCAGGCCTCTTATGACATTAGACAGAATGAAGACTTCCTTTTAACGCTATTTTAATCGCTTATACCAAGTTGCCGTCATAGAGGTAATTCTGGCTTTATGGTCGCACCCGGCGTAGGGGCGGTTCGCGAACCGCCCCTACAATTAGGATTATTACTTGTTTGACGGCAACTTGGTATTACACTTCTCAGGAAGTCGCTTTTTGCAAGAAATATTCCCGGATATCCTCAGGCAACAACCCACTCACATCTTGCAGATTCAGCTGCGGAATCCCGCCCCATATGGCAGCGGCTCGGGAGAGCAGAGGATCGGTTCGAACCGAAGAGATAGGCATGGTATGGTAGGTTTCAGACTTTAACAGTTCTTGCAAGCCCCAAATGGTTCCAACAAAGGCCCGGTTCATGGCCCCGGGATAAAATTGGTAAGGGTCTCGGTACCATGATAGATGCCATGGGGGAGTAGCACGCTCCCGGTTCCACAAAAGCCAACCCAGTGCGACCATATCGTGGGCCAGGAGGGACTCGGAGCCAAAAACCAAACCTGGTTCAGGTTCAACGACAAACCCCCAATCTGGTCCGAAGGTTGTCTGTACCTTGGTGGCCACGGTGAGCACCATTCTGAGCTTTTCCCGTAAAACCGTGGCGTCGTTGATTTCCACTATCTTCTGGAGGAAGCTCTTGGCGTCGCGGTGAAGTTCGAGGCGGCTGTCATCCCGGAGCCACCCGACGGCAGCCTTGAGCCCATTGGTTGACCCTGCCAGGACGTGGCGACTTACTCGGGGCAAAAGAACCACGTGGTCAACATCAGTCAATATCTTTGGGAGCATCAACGCCCCCTGCCAATTATTTTCATGCTCAGGACGGTCAGCAAAATAGGCATCGTAACCGGCCTCCTCGAAGTAGTAAACCTCTGCGCCTGAGTCCTGGGCTGCCTGGTGAAGACCGTTTCTGGTTAGAATATCCCGGCTGGAGCCGCGCTGCCCCTTCTTATTCTGGTAGACATACTGCACACCTGGTTTATCGCCGACAATAACCTTGCTCGCCCCCTTATCTCGAAGCAGGCCTACCATGGCCCGGACAGCCAAGGGGGAGGTGGTTGCCGGATACCTGTTTGGAGAGTTGGAGGCCAACTTGATAAAGACAACGTCACCCTGAGAAAGCCAGGAAAAATCAGTGGCAGCCTCCGCCACCCGCCTCACTGCCAAGACTACCTTTTCTGCACTTGCCCCCTTTGATAGAGCCGCAAGCGCAACCAACCTGCTTGAACCGGAGCTATCAGCCCGTGTCAATTTGGCTCCCCATAGATCTGGTCTCTCCACCACTATGACAGTTATCTGTCCCCAATGAGATTTTTTCGTCTTCCTTCATGGTCAAAATTAACCTGGTGGTGTTCCCCTGCGGAGGGGCTGCTACTTATTGCTGGGCTTATCTTTTTTGTCGACCTTCTTGGTGGCTTTTTTCGGCTTTTTAGCTTCCTTCTTACCTTTATCCTTCTTGCCTTTGTCTCCCACAGCAGTCTCCTCCGATTTTTTGACTTTTCAGTCTGGTTAAAAGGGAGCATATTGGAACGTTTACTTAACTCGCTTTACGCCTACCTCCCTTCACCCCAAATCCCCTATCTTTGGCCATTTTGCGGCGCTGCTCCGAGTATTCTTTACACACCAGCGGGAATTTTTTGGGATCCAGGCCAAATCTCTGGAAATATTCTTTCGGCAGTAGGCCATGAGTCTTGCGGATATGGGCCTTTAAGGTCCGCATCTTCTTGCCGCATTCCAGGCAGACCACATATTTTTCTTTAACGATATCTTTTAGGGGCACAGAAGGTTTCTTCCCCATACCAGCTTCGGCCTTTGCCTCAGCCGGCTCCTCTAAAGTTGCCCCGCCTTCTAAAGATGCCAGAACATTGTAAACGGCTTTTATCTCGTCCACCAATTGTTCTGGAGTCAGTTCGGTCATGGAGGTATGGGACACGACGATTTCGGCGGTCAGTTTCAGGATTTCGCTGGGCATGAGAATTACTCCTTGAATCTTTATTTGGTGAAGCAAATTTCTCCTATCTGGTCGGGTTTCCACTCAATAATTGCTCGCATTATATATAACACCCTCAAAGTTCACCATCAACTACCCCAATCGTTTAATTGCCTCAATTAACCGGGGAAGGCTTCTGTTCCACCAGTTCTTGGTCGACAGGTCGGCATAGGCTTTCGTACCAATCTCTTCAGGGATTAACCCTCCGGATTTTATCCTTACGGGAATGATGATGCTTTTGCCAATCTCACTTTTCCTCAGCATGGCCATTTTGAGCTCTTTGTACAGCGAAATTTATGGTACTATGCCGTCGATGAGATGAATCCGCCTAAGGAATGACAATTTTGGGAGATTCTCACCCAAGCACAGAGATCCCCAAAACTATTTTTCGACTACGGGGCCAAGACGGCCGCATAATTCGGGGGAATATGCTTTGTCCGAATCTGAACGGGACGTTACGGAGCGTAAACAGGTGGATGAGGCATTATCGTCTAATTATCGAGAGTTACATGAGACAGCGCAGCCGCTCGAACAATCCAGGAGCATGCTGCAACTGATTATCGAATCGATACCCGTCAGGGTTTTTTGGAAGGACAGTTATCTCCGCTATCTGGGCTGTAATACCCTGTTTGCTCGGGATGCGGGCTTAAGTCAGCCGGAGCAGCTTCTGGGCAAGGATGATTTTGCCATGAGCTGGAGAGAACAGGCGGAGATCTACCAGGCTGATGACCGGCAGGTCATGGAGTCCCGCCGCCCCAAGATTAACATTGTCGAGCCGCAAACTACCCCCGCCGGCGCCAAGATCTGGCTAAATACCAGCAAAGTCCCGCTGCAAACGCCCGACGGCGAAGTCTTTGGGGTCCTGGGGGTCTATGAAGATATCACGGCCCGCTACCATGCGGAGGAAGCCCTGCGGGAGAGTGAGGAGAAGTTTCGGTTGGTGTTTGAAAAGGCTCCCTTGGGTATCATGCACTATGACCGGACGAGCACTGTTACCGATTGTAATGCAAAATTTGCGGAGATCATAGGGGCTCCCAAAGAGGCGCTTATCGGCTTCAATCTTATCCGGCAGTTGAAAGATGACCAGATGCGGGAGGCGGTGGCTGCCTCCCTCAAAGGCGAAGTAGGTTATTACGAAGGTGACTACCTTTCGGTTATAGCAGGAAAACTAAGCCCGGTAAGGGCGATTTACCAGCCGATATTCTCCTCGGACGGCGTATTGTCAGGAGGAGTGGCCATATTTGAGGACATCAGCGAGCGCCGGCGGGCCGAGTCAGAACGATTGCAATTCAACAAGCTAGAATCCCTGGGCACCCTGGCCGGGGGTATCGCCCACGACTTCAACAATATTCTGACGGCAATACTGGGAAATATCGGTCTGGCCGCTCTGGATGACAAGATAAGTCACCGGGTTCAAGACCGGTTGGCTCAGGCGGAAGCGGCGTGCCTGCGGGCTCGGGCTTTGTCTCAGCAACTGCTCACCTTTGCCAAAGGTGGGGCGCCGGTAAAGAAACTCTTCTCGGTTACGGAACTCCTCACCGAATCCACCGTTTTTAGCTGTGTGGGTTCCCCGGTAAAATGTGAAACTTCCTTCCCGGACAATCTCTGGTCGATAGAAGCCGACCCGGGGCAAATCAGCCAGGCCTTCCAAAATCTCATTATCAATGCCATTCAGGCCATGCCTACTGGCGGGACAATTAAGGTTTGGGGAGAGAACCTCACGTTAGCGACATCCATCGATTTGCCTCTGAGCCCCGGAAAGTATATAAAAATCTCGGTGCAAGATCAGGGGATGGGCATACCGGCGGAGCACCTTCCGAGAATATTTGACCCCTATTTTACTACCAAACAGCAGGGCAGCGGCTTGGGCTTGGCCTCGGCCTACGCGATTATTAAAAAACATCATGGTCATATTGCCGTGGAGTCAGAACCAGGGGTCGGAACAACTTTTTTTATCTATCTTCCGGCAGTCGAGCAACAAGCTCCTCCTCAGCCGGCAAAAGATCGGGAACCGCTGGTTGGAAAAGGCAAAATCCTGGTAATGGACGATGAAGAGATAGTGCGGGAAGTATTAGGGAGAATACTTGCACGTCTGGGCTATGAGGCGGAGTTTGCCGCAGATGGGGGCGAGGCCATAGAAAAGTTCGTCCAGGCGCACGGGTCCGGACAGAGATTCGCGGGGGTGATTCTGGACCTGACCGTTCCCGGGGGCATGGGGGGCAAAGAAACCATGGCGAGACTGCTTGAGATCGATCCCGAGACCAAGGGCATCGTTTCCAGCGGCTATGCCGATGATCCGATAATGGCCGACTTCCAGAAATATGGCTTCAGTAGAGTTATTGCCAAGCCGTATAAAATTTCAGAACTTGGCAAGATATTACATGAAGTGACTGCGGAAAAACTTTGAGCACTTTTGCATGGCTGGAGAAAAATACCCTACCTCAGCGAAAGAGGATTTTCCTCATGGCAACGTTTTGAATCATTATAGGGTTTGCCATAAATTCTTTCCGCTTGGAGGTCATAAATCCCCCTAAATCCAATACTGTTCACTTAAGCGTATCGAGATGAAGGGAAGTCGTTTCCCTTGTCATTCTGAGGAAGCCGGAGGCGACCGAAGAATCTCTAACTTCCTGGAAACCAGAGATTCTTCACTCCGCTTCGCTCCGTTCAGAATGACATGACGTATGGTGGGGACCGCCCACCGATCCTAAAACCGCTTAAGTGAACCGTATTGCCCCTAAATCCCCCTTTTTCAAAGGGGGACTTTAACAGTAAATCCTCATAGTTCCCCCCCTTTTCTAAAGGGGGGGTAGGGGGGATTAGAGTGATGCCGCTATCGGAAAATACTTTTGGCATTCCCTATGAGATGCCCCCAAAAGTGAGACACTTTTTATGAGAGGGTTGGTTTAAAGCAACCATGGCTCAAGTTACCCAGCAGCCCCTCTGGGGGTGGAGGGAGCGTAGCGACCGGAGCCCCCAGAGGGGCGGTCGTTGCCCAGACCTCCATCGGGGTCTGATATCCCAGGCTCTGGTGGGGACGTTCCCCATTATACCAGTGCAACCAGCTCTCCATTTTGGCCCGGGCCTCGCCCAAGGCGTAAAACAGTTCGGCGTAGAGCAGTTCATTCCGCAGCGAGCCGTTGAAGCTCTCCAGGTGCCCGTTGTCGTAAGGCTGCGCCTTGGGTACCGGTTCGTCCTTGACCCGCCAGGCCATCAGCACCTTTTTAAAGACTCGGGACTCAAACTCCGGGCCGTGGTCCCTTCTGAGCACCTGGGGCGCGCCGTAGCGCAGAAACAACGCTTCCAAGTGCCGGGCCGCCAGGGCGCCGGTGATGCTGTGCTCCACCAGAGAACCCAGGGCGTAGCGGCTAAAAATGTCCAGCACGTTGAGAATCCGCAGTTTCCGCCCGGAGACCAACTTGTCTTCGACGAAGTCTACCGCCCACACCTGGCCGAAAGCCACCGCCTCCGTGGGCTCAAAGGGCACCGGCCGCTTCAGCCCCCGCCGCCCTTTTTTGCTAACTGGTTTTTGCAGTTCCATTTGCCGATACAGGCGATACACCCGCTTGGGGTTGACCCGCCAACCTTGCCGCCGGAGCACCGCAGTGATGCGCCGATAGCCAAAAGAGACCTGGGCGTGGGCCAGTTCCAGAATCCGCTCTCTCAGTCCATCCTCCTGCGGATGTTCCCGGCCTTGCCGGTAAAAGGTAGCCCTGGCCATCTGCAGCAGGTCCAACGCCAGCCGCAGGGAGAGGCCTTGTTGCCGCAGTTCCCGGATCACCTGCCGCTTTTGGGCGGGAATCAAAAGTTTTTTTTAAGGATATCGTTCAAGGTCTGGATGATGAGTTCCTTGTCCGCCACCAGCCTTTTTAACTGCCGGTTCTCATCCTCCAGGACCTTGAGGCGCTTGGCCTCTGATTTGCCCATCCCCTTGTACTTGGCCCGCCAGCGATACAGCGTCGCCTCTTTAATGCCGTACTTACGGGCCGTTCCGGCAATGCTGGAGGTAGGCAACTCCGACTCCGCAATGATCCGGATGATCTCTTCCACCGTAAACCGAGACTGTCGCATGAAGGTCTCTCCGCTTTCGAGGCCTCTCATTATAACAGTCTCATTTTTGGGGAGCACCTCACCTATATGTCACAAACGAAAAACGCAAGACCTCTGAGAAATCTGACCTGATTGATCCAATCTTCCCCTCAATTTTTTCGTTGTTGATTTACGGCGCTTCCGGCAGCAGCAGACGTTTCAGTTCTTCCGTCTCATATACCACTTCTTTGCCGGCCAACCGCACCTGTCCGTGCACTACATAGTTGAGGACCCGGGGTTGCCATTCATGTTCAGCCCGATTCACCTTCGCAGCCAGGGTCGCCGGCGTATCGCCCGGCTCAATGGGAATCGGGAGAGCGAAAATTATCGGGCCGCGGTCATACACCGGATCAACAAAATGCATGGTGACGGCGCTGTGGGTAATTTCCCCGCGCTGATAAGCTGCCATCACTGCGTCGTGCACAAAGTGCCCGTAGAGGTTCGGTCCGCCGAATCGGGGCAGAGGACCGGGATGGATATTAATCGTACGAGCCGGGTCCAGGCCTGACACCAGTTTCAGCCAGCCGGAAAGCATGACATAATCCGCGTTGAAATGTTTGACAAAGTTTTGATAGCCTTCGGCAAGATAGGGGCCACCCCAGTATTCGGCATGGATCCCGAGAGCTTGGGCCTTATGCCAGACCCCGCCCTCAAAATGATTCGTGATCACCCCACAGATCAAAGCGTCTAAAATTGGCGGCCTGGTCCGCGTAGCTCTTACCATGGTCTCAAATCCGGATCCACCACCGGTTTTGGTCCCGGAAGCAAAAACCAGAATATTTGGATGAGTTTCTTCCATAACGCCATCCCCTTTTGGGATTAATTATTAAGGAGAGACCTCCTGGCCCCTCTTTTACTTAAACATCAAACCAACAAATATTGTGTAACATTTTGAAAAGTTATAAGTTGACAGATTTTCCCATATCAGGTTATATAATCCCCCAATTAAGGGCGTGTTTCTTAAGCCGCAGAGTCCCCATACCATGAACTCTCCCATGAAAGCAGCCAGCCGGACCTTACGAGTTATAGCCGGTCGGGCCTTGCTCATTTTCGAGTCACACGAGCCACCAAGGAACCGATTCATACGCCTGATTATGGCGTTGTCCATCCAGCCAGAGGAGAATAAAAACAATGCTGACGATTCGGAGACCTTTATCCAGCCACCGGGGGCGTGCCAAGGCCGCAATCCTCCTTCTCCTGGTCTTGCAAACCCTTATGCTCTCCTCTCCCACCCCGGGAGAAACGGCAGGTTGGCAGGCTACCGGCTCGCTCATCACCGGCCGCAGCGACCATACCGCCACCCTGCTGGACAACGGCCAGGTGCTGGTGGCCGGCGGCTATGGGGCAGCCGGCTACTTGGCCAGCGCCGAGCTTTACGACCCGGTCACGAAGACCTGGAGCGCCACCAACGGTACCCTCGCCACCGCCCGCAGCGGGCATACGGCCACCTTACTGAGCAACGGCCAGGTGCTGGTGGCCGGGGGTCAGAATGCCGGCGGCTGGTTGGGCAGCGCCGAGCTTTATGACCCGGTCGCAAAGACCTGGAGCGGCACCGGTGCGTTCACCCCGGCTCGGGTCTGGCATACGGCCACCTTCCTGGGCACCGGCCAGGTGCTGGTGGCCGGGGGCTACAACTCGTTAGGATTGACCAGCACCGTGCTTTACAACCCGGGGATGGCGACCTGGAGCAGCACCACCGGCCCGCTCGCCACCGCCAGTTCCTACCACACGGCCACCCTGCTGGGCACCGGCCAGGTGCTCGTGGCCGGGGGCACCAACATCGTCAACTCGCGGAGTGTCTACTTTACCAGGGCCGAGCTCTACGCCCCGGGCCCTTCGACTTGGAGCGGCACCGGTGCGCTCGCCACCAGCCGCTGCTGGCATACCGCCACCCTGCTGGGCACCGGCCAGGTACTGGCAGCCGGGGGCTACAACGGTTCCCGGTTGGCCAGCGCCGAGCTTTACGACCCAGTCGCGAAGACCTGGAGCGCCACCACCGGTCCCCTCGCCACTGCTCGCTTCGTACACACGGCCACTCTGCTGAGCAACGGCCAGGTGCTCGTGGCCGCGGGCCAGGGGGCCAGTACCCTGAATAGCGCCGAGCTCTACGACCCGGTCAAAAAGACCTGGCAGGCTACCGGTTCGCTCATCACCGGCCGCAGTTCGCATACGGCCACCCTGCTGGGCACCGGCCAGGTGCTGGTGGCCGGTGGCTACAAAGATTCCTACTTGACCAGCGCCGAGCTCTACCAGCCAGGCCCAAACCTTGTCCCGGCTATGTCGCTGTTACTGGAGGACTAATAATCGTATTCAACTCGTTCCCAAGTTGCACTTGGGAACGAAAATATTTTCCAGGATTAGCTTGGCAATAATAAAGGCGTTCCCAATCTCAGCTGGGAAACGAGAACACAAGTTATCTGAATGAAAGACTACTGCTCTCTATCTCCCTTTTCAACCAGCATGAGAACTATTTTATATCGTTATCATAAATAGAGTTTTCTTATCATCCGCAACAACTGATCCGCCCTCGTTAATTCGATAAAAATTGCCAAGACCTTATGCCGCCATCATCGCCGGCGACTCCGGCGTCCCGGGCGACTTGACCCGCAGCGACGCCTTGCCGCTGGGCCAGCGCCAGTAAGGGCGCTGCCGGCCGAACGGCAGGGCCAGCATGGGGAGAACGCGGTTATCCCCGGGCCGCAGATAGCCCGGTACCCCGATGACGATGTCCCTTTGGGCGACGTTGAGCGTCAAGCTCCGGTTGAGCCGGTCCCACCAGGAAAAGATCACCGAATAATTGGAGTTGGTCTCGCGGCCCACTACGGAGTGGTGCACCCCGTGCATCCGGGGGGTGACGAAGACCCGGTTGAGACGCCGCTCCCAGTCTACGGGCAGGCGCAGGTTGCTGTGGTGGAACATGGTGGCGCCGTTGAACACCACCTCGTAGACCAGATAGGTGAGGGGCAAAACCCCGATGAGCGACACCTGGAGAAGGCGGAAAACCGTGGAGTAGAGGACTTCGCCCCAGTGAAAGCGGAACGAGGTGGTCACGTCCATGTCCGGGTCGGCGTGGTGGACATTGTGGAAGCGCCACAGCAGCGGCCGGGTGTGGTTGAGGCGGTGCCAGTAGTAGAAGCTGAGGTCCATGAGGAGAACGCCCCCCGCTACCTGGACCCAGAGCGGCAGATTAATCAGGTGGAGAAGCCCGAAGGAGTGTTGCTGGACCCAGAAGGCGCTCCCCAGGGCCGCGGGCCGGACCACGAGCACCCCGGTGAGGAAGCCCAGGCCGGTGAGGGCGGCGTTCACCACGTAGCGCCAGCCTCGCCCCCTTTTTAAGCGGCGCAGGGGCCGGATGGATTCCAGGAC
>Ga0366818_10319_pt1 | contig 11057 bp, 9 predicted proteins | sample TotcelFGM3001N14_FD_207090 | JGI IMG/M metagenome (GOLD analysis project Ga0366818, IMG submission 207090) | Enriched cells from coal bed in the Powder River Basin, Montana, United States - Total cells FGM rep3 HSBNCT.FGM.300.1.N14 ...
AACCGCAATACGCGGCCCTGGGCGAGAACCGCAGCGTACTGTGCCCGGTCAACGACCAGACGTACCAGCTGTTGGACGACATGTACTCGGAAGTTTGTCCGCGGGTGCCCTTCGAGATGTTCAACGTTTGTTGTGACGAGACCTGGGGGCTGGGCGAAGGCGAATCGAAGGAACTGGCCGAACAGATCGGCACAGGCGGGGTTTACGTGCGGCACATTCGCCGCGTCCACGACTTGTTGAAATCGAAATACGGCAAGCGGATGATGATGTGGGGCGACATTATCCTGCAGCATCCGGACAAGCTGGACCAGATCCCTAAAGATACCGTGATGCTGACTTGGGGCTACGGACCGCGGGAGAGCTTCGAGGACCAAATCCTGCCGTTCAAGGATTCCGGCTACGAGTTTTTTGTGTGTCCCGGAATCAGCAACTGGAGCCGCATTCTGCCGGATTTCGGCGTGGCGACGACGAACATCCGCAACTTTGTTCGCGACGGCGTGAAACACGGCGCGATCGGGATGCTGAACACGGATTGGGAAGACGACGGCGAAGCGCTGCAGGGCTATCGTTGGCACGGTCATGCGTGGGGCGCCGAGTGCGCGTGGAACGCCTCGACGACGACGCCCGAGGACTTTAATCGCCGGATCGGGGCCGTGTTGTTCGGCGAGCCGGCCGATCACTTCGGTCGGGCGATCGAGTTGCTGGCCCAAACGCATCGCCTGCCGGGAATGCAAGGCATGTCGAATCGGCGTTTCTGGGAGAACGACTTTCCTCCGAACCGCAGCCCGGCGGCCGTCCGCAAATCGGCCGAGCGGCTGCTGGAACTTGTGCGGCCGGCGATCGAACATCTGGAAGCCTGCCGGCGGCAAGCGGTGGTCAACGCCGACCTGCTCGACGCCTTCTTGCACGGTGCGCGACGGATGGAGTTGATCGGGACGCGAATGCTCGACGGACTGCAAGCCGCCCAGTGGTACGTGCAGGCTGGCGAGCTTGCTTCGCAGGAGACGCTGGCCAAGTTGGAGCAGATCGAGCACCTGGTTCGTACCAACCGAAACGCTCACGAAACGCTGGGCCGCGAATTCGAGCGGCTGTGGCTGGCCGATTGCAGGCCCTATGCGCTAGATTGGACCGTAAATCGCTATGCCGCCACGGTCCAATGGTACGACGGCGTGTTGGACCGCTTGGCTGCGGCTCGGCAGGAGGTCCAACGCGGCCGCCCGCTGCCCGAGTCCATCGGGATCGCTCTGTCCGACAGTTTCACTCGCCGCACCCGCCCGCACCGGACGGAATCCGCGTCGATGGACGCGGACGCGCCGTGGGCGGATGCGGAGGCCACGGCTCGGCTGGGACTGGTCGTCAAGGCCGGCGGTGTGGCTCGGACCGAGTTGCCGATCGAATTGGACGTCGCGTTGTCGGCGGAACTCGCCGCCGCGCCTGTGCGGGCGTTCTGTACCGCCGCGTCCGGCGACGCGAAGGAGATTCTGGTCCAGGCCGATCCGTCCGAAGTGGCGGGCAAAGTCCGTCTGACGCTGGTCATACCCGGTCCGATCGCCGCCGGCACCGAGGCTCGCGTCCACGTATACCTCGGGCGCACCAGCCCCGCCCCGCGGTTGGTGACCGCCGTCGCCACGCAAGAGGCCGAGGACGGAATGCGTTGGATCGAAAACGACCAAATCCGCCTGCTGTTAGGCACGGAGGGCGCCCACCTGTATCGCTGGGAAGTGAAGGCGTTGGACGGACGCGACCTTACCCATCCTGGCCGGAGCGGCTGGTCCGGATTTGCGGACACCGGGCACGCCGGCCGCCACTTGCCCAACAGACTGGTTTGCACTCGGCAAGGTCCGGCTTTGGTCCAGTACCGCTGCACCGACGAAACCGGTTTGGAAAAAACGATCAACTGCTTCGGCGGCACGTCGTGGGTCGAAGTGATGCTGAACGAGCCGGTCACATACTATTGGGACTTCGACAACCCTGCCAACTTTGCCGCCGACGGCTCCGCGCCCGGCGAGTACCTGTTTTCGGGCGGGCAAGCGGGGCGAGTTGGAAGCCAGGCCGACGGCGTGAAAGCTCAGGTCAAAGCGTCCGGCGCCAGCTGGGCGGTAAAGTTTCATCGCCCGGGACTTGCGCTCGGCCTGATTTCTCCCGATCGGCCCGCTTCGTTTTGCGTGGCCCCCGGCGCCGGTGCGGGCGGGGTGGGCATCGAGAACTCGCCGCCCATTGGCCGGTTTGTGACCTTCGGCGGATACCTGACCGAACCGCCGCAAACACGGCTGGAAAACCTGCGGCAGACGCTGGCCTTCAGCGACCAGCCGCAAGTCGTCTGGTACGCCGTGCAGCGGCGGTAAGCGGGCATCGTTACTTGTTATCCAACAGTTCGACTGCCTCGAACTTCTTGCCTTCCAGCATCTCCAGACTGGCGCCGCCGCCGGTGCTTACGTGCGAGACCTGGCTGGCGAAGCCCAGTTGTTCGATCGCGGCGGCACTGTCGCCGCCACCGATAATGCTGGTGGATTGGCTTTGCGCAACAGCTTCGGCGACGGCGCGCGTGCCCGCATCAAAGGGCGGCATCTCGAAAACGCCCATCGGGCCGTTCCACACGATGGTCTTGGCGGATTTGATAATCTGGGCATACTGTTGGGCCGTTTGCGGGCCGATGTCCAAGCCTTGAAAGTCGGCCGGGATCTGTCCGGCTGGGACAATCACCTTGTTGCAGTCGGCGCTGAAGGCATCGCCGCAATGGGTATCGACGGGCAAGACCAGCCGCTCGCCGTCGGCCAGCAGTTCCTTGGCCAACTCGACCTTGTCCGGCTCCACCAGACTCTTGCCGACCTCGCCGCCTTGGGCCAACGAAAATGTGTAGGCCATGGCACCGCCGATCAGCACCTGGTCGCAGATCGTCAACAGGTTCTTGATCACCTGGATCTTGTCCGACACCTTGGCGCCGCCCAGGATCGCCACGAAAGGACGAGCCGGATTGGCCACGGCGTCGCTCAGGTATTGGATCTCTTTTTCCACCAGGAAGCCGACGACCTTGGGTTTGTCGCCCATCGCTTTGGGCACCGCAACCATCGAGGCGTCCTTGCGGTGACAGGTTCCGAACGCGTCGTTGCAGTAGACGTCGGCCATATCGGCCAGAGCTTGCGCAAAGGCGGCATCGCCCTTCTTCTCGCCCGGGTAGAATCGTAGGTTCTCCAGCACCAGCACCTCGCCGGCGTTGAGTGCCGCGGCTTTTGCTCGAGCGTCATCGCCGACCACGTCGTTGGCGAACTGGACCGCCCCGCCCAACAACTCTGCCAGCTTGTCAGCTGCCGGCTTCATGCTGTACTTCGGATCCGGCGCGTCTTTCGGACGTCCCAAGTGGCTCATCAGGATCAGCCGGCCACCCCGCTCGATGACACTGCGAATGGAGGGCAATGCCATCCGCACCCTTCGGTCGTCGGTAACCCGCTGCTGGTCGTCCAGCGGCACATTGAAATCGACGCGCATCAGCACCGTTTTGCCGGTGACGGGGACATCCTGGATTGTCTTCTTGGGCATGGCAGACTTCCTTCCTGGCGAGAGTGGAAAATATTCGCGAGTGAAATCGCCGTTGATTCCACACGCGGTTGGGTTGGCGAAACCGCCCATTACATCGACTCATCGCTTCGGGTGCAAGGTCCCCTATGCGACACAGCGACATAAACACAATAATTGGACCTTCAGGCGAGCTTGGCCGTCACGGGTTAAGTTTTTTCGGTTCGTACGACAAGCGACTTGTTCCCGTGCGTGCCGATTGATAGATTGATGGCGTCGGTTTCTGAGGTCCGCGCTGGAAGGAATTCGCTCGTGGATTTTCAACTCAATCTGAATGCCGAGACGGTGGCGCATCTCGAAGCCCTGTCTCCTTTGTGTGTCGAACCGGCCATGACGGTTCGAGACGTATTGCACATGTTGCAGACGCGCCGGCGCAGTACCGTGCTGATTTGCCGGGACGGCCAGTTAGTGGGCATTTTCACCGAACGTGACGCCCTCAAGCAGATGGCGACGGAGGCGGATCTGGAGGCGCCGATCGAGGAGGCGATGACGCGCGATCCCGTGGTGGTTTTGCCGGAAGACTCCGTGGGAGACGCGATCGCCAAGATGTCTCGAGGCGGCTACCGTCGTTTGCCGATCGTCGACCGCGACGGAGTTCCCACGGGCGTGTTATCCGTCCGGCAGATCCTCCGCTATTTGGTCGAGCATTTTCCGGCTGCGATCTACACCCTGCCGCCGACGCCGGATGAGGCGATCAAGGATCGCGAAGGTGCCTAAGGCCGTTTTTCGATTGTCCATTGTCGGCTTTTCTCCTACAGTGTTAATGGTTAAGTACCTAGTTTCGCCTGCCTTGTTGAAGCCTGCTGAAGTGCCCTATGTCAATCACTGCGGATGCTGCGATCAGATCCTCTCATACGATTCAAGAACTCCGTTCCGCAACCGTGCGTTTAGCGGGCGATTCCGGTGACGGGATGCAGCTGACGGGAACGCAATTGACCAACACATCGGCGCTGGCCGGCAACGATGTGGCGACTTTTCCGGACTATCCGGCCGAAATCCGAGCGCCGAAAGGCACGCGCGCCGGCGTGAGCGGCTTTCAGGTCCAGTTTGCTGCGACGGAAATCTTTACGCCGGGAGATCGCCTGAACACCTTGGGGGCCATGAATCCAGCCGCCTTGGTGACGAACATCGGCGATCTGGAGCCGGGCGGAGTGTTGATCGTCAACGAAGACGCCTTTGGTCCGAAGGATCTGAAACTCGCCAACTTGGAGCGGAATCCGTTGGAAGACGGCAGTTTGTCCAAGTATCGCGTGATCAAAGTTCCGATGTCCATGCTGACGCGAAAGGCGGTCGAAGACTTGGGCCTGGGCCAGAAGTTCGCGGACCGCTGCAAGAACTTTTTCGCGATGGGGCTGATCTACTGGCTGTACGGCCGCGAACTAGATGTCACGCTGCGTTTCAATCAGGAGAAGTTCGGCGACAAGCCGGACATTGCCCAGGCGAACGAGCGAGCCTTGCGCGCCGGTTGGTACTACGGCGAGACGACGGAAGCCTTTGGGGTCAGCTACCGTGTCAAACCGGCTAAATTGCAGCCGGGTCTGTACCGAAACATGATGGGAAACGAAGCCGTGGCCTGGGGAATGATGGCGGCTGCCAAGTTAAGTGGCAAGGAGTTGTTCTACGGCGCGTATCCGATCACTCCCGCGACGGACATCTTGCACGAATTGAGCCGCTATAAGAATTTTGGCGTGCGGACTTTCCAAGCGGAGGACGAGATTGCGGCGATGTGCTCCGTGATTGGCGCTTCGTTTGCGGGCGCCATGGCAGCCACCGGCACCAGTGGTCCCGGCCTTGCCCTCAAGACCGAAGCCATGGGTCTGGGATTCATGCTCGAATTGCCAATGCTGATCGTCAACGTCCAGCGGGGTGGTCCGAGCACCGGACTGCCCACCAAGACCGAGCAAGCCGACTTGATGCAAGTCATGTTCGGACGCAACGGGGAGGCGCCTCTGCCGGTTTTGGCGTGCCGAAGTCCGGCCGACTGCTTCTACGCGGTGATCGAGGCTTGGCGGATCGCCGTTCGTTTTATGACCCCGGTCGTGTTGCTCTCCGATGGATACATCGCCAACGGCGCGGAACCCTGGCGCGTGCCGCGATTTGAAGATCTGCCAAGAATCCCGGTGGAACATCCCGCCCCGGCATCCGACAGCGAGCCGTTCCTGCCCTACCTGCGGGACGAGCGATTATCGCGGCCTTGGGCCTTGCCGGGAACGGCGGGCCTGCAACACCGGATCGGGGGACTGGAAAAGCAACATGTCACCGGGAACGTTTGCTACGATCCGGACAATCACGAGTTCATGATCAAGCTGCGGGCGCAGAAGGTCGAGAACATTGCGATGGACATCCCGCTGCAAGAAGTGCAAGGCCCGCCGGCGGGCGATCTGCTGGTCTTAAGCTGGGGAGGCACCTATGGGGCTTGCGTGACGGCCGTTCAACAGTGTCAGGACGCGGGACTGTCGGTCGCGCACGCCCACCTGCGCTATCTCAATCCTTTCCCGGCCAATCTGGGCGAGGTTCTCGGCAATTACGGCCGGGTGCTGGTTCCGGAATGGAATATGGGCCAATTGAAGTCGCTGATTCGCGACAAGTACTTGGTGGATGCCCAAGGTCTAAACAAGGTCAAAGGCAAGCCGTTCAGCATCGAGGAAATCGTGGCGGCGATCCGGGAAACGTTGGCGTGAGTTACGGTTGAGCGTCATTATTCAAAGGGAATCTTATCATGGCCGTTGCAGAGCTGCCTGTGCTTACCGCCGCCGATTTCGCCAGCGATCAAGACGTCCGCTGGTGCCCGGGTTGCGGAGACTATTCCATCCTGGCACAAATGCGGAAGATGCTGCCCAGCCTGGGCGTTCCGCGCGAGAAAATCGTATTCATTTCCGGGATCGGCTGTTCCAGCCGGTTTCCGTACTACATGAACGCGTACGGGATGCACAGCATCCACGGGCGCGCGCCGGCGATCGCCACGGGCTTGGCGGCGGTCGCCCCGGACTTGCAAGTTTGGGTTATCACCGGCGACGGAGACGGTTTGAGCATCGGCGGCAATCATTTGATGCATTGCATTCGCCGCAACATGGATATGAACATCGTCCTGTTCAACAATCGGATCTACGGGTTGACCAAAGGCCAATACTCGCCGACCACGCCGCTGGGCAAAGTGACCAAGAGCACTCCGATGGGGGCGATCGACAATCCCTTGCATCCGATCTCGATCGCCATCGGCTGCGAAGCCACGTTTGTGGCCCGTTCGATCGACGTCAACATCAAGCACCTGGGCATGGTTTTGGAGCGGGCCGCCAACCACGCGGGTACGTCGTTTGTCGAGGTCTACCAGAATTGCGTGGTCTTCAACGACGCGGCCTTCGGCTATGCGACCGATCGCGATCAGAAAGCCGATACGGTGCTGGAGCTGGAGCATGGCAAACCGATGATTTTTGGCAAGAATCGCGATAAAGGGATTCGCTTGAACGGCATGAATCCTGAAGTCGTCGAATTGGGCAAAGGCATTTCCGAAGACGACCTCTTGTTTCACGACGAAAAAGCGGCCGAGCCCAGCCTGGCCTATCTGCTCAGCCGTCTGCGCCACGAGGACGGATTTCCAGAACCGATCGGCGTGTTCCGCGCCGTCGAGGCTCCGCGTTACGACGAAGAATTGAATCGGCAGGTCGAATTGGCGCGCGCCACGCGGGGCGAAGGCAACTTCGATAAACTATTTACCTCTGGCGATACGTGGACCGTACCATGATGCTGTGCCCTTTCTGCGGACATGAGAACATCGAAGGCGTGGACGAGTGCGAGCACTGCAGATGTTCGCTGGTCGACGTCGAGTTGCTGGTGCCGGCCACGCCGGTCGAGCGGGATCTGCTCCGGGACCGCGCGGGCAGCCTCGTGGCCCGCGCGCCGCTGTCGGTCGACCCGGACACGCCGGTAGGACGTGTTCTCGAACTGATGAACGACAACTCGTTCGGATGCGTCGGGGTGGTCCAGCAGGGACGTCTGGTCGGCATCTTCAGCGAGCGCGACGCGCTGCTGAAATTGGGCGCGGACGTGGCGCGTCTGCGGGACCGCCCCGTCTCGGAATTTATGACCGCCGGCCCCAAGTCGCTGGCCGCGGATGCCAAGATCGCGTTCGCCGTGCGGCACATGGATCAAGGCGGCTTTCGCCATCTGCCGATCGTGAACGAAGAGAACGTGCTGATGAGCGTGCTGTCCGTTCGCGACATCCTGCGTTACGTCGCGGGACGCATGGGAACGGCCCCGCTGGCGGGCTCTTGATTTCCAGACCGCGCCGCTACGGCTCCAGTTGGAAATCGAACTGGTTGCTCGTCTTCCCAACCGTGGTCGTCAAGCCGGACGTGGCAGGAGCAGCATAGTTTTTGGGGAGCAGGTTCCGAGCTACAAATTCCGCGGCGTTCGGGTTGTAGTCAGGGTGGTCTTCCGGGACATTGCTTCCCGGAGGCGGCGTTTCAAACTTGGTGATCGCGACTTGGTACTCGCCGGGCAGGGCTCCATCGCTTGCCGTGAACGTCGTTAGTTCATAGCGGCCTTGGCTATCGGTCACGCCGAGAGCGCTTCGCGAACCGTCCGTCAATTGGAAGTTGACATTGGCACCGTCAACCGGTTGACCGTTCATGGTGACCGTTCCGGTGACTGGATATGTTGCCGGACGATCGCTGGGAGTCGCTCCGCCGCACCCAGTCCCGCAGATTGGCACACAGCACAAAGTCGCCGCAAGGACGTTTCGTAAGATGATTCGCGGCATATCGTCTCCTCTTCGAACGCTATAAAGCAGGGTGCAATCTGGATTAGTACTTAATACTTAGTCCGTAATACTTAGTACTTAATTTAAAACGCCGAGAGGCTCTCGGCGCCGTCTTTCGATCCCAGGGCGCCCCAAACACCGTACGGGCTCATCGCGCCGGTGGCGGCCTGTCCCACGCCGAGGTTGCCGGTGTCGATCGAATCGCTGATGAAACGGGTCGAGCCATCGGCCAGCACCGCATTGACTCCACCCGGGTGGCGACTGGCCGGAGGAAAGAGCCCGTGCGTGTTGTCCGAGTTGACGTTGTTACCCTCGGAGCACGAAGGCGAATTGGGCGGCAGCACGGTATTGAAGCCGACACGTTCCGCCTGGCCATCGGTGTAGTGATGCCCCCAGCGGCCTTTGACCATCCGACCGGCCCTGAAATACTTGCCGTCAACAACCAAGGCGGTAAGGCAGATTTGCGGTGCAGCATTGACGCCGGCAATCTCGTTGGCGATCCCCAGAACCGTTTCCACTTGGCCTTGGCCCACGGCCACGGGCCCACCGGTCGTTGCGGCACGAAGCCGCTCGCTCATCATGATCGTGTTGCTCAAGCCGTCCAAAATATCCGAAAACCGGGTCACCTGGCCAAAGATACCGCGGTTGCTGCCCGTGTAACCGGGATTAAGTCCCGTGACACTGTCGCCCATGCTGAACGCGTAACTGTGCGATCGAGTGGTCTTGGCGCCTCCGGCGTCCGAAGGGCAGGTAAGCACACCCGGAGCATTGTCCCATTCGACCCAGCCCCCCCCATGCCTCTGGTCCCCCGGGTTGCCGCGTTGCGTCGCCAGCCATGATGCGACTGTACATGGCACCCTCTTCGTAGTACGGCATCAACGGAACGAAGGGGCTCAGGCGTTCACGATTGCACGAACTGTCGGAACACCCTCCCGTCCCGCCCCGGCGGTAGGGCAGCGACTTGTGCGTATCGTGATAGTTGTGGTTGGCCATACCCATTTGTTTCAAGTTGTTGATACATTGCGTACGCCGCGCCGCTTCGCGAGCCGCCTGGATTGCCGGCAACAACAAAGCCACTAAGATCCCAATAATCGCGATCACCACTAGCAATTCGACTAGCGTGAAAGCGCTTGTCGACGTTCCGCGCCGCGCCGCAAACCCAGGCCGAGAGGCCATAGACAACTCCCTAGATATAAGTGAAATCGAGTCATTTCGTAGCCCAGAGCTAATACTCTGTATAACGAATCTGGCGACATGTGCAAGCGCAATCCGTCTATCGAAGTAAAGTTCTCAGCAACTTTTGTTGGCAATCGCGCTGCGCGGGCTTTAAGTTCGGAGCACAGTGCGCGCCCAGCGGCGCTGCGACTCGTTCAATGGCGGGACCGGCTCGCGGCGATAGTCTGCCGCTAAATCGTAAGCGGCTCGGTCGTAGGCGGTGTTCAAGACCTCTTGCAGATCCAAGGAGGCGTCCTCGTCGTGCGGACGCAGCGGGATCGAAATAACGGGCAAACGCTGGGTCAGCAGGATCGGCCAAACGACGCCTTTCGGCCGTTGGGCTTGTCGCGAGACGTGCACGTAGTAGTCGGCCGGCGGCAGGAGTTCCCGCGTCTGAATTGCCGCGCCGGAACGTAACAGGTCGATCTCGACCAGGTGCGTCGGCGACGTCATGATTTCCTGACGCTTTTCCAGATAGCTGGCCCGGCCTCGCGATCCCGATACTTTGTTCGCAGGGCTGAGAATCTCAATCACCGTGACCACCATCCGCTGCCAGCTGTCAATCACTTCCAAGAATGCCTCGTGAATCTCGTCGTCGATCAGGGTCGTCAGGACGACCGGCTCGGCCACCGCGGCGTACCCGCCGGCGATCTCTTCCGCGGTCCAGTCATGCCGATCGTCGCGGACATCGCCGGCAATCCGCAAGTCAGGGATGATTACCTCGCGGCCGGGGTCGTTCTCGTCGGAAATGTAAACTCGCTCCTCGACGCGAACGTGGTATTTCGGACGCAACCGCTGGTTCAATTGGGCCTGGATCTGCGAAATCAGGCCGTGATGCACGTCGGGCCACAGACCGGGTTCTTCTAGATAAGGATCCATGCCGGGAAAAGGAGATGGCATACCAGCGCCTCCGCATGCAACAGACGGTGCCCGTGTTTCTTGTTTCAGTTTACGGCCGATCCGAGCCGCGGGAAAGGGCGGCGCGGCCGCGCGGAAATAACCGGCAGAAACCATCAAGACGCGATGTGCAATCTGTCCGGCATTCTGAACGGTGCAAGCATCGCTGTCGCTAAACAACGGCGTCCCTCACCGCCGCATAACGCTGTTGCCGCTGACGCGGCGAAGCAGACTCCGCATTTCCAAGACGCTGATTGTCGCCAGGACCCGTTGCACGGGCAAGCCGCTGGCTTCGACCACGCGGTCGATGCTGGTGGGATCGCAGGGGATGGCGTTCAGCACTTGCAGTTCCAGTTCGTTCAGCTGCAATTCGGCGGGGTGATGCACGACCGTGCCGTCGGGACGCGGCGCCGCCTCGACCAACGGGCCGAATTCCTCGAGCACGTCTTCCACGCATTCGACCAGCTTGGCGCCGTCGCGAATCAAGCGATGACAGCCGCGCGACGTCCGGTTGTCCACGCGTCCCGGCACGGCGAAGACTTCTCGGCCTTGTTCCATCGCGTGCCGGGCTGTGATCAGCGCCCCGGAGCGTTCGGCGGCTTCGACCACGATC
>Ga0366818_10320_pt1 | contig 11035 bp, 10 predicted proteins | sample TotcelFGM3001N14_FD_207090 | JGI IMG/M metagenome (GOLD analysis project Ga0366818, IMG submission 207090) | Enriched cells from coal bed in the Powder River Basin, Montana, United States - Total cells FGM rep3 HSBNCT.FGM.300.1.N14 ...
ACCCTGTGCAATTACTTGTACTTTGCCATGTTACAGGTCAAGCAAATTGTACCGTATAACTTCAACTACGCATTACATAATAAGTTGCGAATGGCGGTAACGTTGTTTGGCAAGTTGAGTGGGTATTATTAACTGTACTGCCGAGGTGTACTCTAAATGGTGACAGAATAAAATAACAACGATGTATGTAACTTATCAATATTACTACGCTATCGCTGTCAAAAAAAATAGTAATTAGCAAGTTATATTGAGCGCTTAGGCATACTGGTTGCATTATTTATATGTGAACACCGCTCTTTGACAACCTAATAAAGGCCAGCCGGACCCGAAAGAGAACGACTCTACGAGGTTACCAGAAAACGGCTTGTAGGCTACCCCGGGATAAGCGCCACCGAGAGAAACAAAAAGAGCCAAACCCCGAAAGAACCCCACAAGGCTGAAGCGACTGAGACGCTGAACAGGGGGCAGGAGCTGCGGTTCCTGTCTCTGCTTGAGCGCCTTTTGCTCAAATCTGAATGGAGGTATTGACGATGGAAGCGGACACCACGCTATTTCAGGCCAGCAAAGGTCGGCAGCCCAGAGGGTTTGGGCGGTGGGGTTTTCAAATCGGCAATGAAAAGCATTTCGTTGTCGGCCGATACAGCAACTCCAAAAAAGAGGCTTTCAAAATTGCCCAGACCCGGGACGTTGAGCGGGTTGTGGTATTGCCGGACAAAAAATTGGCCCCCCAGAGTGCCACCTCTGAGAGGCCCGATACCAAAACTATGAGTCAAGACCAAATCAATAATATCAAAGCTCGCCTCATGGCGCAAGCGGAAGTTCGGAAGTTCGGCAAACGGACCCGGACGGTCATCCCGGTGGATGGCATGAAGGCAACGCAGATCATGGTGGTCTTTGACGTCCAATCGAAGCGCACTGCTCATTGCATTGCTAAACGCGGGTTCTATATCGTCAACTACACGAAACCGGCCATGTGCCCGGGCGAGATAGACATGGAGGACGCCTACCGGATTGCTAATTGGTGGTTTTATAAGAAGTTGGGGGGCCGGTTGCCCCATTGGGCCGAACCTGATGACATGGTCCAGGATGCGGTCACCCGCCTGATCGAGCGGGGGGGAGACCCCCGGATGGCAGAGGCCTCTTACCGGTTCTACGTAGTCAGGGGGGCCATGGCCGAGTATCTGCGGCGCAACCAGAAGCATGAGCATGAGGATGAGGAGGAAATTGAAGCCCCTGGATCAAGGTGGGGAACATGGGACCGGTCCTATCGGGCCACCGAGACGATGTGCCGGATAATCGAGGCAAAGGGAATCGCCCCCATGGCACGGGCGGCATAAACCACAACCGGGGGCCTTCGGGCCCTCTTCTCTATAGGAAACAAGGCGATGACCTCTTTGGCGGCTGAGAAAATTGAAACCCTCCCCGGGTTGCATTCCTGTTTTACCTGCGCAGATAACCTGGGTTGCAACCTGGAGCAGCGGTGCGAGTCCATGGCCGGCTGCATCAAGTGGCGGTGCCAGGTTTGCCGGGCCCCGTGGTGGACGGTAGGCTATAACCATGAGGCCTGCAATGCCACGGGCGTTTCCAACGGCGTGACCTACCATGACGGCACTCACATGGCGCCGCTGCCAGAGGCCTCCGGGCATTACTACCTGCATGGCGGATATTGTAGCGTCCACAAGAGCTGGCGGTGCGGGCTGTTGAGGTAGAGAGATGACGGCATGATCCAATCAATCCCCGGAGCTTAGGGAATTGCCCCCCACAGCCGATAATAAGGTTTTCCCTTCTCGGGGAACATTTGTGGTATGGTGGGAGTGTCCCAAACTTAGGAAGAAAGCTGGGTAGCATGAATAAAGGCGGTTTTTCTTGGAAAAGGCTCCTGGGAATCTCCCAGGCCAAGGCGAGGATCAGTCGGCAAATCGGCATCCCTTTGACCAAGTCGGGGCGGCAACGTAAAATTGGCGCGGCCTTGGGTTGCCTCATCCCCGTCTTGGCTCTGATCCTCATTGCAGGATTCCTGTTATGGATCAAATAAGCCCGGTTTCAACCGGCGCCCCAGGCATGCCACTATCCTTATTGCCGCATCCCCTCGCAGGCCAGATCGGAACTTCTCGGCCGGTCTTCATGTCCACAGGCAGCAAAAAAATTGTCCAGGAAACCGGGGGTGGTACATCTGGACTCACTATCAACTTCATTGGACCTAATCTTATATGTACGCACATTCAGAAAATAGCGAAGGCAGATGGCACCCTCTCCAGGAACATTTGCAGACAGTGGCCCGTCTGGCGGCTGATTTTGCTAAAAAGTTTCAGGCTGAACCTTGGGGGTATGTGGCTGGGCTATTACACGACTTGGGTAAAAGCCAACCGGGGTTTCAAGTTTATTTAGAGGATTGTCAGAACCACCCCGAGAAGAAGATACGGGGGCCGGACCATAGCAGCGCCGGGGCAGTGTTGGCAGCACAGCAATACTGGGAGGGTTTGGCTTTTTTGCTGGCAGGACACCATGGAGGTCTGCCAGACCCTACCAACCTGAAACAACGCCTCGGGGAAAAGTCCGATGATCCAATAATACAGGACGTTCTGAGGCAGGCCGGAAGAATTGTGTCCCTGCCTGAGTGCCCGTCCTTGCCTACTATAAAATCCCCCACGCAAGCAGAACTCTTTGCAGAACTATTTCTGCGATTTCTCTTCTCGGCTCTGGTCGATGCAGATTATTTGGATACCGAGGCCCACTTTGATCACGGAAGGTCTCAGTTGCGCTACCGTTCCGTTAACTTGGAGGCCTTGGCCGAAAGCTTCTGGAAGGAGCAGGATAAACTATCCGGTCATGACCAAAGCCCGGTGAATCTGGCCCGCCATGAAATCTACCAGGCCTGCCTGGCGGGGGCGGAGTGTCCTTCAGGGATTTTTCGCCTCACCGTCCCCACCGGGGGCGGCAAGACCCTTTCCGGTATGGCCTTTGCCCTGCGACACGCCTTGAAGTATCAAAAGGACCGAATTATCGTTGCTATCCCGTATACCAGCATAATCGACCAGACAGCCCAAGTTTACCGGCGGATATTTGGCGATGAGAATATCTTGGAGCATCACAGTGCCGTAACCCCTCGTGAAGATGAAGATCTCTTCGTCCAACAGCAATGGACCCGGCTAGCAGCGGAGAACTGGGATGCGCCCATTGTAGTTACTACCACTGTCCAGCTTTTTGAAAGTCTCTTTGCTAACCGGCCGGGAGCCTGCCGCAAGCTCCATAACCTGGCCCAAAGCATTATCATCCTGGATGAAGTCCAGACCTTGCCCACGGGCCTGCTGGCGCCCATCCTGGAGGTGGTGCAGCAGTTGGTGGACCATTATGGGGTGACCGTGGTCCTTTCCACCGCCACTCAACCGTCATTGGTTGATTCTGGCTCTCCCTATCTGAAAGGGTTGCGCGGAGAAATCAGAGAAATCGTACCGGATCCGGCCCGGTATTTTCAGGCTCTCAAGCGGGTGTCTTATGACTACCCTGGGGAGCCCTGGTCCTGGGAGCGAACGGCCCAGGAGATGGCCGCCGAGCCGCAGTGTTTGACAGTGGTGAACACCAAAAAGGATGCATTGGCCCTGCTGGACGCCCTAAATGATCCTGAGGCGTTACATCTTTCCACCCTTTTGTGCATGGCCCATCGCCGCAAGGTGCTTGATGAAATCAAGGCTCGCCTGGCCAACGGGTGTCCATGCCGGGTGGTGGCCACCCAGGTGGTGGAGGCCGGGGTGGACTTGGACTTCCCGGTGGTTCTCAGGGCCATGGGACCCCTGGACCGCATTGTCCAGGCTGCTGGGCGGTGCAACCGGGAAGGGCGGCTGTCAATGGGACGTGTAGTTATTTTCAAGGCAGCAGAGGGCAATCTTCCTTGTAAGAACTGTGATTACCGAACCGCAACAGACCTGGCTGCCTCCTACCTGGGCCGGGCCGGGGTGGACCTACACAACCCAAACCTCTTTGGGAGCTATTTTAAAGAGCTTTATATTAGTGTGGAAACCGATGTGAAAAATATCAATGAACTACGGGCCAAGTTAAATTTCCCCGAGGTTGCCTCTCGGTTCAAGCTCATTGAAGACGCTACCGTGCCCCTGGTGGTGCGGTATCCTAAGGAGGGTTCCCCGGTGGATGATCTGTTGTGGCGCTTGCAGACCCCTGAAGCCCTTCTGGGGGGCGAGGCCCGTCGGCTCTTCAGGCGGCTCCAACCCTACCTGGTCAATGTCCGCCGCGGCCCCCTGGCGCGATATCAGCAGCAGGGGTTGGTGCGTGAGCTACCTTTAGGGCTATGGGAGTGGCAAGGGAATTATCATCCGGTGAAGGGTCTCCACGACGCGGTCCTCGATCCGGAACCTCTGGTAATCTAATGGCAAGGAGGTGTTTCCATGAATAACGGCTACTTGCAGGTAAAAGTCTGGGGTGACTGGGCCTGCTTCACCCGGCCGGAAATGAAGGTGGAGCGGGTCTCCTACCCGGTTATGACCCCGGCTGCAGCTCGGGGGGTGCTGGAGGCCATCTTCTGGAAGCCGGAGATTTCCTGGCAGGTGCGGGAAATCTGGGTGCTCAGGCCCATCCGGTACTTCTCGATCCTGCGTAATGAAACTACTCAGATTATATCGCATCGAAACGCCCTTAAATGGAAAAAGCAAGGTGGAAACTTCTTTATCAATGAAGTTGACGAGGATGGAGTAATGCGAAACCGGGCCCAACGCCACACCTTATCTCTGCGGGACGTAGCCTACGTCATCAAGGCTGACATCACCCTCAAGCCCCACGCTGACGCCGACCCGGCCAAGTACCGGGACCAGTTTCGCCGGCGGGTGACCCGGGGCCAATATCACCACACCCCTTACCTGGGATGCCGGGAGTTCGCCGCCGGCTTTGGCGATCCCCAGGCTGGAGACCAGCCACTCCCGGAAACCTCGGATTTGGGCCTGATGCTCTTCGATCTCGATTATGAGCATGATGACCAGGGCCGGGGCGTGCGCGGCAAACCCCGTTTTTTCCAGGCCCGGATGGAGAAGGGCGTGCTGCGAATAAAACCGGACCTCTATGGTTAAAGGAGGTGCAAAATGCTCCTGGAAAAACTCTGCGAATATTCGCAACGCATGGAGGATTTGGCCCCCTTCGGTTACAACGGGACCCCAATCCGCTGGCTTATCAATTTGGATGGCGACGGGAACTTCTTAGGGTTTGTCACCACCAGCAGCGGCAGGAAGAATGACCAGGGCAAGGCGTTTTTTGCCCCCTCGGTTTTGAGATCATCAAAAGTTGTTGCCAGCTTGTTAGTAGGCAATGGCGAATATGTCCTGGGAATAGCTCGTCCAGACGCCAACGAGAAAAAAGTTCAAGACCGCCATCAGGCTTTTGTGGGCCAGGTGCAAGACTGCACAACCACCACGCAAAATCCCCAGGTCCAGGCGGTCTTGAACTTTTTGAAATCTTTTAACCTACAAAGCTTGCAGTTGCCGGGGGACTTTGATCCCGCCATGAACCTTTCTTTCCAGGTGGAGAGCATCCTGCCAATGGACCTACCCGATGTGCGCTCCTATTGGGCCCGGCTCCAGGGCGGGGAACAAACTTCTGACTTGCCCGGTGCCTCCAGCCAATGCTTGGCCTGCGGCACGAGTTGCACCCCCACCGATCGACACCCCCTAAAGATTAAAGGCATTCCCGGGGGCCAGAGGGCTGGCATGACCTTGGTCTCCGCCAATGCCGACGCCTTTTTATCTTACGGCCTCAAGGCCTCCCTCATATCTCCGATTTGCCGAGATTGCACCGAGCGTTATGCCAAAGCTGCCAATGCCCTGAGACAACAAGAGGACTCGCACCTGATAGTCGGCTCCCTGGTCTATCTCTTCTGGACCCAGGAACCTGCGGGCTTCAATATCGCCTCCCTCTTCTCCCAACCCCAGCCAGAAGATGTGAAGGCCCTGATTGCCTCCGCTCGCACAGGACATTCTTTCACCTCTCTGGATACCCAGGCCTTCTATGCCACTGCCCTCACGGCCAGCGGCGGTCGGGTGGTAGTGCGGGACTGGCTGGAAACCACTGTGGGGAAGGCCAAAGAGCACCTGGCCCGCTGGTTTGCCCTGCAAGAAATCGTGAAGTGGGATGGGTCCGATGGCAGACCTTTTGGTCTCAGGCATCTGGCTAATAGTCTGATTCCAGGAAAAAGAGATAGTCAGAGGGACCTGCCCCCTAATACGCCGCGTGTCTTACTCAAAGTCGCCCTCCAGGGAGGGCTCCTCCCATTCTGGCTTCTGTTCCAAGCTATCAAGAGAAACCGGGCGGAGCAGAAGAGGCCGGACAATCCTCGTGAACTTGGACTTTGGCGTTGGCGTTGGTCTGCCCGTACCGCCCTGATTAAGATGGTGCTGCTCTCCCAAGAAACCTTATGGAAGGAGGATACTATGGTTCGTTTGGACGAAGCGAATATAAACCCGGCTTATCTTTGCGGTCGGCTCCTGGCTGTCCTGGAGCGTACTCAACAAGTCGCCTTGAGAAGCGTCAAAGCTACTCTCATTGACCGCTGCTACGGTACCGCTGCTACCGCCCCGGCTACGGTCTTCCCCCGCCTCATCAAAGGGGCACAGGCCCACCTGGGGAAGCTGCGCAAGGAGCGTCTCGGAGCCTATATCGCCCTCCAGGATCGACTGGGGGCGATCATGGGTGAACTCACCGCCTTCCCCGCCGTCCTGTCTCTCCCGGACCAAGGCTGGTTCAGCCTGGGCTATTATCACCAACGAGCCTGGGACCAGGCTCAAGCCAAAGCCCGGAAAGAAGAGCAGGTCCCCGGCGAAGAAGCGATTGACGAAGAAACCCCTACTGACGAAAAAGCATAAGGAGGAGGCAAAAATATGGAATCCCCCAGTTACCAAGACCCGAATCGTCGGCACGATTTTGTCCTGATCTTTGAAGTCACTGATGGCAACCCCAATGGCGACCCGGATGCCGGTAACCTGCCCCGGGTGGACCCGGAAACCATGCAGGGCCTGGTGACTGATGTCTGCCTGAAACGCAAGGTGCGGGATTGGGTGGACGCCACCCGCGGCGCCGAAGCCAACTTCAAAATCTATGTCCAAAACAAGGGCATTGCCTTGAATGCCCTACACCAAAGGGCCTATGATGACCTGAATATCATATCCACCGGCACCAAGCAGAAGCGCAGCGACGTTGACCAGACCCGGCCCTGGATGTGCCGTAATTTTTATGACATTCGCACCTTCGGCGCGGTGATGACCACCGAAGTCAATTGCGGCCAGGTCCGTGGCCCGGTGCAGCTCACCTTTGCCCGCTCCGTTGACCCCATTATCCCCCTGGACCTCTCCATCACCCGGGTGGCGATTACCAAGCAACAAGATGTGGACTTTGTGGAAACCGAAAAAGGCACCGAAGGCGGCAAGGTCACTGAAATGGGCCGCAAGGCCATAGTCCCCTATGGCCTCTACGTAGGTTACGGCTTCGTTAATCCCCATTTTGCCGAGCAGACCGGTTTTTCCGCCGATGATCTGGCCATCTTCTGGGAAGCCTTAACCCGCATGTGGGACCTGGACCACTCCGCCTCCCGGGGCCGCATGGCTTGCCGCGGCCTGTATGTCTTCACCCATGACAGCAAGTTGGGTAAGGCCCCGGCTCACAAACTCTTCGATCTGATCCGGGTGGACCGCCGGGACCCCCAGGCCCCACCACGGCGCTTCGGCGACTATGAAGTCTCCGTGCCGGCCCCGAAGGACCTGCCCGAAGGCGTTACCCTCACCGTCCTGGAGGGCTGAAGCGGGAGCTGAGCCAAGGAGGCGCACGCCATGATGGACGAACCGGCTGGACCGGCTGCGGAGTTCGATGAGAGCGACCTCATCCCCATTTCCGCCCTGGAGCACTATGCTTACTGCCCCCGGCAGGCTGCCCTCATCCACGTGGAGATGGTCTGGGAGGAAAATATCTATACCCAGCGGGGGCGATTTGTCCATGAAATCGTGGATCAACCCGGCTCCGAAACCCTGGGGGAGATCCGCGTCGAGCGCGCTCTGCCTCTATGGTCCCGCCGTTGGGGATTGGTGGGCAAGGCGGACGTGGTGGAGTTTCATGGAGATACGCCTTATCCGGTGGATTACAAGCACGGGCCCCGGCGGCGCCGGGAGCATGACGACTTGCAGTTGTGCGCCCAGGCGGTCTGTCTGGAGGAAATGACCGGCCGCAAGGTGCTGCGTGGCGCTATTTTTCATGCCTCCTCCCAGCATCGGCGGGAAGTGATCTTCGACCCGGCTTTGCGTCGGCGTTTGCAAGAGGCGGCGGTGCAATTGCGGGAAATTTTGCATGGCCATACCCTGCCGCCGGCCCCCAATGACAAACGCTGCCGCCAATGTTCCTTAAAATCCTCCTGCTTGCCTACGGTGGTGGCTGATGTCAGGCGGATGGCCCGGCTGGCGTCCGCCCTATACCGGGTGGAGGACGACGGATGAAGACCTTGTTGAACACCCTCTATGTTCAGACCTCCGGGGCTTATCTGCACCTGGACCATGAGACCCTTAAAGTGGAAATCAACAAAGAGGTGCGATTGCAGGTGCCGTTGCACCACCTGGGCAGCCTGGTGCTGTTCGGGGAGGTGATGGTCTCCCCCGGCCTTTTGGGCCGCTGCGCCCAAGACGGCCGGTCCGTCACCTGGCTCAGCCGCTCCGGACGGTTTCTCGGCCGCCTGGAAGGGCCGGTCTCCGGCAATGTTCTGTTGCGCCGGGCCCAGCACCAGGCGATGGACTCTCCCCTCCGGACCCTGGAGGTGGCCCGGAACCTGGTGGCCGGCAAGCTCAAAAACCAACGCAATGTGATCCTGCGCAGCGCCCGGGAGACCGACGCCCCCCAGGACCATGAACTCTTAGGCCATACAGCTCAACTCTTGGGCGAGATTTTGCTCCAGTTGCCGGCAGTAACTGACCTGGATACCCTTCGGGGCCTGGAGGGCGACGCGGCTCGTCATTATTTCGCCGGATTCAGCAGCATGCTCCGGGCCGACCGGGAGACCTTCGCCATGAAAGGCCGCACCCGCCGGCCGCCCCTGGACCCCACCAATGCCTTGCTTTCTTTTCTCTATGCCCTGCTGCTGAGTGATTGTGTGGCGGGCGCCCAGGGGGTCGGCCTGGACCCCCAGATGGGTTTTCTCCATAGCCTCCGGCCCGGGCGGCCCTCCCTGGGATTGGACCTCATGGAGGAGTTCAGGCCCATCCTGGCGGACCGGCTGACCTTAACCCTTATCAACCGCCGCCAGTTAAGCGAGCCGGACTTTGACCGGCGGACCGGCGGCGCGGTCCTCCTGAATGACGTAGGCCGCAAAAAGGTGGTGGTGGCCTACCAGGAGCGAAAACAAGAGGGATTTTTCATCCCGGGGTGCAACAAAAGATGCCCCTGGGCCTGGTGCCCCACATCCAGGCCCGGTTGCTGGCCCGGCACCTGCGGGGTGAACTGGCGGCCTATCCTCCTTATCTCCACAAGTAGGGAGATGTTCTATGATGACCGTCCTGGTGACCTATGATGTTTCCACGGAAGACGCTGCGGGCCGACGCCGCCTGCGCCGGATGGCGCAGCAGTGCAAAAACTTCGGCCAGCGGGTGCAAAAAAGCGTCTTTGAATGTGAAGTCGATGAAATGCAGTTTGAGCGCCTCATCAGAACCCTGGTAAAAATCATCCATAAGGAGGAGGACAGTCTCAGGATCTACCGCTTGACGGAGCCCCTGGAAAAAAATGTCCAGGTCTTTGGCTGGGATAAGAAAGTGGAATTTAGCAAACCCCTTCTGGTCTGAGAGCGAACCCTTAGCGAGAGTAAAAACTGGGGGAGGTTCGCAACGGGATAATTTTGAGGGAACTCAGCAGGATATATCCAAGGAGGCTTTCACCTTGGCAGTTGGAAGGCCTATTTGAAGCTGGTTCGCCCTCGAAGGCGCAATTAACCTTTTAAAAACCGGCCGGGAAAGGCCGGTGGATGCACCCGGTCTTCGGGCCGGGTGAGGATTGAAACTGGTTCCTCCAGCAGCTCATCACTGCCGCCGCAGCGATGCACCCGGTCTTCGGGCCGGGTGAGGATTGAAACACCTTATCCGGGCCAATATCAAAAGGACGCAATAGGATGCACCCGGTCTTCGGGCCGGGTGAGGATTGAAACATCGCATACCATGCCGATATAATCTTTTGAATCGAGATGCACCCGGTCTTTCCGGGTGAGGATTGAAACAAGGATCATCTTGCGGTTGCGGTGCAAAATATACCGATGCACCCGGTCTTCGGGCCGGGTGAGGATTGAAACGGCACTACGACCCATGACAACCCGGCCACCGCCGAGATGCACCCGGTCTTCGGGCCGGGTGAGGATTGAAACCTGAAAATCCTTTATGCCCCCATCCTGGCCGGGAGGATGCACCCGGTCTTCGGGCCGGGTGAGGATTGAAACGATATCCAGCGTGGTCTCGAACTTGATGTTTTCCGATGCACCCGGTCTTCGGGCCGGGTGAGGATTGAAACAAGAGGATATACCCGATAGCCGATCCGCCATTAAGATGCACCCGGTCTTCGGGCCGGGTGAGGATTGAAACACGTTGGCGGCGGTGGCAAAGGGACAGCAGAGGCCGATGCACCCGGTCTTCGGGCCGGGTGAGGATTGAAACATAAAACCTCCTGGTTTTTTAGCTCAACTTGCGCGATGCACCCGGTCTTCGGGCCGGGTGAGGATTGAAACAAAGACAGGACGGGAATAGGGTTGTAAGGCCGTTCGATGCACCCGGTCTTCGGGCCGGGTGAGGATTGAAACCAAAAAATCTTCCCCAATTAGCCATTCATGCCGGCGATGCACCCGGTCTTCGGGCCGGGTGAGGATTGAAACATCTTTGGGAGCAGGTTTGGGAGAAGTCAAAACCGATGCACCCGGTCTTCGGGCCGGGTGAGGATTGAAACCAACCCTGTGCTGATATGTAGCCATCGGTTTAACAAGATGCACCCGGTCTTCGGGCCGGGAGAGGATTGAAACCTTCCTCCT
>Ga0366818_10323_pt1 | contig 10858 bp, 8 predicted proteins | sample TotcelFGM3001N14_FD_207090 | JGI IMG/M metagenome (GOLD analysis project Ga0366818, IMG submission 207090) | Enriched cells from coal bed in the Powder River Basin, Montana, United States - Total cells FGM rep3 HSBNCT.FGM.300.1.N14 ...
AAAAATCGACTGGGGGCTGCGGCGCAGCCCCCAGTCAGCAAGGGGTAAAGGCCTAAAGAAATAAGGGGTAACTAAAAAGTCCGGGCAACTCGGAAACCGAGGTTGTTAATGCGGAAAACAGGGTTATAGTAGCTGCGCACGGCTGAACGCAGAAGCCAGGAATTGTTGCCCCAGGAACCGCCCCGCAATACTCGGCTCGCGCCGGCATCAGGCACCGGGGGATCAACCAGCGGCCCCACGGCATAGTCCCCATACCAGTCCCGGCACCACTCCCAGACGTTGCCGTGCATGTCATAGAGGCCCCAGGCGTTGGGCTTGAGTCGGCCTACGGGGTGGGTTTTTCTCTCCGAGTTCACCTCATACCAGGCATAATCCTGTAGCTGCGCGGCTTCGTCGCCAAAGCAATACCTGGTGGTGCTGCCGGCCCGGCAGGCGTACTCCCACTCCGCCTCGGTAGGGAGCCGGTAGGTGTCGGTCTTTTCCATCCGGTTCAGCTTCTTAATGAATTCCTGGGCATCGTCCCAAGATACCTGCTCCACCGGGCATTCCTGGCCACCCTCCTTAAAATATGCGGGATTGTTACCCAGCACCTGCCGCCACTGCTCCTGGGTCACCGGCGTCGTCTGCAGATAGAAGGGCCGACTCAGGGTAACCTGGTGCTGCCGTTCATCATCATAGCGGCCCTCTTCGTCTGACGGGCTCCCCATGGGAAAGGTCCCCGCCGGGAGGAGCACGAAGGCCATGCCCAGGCGGTTGGTAAATTCCTTCTCCGGCTTCGCCTCGGTCGGCGGGGGCAGTTTCGGCGGTTCCGTGGGCGGGGTCTTGGACTTGTGGAGGACGATCCTGTGGTGTTTGTTCTCCCCGGCCTCCAGCTTAATCCACTCTCTTTTCGGGGTGTATCCGGCGGCTGCAACTTCTACATGATAACCCCCCGGCTCCAACTCCTGGCCCTGGACGAAATCAGCCCGGATATTGAGAAAATGGACCGTTGATCCGTCAGGATCAGTATCTACCCAAAGACGACCTTTCCTGATTTCCGGGGGAGGCGGCTCGGGAGGTAAAGTTCCGACAATGGCTTTAACGATTATCGGATCAGGACGGTGGGCCGGCAGCGAAGCCAGCTCAAACAGAATGCCGTCCGGGGAGCGCATATATAAGACCGGCGTGCCCCACTCCAGGGAATTGTTCACCGCAATATTGACCGCGACTCGGGCGTCGACCACTGCCGCCTCTATGGGGAGGCGGCCGTCCACCACGCGCCTGTAAAAGGTCCGGGAAAACTCGATGGCGGCCTTGTCGGTGATCGCGTATTGCATGGCCAGGACGGCGGCAATGCCCCGGCGCACCAAGGTGGCGGCGGTGCTGGAAAAAATGTCCAGTCCGCTCCCCCGGGCCCCCTCACAGGCATTGAGGAGCACCATACGCAAGGGATGATGGTCGGCCAACAAATTAGCCACCTGGCTGGCTGAGAGAAGATGTTTTTTGCCTTTGTCGTCCGCCAGGGCCAGTAAACCCTCATCTTTGGATCGGTCAAAGCCGCCGTGGCCGATAAAATGGAAGACGTGCCAGGGACCGCCCCCCATGGCATCCTGCAAATCTCGCCAGGTCTGGCCCTGCAGCCAGATAAGATCCAGGGACCCTTTATCCCGCAGGTTTTTGACCGCCTTTTCGAGACGTTGTTTCTCCCGTTCCACGTCCAACTCCGGTAGGTCAGCCGGGTTGGCAATCATGCCCAGAATGCGCAGGGGTGGAGTTACCGTCAACCTCTGGATGGGATCGGGCAGTTCCAGATACCGGATGGTGGGGGTTTTTTTCGAGAGGCAAAGATATTCCCCCCGGCGATGGTCATACAGGAACTCCCAGGGAAGGGCCGCCAGCTCGGGTGCTTGAAACCGGAGCTTGAGCCGCAGGCCCTTTCCCTGCCGTTGCGCTTCCCCCCGGCTGACGTCAAACCGGCTGCGGATTTCACCCCCGATCAGGGCATCAAATAAATCCCGGCCAAAGTCCTGGACGGTCTGCTCTTCCTGGGACAAGGCCCGGCGCTTGCTGCCGCCGGAGCGCAACAGGGCGATCTCCAGGGCCTGGAGGCGGTTTTCCAAAACCAGTTCATCGAAGGGGAAGAGCATGGTGTCCCGAACTTCCCCGGCGGGAGAACGGATGACGGCCACCGGATATTTCCGCCCCTGGCCCTTGCCGATCTCAAGTTCAAAATCAAGATACTCCATTTGGATCCACCTGCGGTTATATAATTTCGCTCCGCCTGTCATCCGTCCCGCCATCGGATGCAGTGGCCGCGGTGCTCTCTATCCTCTCCCGCCATCCCCGTCGAACTTCAGGGGATGTCAAAGTTGATTCATCAATACTAAAAATCCAAATGGAGTCTTCCTTATCAGCCATATAACTTAATCCCTGCGGTAAACTAGCGGTTTGGAGTTATCTAATTATCAATGAAGAATAATAAATTGATACTGAAACTCAGGCATAATCTTCGGTTGGATGCAAGGCATGCCCAATATTCATAAAAGCAGTGACTCTACCCATAAAAGGGAAAGCATTCTTAAACTAAATAAATTCAACGGCTTTGTCAATAAGGAAATAGAACGGCAAGAGGGAAATAAGGTAAAGTAAGGAGCAGGCTACCCTGCCTATCCTCATCAAAACGTGCATGCGATTTTCCTGCACTCGGCTTTCCGATGTTCTTCACCGTCCGGCATGCGCCTTCGTCCAACCTGCCCCTTCCTGCGCCTCAATGGCTTCCATGGTTACGCCATCAATCCCGACGCTCCCCCGGGGGTTGGCACTGAACTGACAAGCCTCTAGACATGAACGAGGATGTCTGCCCGATATACCTTTGAGCTACCTGGATGTACGGACAATTCCCCGGATGGGACTTTAACCCACTGGAAGAACACCTGTTACGGCTGCAGCGACCCTTGAAGGAACACGTCACAATCCCGCGCCCCCCATATGCTGCTGCTGCCGGATGATCTGATATATTTCCGGGGCAACGGAGGTGAAGCGCACCGTGGCTTCATAATGGTTATTGTTGGTGGCCTGCGCCGCTTCCACCTTGGCATAGATCCTCCCGGACAGCTCCTCCATCACCTCATTCACCAGGCGGATACAGATATCTTCCCAGGTAAGCAGTTCGCTTTCCAGATAAAGGACAGCTTTGGTTCCGCAGATCGCCTCGATCCAGCCCTTGATGGCCGGTTCCGTAATAACTTTTTCTTTGACCCGATAGAGATGGATGTTGATTCTTTCCCCTAAGGGAACGGGAGCATCGCATTTATCCAGGAGTTGGAGATGGTAAGCCCCCCCCGATACCCTGCACCTCATACAGGGTTACCGGTCTGGGAAGACCTTTCATAGTCACGGCAAAGCTCTGCCGGATATCGACCAGGTCCTGCACCCGGCCATAGGTGGAGGGGCTGATGAGCACCTGCCCTCCCACCGTGTAGGACTCTATCCGTCCGGTAAAATTAACCTGAGCCCCGACCAAACCATACTTTGTCCTTTTCTCGGAGCCGATATTGCCCACCACCACCTGGCCGGTGTTGACCGCGATGCCCATTTCCAGATGGGGGAAGCCGTCGACTTCGTTTTGAGCATTAATCTCCTCCAAGGCCATCTGCATTTTTAAAGCACAGGCCACGGCTCGGGCCGGATGATCTTCCATGGGTTCCGGGGCCCCTAAAAAAGCCAGGATGCCATCGCCAATGATCTCATCGATAACCGCGCCGTATTCCAGGAGAATTTCTATCATCCGGCTAAGATAGCGATTAAGAAAACTGATCACCTCTTCCGGGGCCATCTCGGCGGTTAAAGCCGTAAAGCCCCGCAGATCTGACATGATAATCGTTATTTCTCGATTGACGCCGCCTAAGGCAGCCTCATCGCCCGTATGAATCAGTTGTCGAACCAGATCCGCCGGGACATAGCGCCGGAAGGATTTCAGTCCTGTCTTCATCGAAGCGATGGCATTGGTCATCAACTGGATTTCCTTAATGTGGGACTTAATGGCGATTTTATCGTCCAAATGAAAATCCTTGATCTTTTTGGTTTCTTGCGCCAGGTATTTAATGGGTTGGGAAATACCGCGGGCCAGCAGGAAGGCCATAAAGATGGCTATTAACAGAATGGCCAGGCAGATCAGCAGCGTTTCCTGCATCAATTGCCGGGCGGCGCTGATAAAATCGTCCTGGGGCATCAACAGGCCAATTTTCCATTGAGCCGGAAAGGATTGGGGGAATTCCGTAAAGGAGGCGAAGTATCTCTTCCCCTCAATCTCGATCACCGATTTACTTTGGCACTTGGCGCTATGTTCCCGGAAAGCGACGGCGATATTGTCACAAGTAAATTCGTTGATATGAACCGGCCGCAAAACCCCTTTTTCTTCCATGATAATTCGGGAACTATCCGGATAACCGACCAGTTCATTTTTGGCATTCATAATCAAGGCAATACCGTTCTTGCCGATTTTCAGCTCTTTCAAGAAGGTGGACATGGCGTCTAACTCGATATCCATCCCCCAAACCGCCGATACCTTCCCATTTTTATCTAGAACCGGATGCGCTAAAGTAATCGCCGGCTTTTTATTTCTAAACAGAATATAAATATCCGTCCAAAATGTGGCTTTGGTTTCCTTTGCGCCTATATACCAGGGCCGCACCCGGGGGTCATAGGTAAGATCGGTTAATTTTTCGGTCTTAAGCAATTGCAATTCATTGTTCCAGTGCTTCAAGGTATCGGCGGGGGGTGAACTAGCGCGGTCGATAATTCTTCCTTCCATCTTCCCCTGGGGAAGCCTCCAGGCCCTGATGTAATTGCCCCGCTCATCCCCGATAAAAAACATCGATACCTGGGGATAAAATTTTAAGACTCCTAAGGTATATAACTCTAATTGATTATTATCCGTACAAGAAAGGGCTTCCATTTCCGCCAGTCGGGCGCTCATTTCCACCATAACCGTGGCCGGAGAAAAATAACTGATGGTTTTTTCGATGACCGTCTGAGTAATCTGATCCATTAAATCATGGCTGAGATCGAAAATTATATGTCTGTTTTTATAATAATTATACGAGACTATGGGGGTTACGGTGACGATTAGCAATCCTAACAGGATAGTCACCACCCTTACATAAAAACTGTGGCTTTTAGGGTGGAAGGGAGATGACCTAGGAGGCAGTTCCATTTCAGGCATAGAGCAGACCACTTAACCGGGTTTAGTGAAGGTTTACCTCTGGTTTCTAAATTATACTTGAATACCCCTTAATCCGCCAGACTGGGCTCGGCCGCCTGCATATCCGTAAGATCGCTCACTACATACAGAGTTACCGGTTCCTTGATCCCCTTGAGATCGGCCCGGAAGACTCTTTTTACTGCTAGTCCCGGTTGGAGCAGACGATACACTTCCTCTGAGATCACCACTTCCCCCCCTTGGGCCTGGGATTGAAGCCGATGCGTTAGATTGACCGCTGAGCCCACTATGCCATATTTAGCCCGAGTTTCAGAACCGATATTACCCACGATCACTTCCCCGGCATGCAGGCCAATCCCTATCTGCAGTGAAGCCAGGGTGGGATCGTCGTCCTGCATTTCTCCCATGGCCTGCTGCATTGCCAAGGCGCATTGCAGACCATGTCGGACAGTTGGGGCCACCGGGCCATCCCAAGGATCAAAAAAGGCCAGGATGGCGTCACCGAAAAAATCAACAATGATGCCGCGATGATCCTGGATTATGTCAATCATGCGGGAAAAATGCTTATTTACCAGTTTAATGGTGGCCTCCGGGCTCATGGTTTCGGCGAAAGGAGTAAAGCCGCGCATGTCCGAGAAAAGAATTCCCACCGGCCGCTTTTCACCCCCCAGGCGGCTGGCCTCCGGACGGCTCAGCAATTCCTGGGCAATTTTTTGATCCACATAGCGTCCGAAGGTATTGCTGATCAAATCGCGTTCTTGCAAGCCTTTGACCATCTCATTGAAACTCGTGGTCAATTGGCCAATTTCATCTCGGGTCTGCACCGGCACTGGCTCCCCATAATGACCCTGGGCTACCAGAGCAGCGCGCCGGGCTATCCTTTTAATGGAAGAGACCACGGGTCGGACGCCAAAATGGAGCAGCGCCAAGATAAAAACAATACAACCTAAACCAGCCACTCCATAATAGAGACGAAAGCGGAAGATAGGGGCTAAAATCTGGCTACCCTGAGCGTGCAGCATGATAACCCAGGGAGCTTTATTGAGCTTATAAAAACCGATTACCTCATCCTGATTATGGCCCTTGCCGACGATGGTATCAAAAGGTTTTTCTTGCATCGCCTTAATCATGGCTATTTCTAAAGGGTCATCAAGATCTCCCAGACAATGGCGCGACTTCATGGCGGCATCGGTGTGAGCCAGGTAATAACCTTTATTATCCAGCAGACAAGCCTGCTGAGTCTGCATCCAGCCCGAAGCCAGAATATCCTTCAGCAGATAGTCAAACTTAAGATCTACTTCTAAAATTCCCAGGGGGGCCCCTTTATTGTCCAGAAGATCCATCCTGATACCAGCAAGTTCCTGTCCCGGAGGGAAAAAATAATGGGGCGGAGAAACCTTGACCACATTGCCGCATAAATCCCCCCACTTTTCAGTTGCAGTGGGGGGGGCTAGTTTCAACATCAGATCCAAGCCAGGTTAACTGGACCCTACTTACCCCCTCATGTTCCCTCAACTGCTTGAGGAGCCAGTTTTGGATCATTGCACTATGAGGTTCATCACAGGTTTGAGCAAAGGACTGCATCCAATGGAGCGGTTCCTGGAGGCGGAGATCTATGATGTTAGCGGCCCTGGCCATGCGGAGAATGGCGACCTCTTGCCATTCTTTGATAAGCGCGCCCCGGATATAGGCATACCCCAATACCCCGGCGGCAACTAAAAATAATATCAAAGGGAGGACTAAATAGAGACGTAACCGAGTCTGTAAACTTTTGATCACATACATACGCTGTAAGACCTTAATTGCAATAGATTAAAGCATCTCTTAAAAGCAACTACCGATAGGCAACCTTCTTGCTGGATGGGCTGTTAATCGCCACCAGGGTATGTGTAATAATTTTTCAGAATCACTACGATAAGTTCGCCCCCTTGATTGACACTCTCCCCCGACTATGACAAAATGGCAATAATGAAAGCTTATCCTCTCCATCTTTTTCACAACAGAGAAGGCTGCGAAATTATGATCGGTGATGCTCTGAGCATCCTCAGAGAGTTATCGTCTGAAACCTGCCGGTGCTGTATCACCTCCCCCCCATATTGGGGGTTGCGAGATTATGGGGTTCCGTTGGATAACCAAATAGGGGCCGAATCTGATGTAAAAGATTATGTGAAAAACTTAAGTGAAATTTTTATAGAAGTACATCGAGTCCTCACCCCGGATGGCACTCTTTGGCTTAACCTCGGAGATTCCTATACCTCCGGTAACCGCACCTGGAGAGATACAGACAAGAAAAACCCAGCCCGGGCCATGCATTACCGCCCTCCTACTCCTGAAGGTTTGAAGCCGAAAGACCTTATCGGCGTACCCTGGCGGGTAGCGTTTGCCCTGCAAGAAGCAGGATGGTATCTACGCTCCGATATCATCTGGTATAAGCTCAATTGTCAGCCGGAGAGTGTCAAAGACCGCCCAACCCGGGCCCATGAATATGTTTTCTTATTCTCCAAGGCGGAAAGATACTTCTATAATCACGAGGCCATCAAAGAGACTGCCAACTCACATTCCCACCGTAATCGCCGCACGGTATGGCAAATCAATACCGAAGCATACAAGGGCGCTCATTTCGCTACTTTTCCACCTAAGCTGGTGGAAATATGCCTTTTGGCCGGCTCCGAAGAAGGAGATATCGTGTTAGACCCTTTCTTGGGCAGCGGCACTGTGGGGGAAGTTTGCCTGAAGATGAACAGGAAGTTTATCGGTATTGAAATTAAACAAGAATACGCGAACCTGGCTAGGGAAAGAATGGAGTGGGGTAGTCTATGACAGAGTTTGGAGTATTAATTCCAGATTTACAAATTGCTTTTTATCATCGTTTAAAAGAGCTCGAAGAACGTTACCTTGGAGAAGCTTTAAGGAATACTGTCAGTAATCTTGATATATCTTCTCTTGATGCCGACCTGTCCCAGCTTGTCAATGCAGAATCATTGCGGAAGGTCGCTTCCTTCGGCTTGAGAGGTGAGCTATTCTTTCCCGTCCCCTATCTGCTTAAAGCAAATCCATATTTGTTAGGTTACTATCGGTTATTATACGGCTTCTCGCAAAAAGATTTCTATAATCAAGGCCCATTTGGCAGCTTTAGTCCCTTAGAAGAACGCGGCGATATTACCGATAAGACATCAAGCCTTATCCTGCCACTTTGTAAAAGCTTGATAGCTAAAGGGGAGATGTTGGTTGATGGCCTTGATATGATCTCCCCCACAATCATACAGAGTCTTCAGACTATAACTATTGGAGCTTTTCTGAGGGGAAGCCATCTGAATAAGAAAGGCCAAAGAGCAGTCAAGAGCATGTATGATTTGATTCATTCTATAGTCATATCATATATCACTCATGCAACCGACCGATTAATTACCATTAAAAACGACTCTGACAGAACAGTATATATCGAGTTTATGAATGACCCAGACATTAGAGTTCAAGGGATACTTCAGTCCGGCAGCAACCCAATTATGGCCATAGAGATAAAGGGTGGCACGGATGTATCTAATGTCTATAACAGGTTGGGTGAGTCTGAAAAGAGTCATAGAACTGCACGGAGTTTAGGATTTGCAGAGTGTTGGACTATAATCAATGCCAGACTTGACCTGGATAAAGCTCACCAAAAGTCCCCTTCCACTACCAGATTTTATTATCTCTTTCAAATAACCAATGAATCAACTCCGGAACATAGTGCTTTTAAAGACCAATTCTGCGCCTTGATAGGCATAAGAACAAATTAAGTTTTCTGGTTTTTTCTCCCACCCCTTCTTTTGTTATTACTCTAACCTTCTTTCTATACCAGATGATTTATGCTTCTTAGACTTCCTCACCTGACCCCTGATATAATGCCCTTAACCTACAACTAGTGTTCAGACACTTTGTACATGGGAAAGTCCGTATAGCCCACTTCGCCAAAGGAGTACCAAACCTTCTGATCTGCCAGGGGATTCAAGGGCCAACCATGGGCGAAGCGTTCCACCAGATCCGGATTGCTGATAAAGGGCCGACCAAAGGCTATCAAGTCGGCATAATGCTGCTCAATCGCCGCTGCTGCCGTTTCCCGAGTGTAACCACAATTCCCCATTAGCGGGCCTTTAAAAACCTGGCGAAATTCTGCCAGCTTCATGGGAGTCCCGAGCTCATGAAAGCCAAACTCCAGGCCATCGATAACGTGGAGGTAGGCCAGTCCGTAATGGTCAAGGCGGCCGGCTACATAAAGAAAAGTCTCGCGATAATCAGGGGAACCCATATCGTTGAATATACCATTGGGAGATATATGGACGCCAACCCGGCTGGCCGGCAGGACACTGAGGACCGCCCCGACGATCTCATCGAGAAACCGGTAACGGTTCTCTAAAGAGCCCCCGTAACGGTCGGTGCGCTGATTGGTCTTGGACTGTAAAAACTGGTCCAGGAGATATCCATTGGCAGAATGGATTTCCACCCCGTCGAATCCAGCCGTTAGGGCCCGTGACGCGGCACGCCGGTAATCCTCCACAATTAGCGGGAGTTCGTCCGTTTCCAAAGCTCGCGGCGTTTCATACGGCTGGTTGCCAGTAGGGGTATGAATATAATCCCCTTGGAGCTTGAGGGCCGAAGGAGCTACCGGCAGCCCCTCCTGTTCATGAAAGCTGCTATGGGAAGCTCGACCGCAATGCCAAAGCTGGAGAAAGATGGGCGTACCCTTGGCATGGACGGCCTCCACCACCTTTTTCCAGGCTAGAGATTGTTCATCAGTATAAATTCCTGGGCTGTTGAGCCAACCGATGCCTTGCTGCGAAACCACCGTGGCCTCGGTAATAATCAGTCCGGCGGCAACTCGCTGCGCATAATACTCGGCCATCAAGGCGTTAGGCAGACGTTCCCGCCCGGCCCGCGACCGGGTCAAGGGCGACATAACTATCCGATTTTTTAATGGCAGTCCCCGTAAGTCAAACGGACTTAATAAGGCACTTGTTGTCATTATTGCCCCCATGTTTTTCCCCTGTCTTTAATCAGGAATTTTCTATATCGGCCGCCAAGAATTCCAACCGTTATTTTCTCTTCCCCTTTGAGGGAAAAGATCCGGATGAGAGGGCCACGCCTATTTTCACCTCCCCCTATTTCCCTGAAACCGGCCGGGATTCATGGCCCCGGCCAGGCGGTCCACCCGTTCCTTGATCGGCTTGCATTCATCGAAACCCTGGGTTCGCAGATAAGCATAGGCCATGACGGCCCGACAACCATCCAGGCAGAAGGTGGAGGAATATAATTTGAACCGGGTGGTGGTGGCTTCCTGTAGCCCCCGGACCCATGAAACGGTGTTTCAAGAGAGTTTGCGGCAGGTGGGCTTGAATCCCCATCTGTTTGAGATGGCCAATATCCGGGATCAAGATTCCTGGGTGCATCGCGACGATCACCCGGCGGCGACGGCCAAGGCCAAGGAATTGGTTAAAATGGCCGTGGCCCGGGCTATTCAGTTGGAACCTTTCCAGGAAACCAGGTTCGAGGTGGTCAACCGAGCCCTGATCGTGGGCGGGGGCCTGGCCGGGATGAGTGCGGCCCTCACCCTGGCCGAGGCTGGATATAGCTCTACCCTGGTGGAAAAGCAGGAGGAGTTGGGCGGCCTGGCCCAGCGGCCGC
>Ga0366818_10324_pt1 | contig 10849 bp, 10 predicted proteins | sample TotcelFGM3001N14_FD_207090 | JGI IMG/M metagenome (GOLD analysis project Ga0366818, IMG submission 207090) | Enriched cells from coal bed in the Powder River Basin, Montana, United States - Total cells FGM rep3 HSBNCT.FGM.300.1.N14 ...
CAAACGTTACTTGTTCAACGCGGCGGCGGTTCAGGAAGCCCTGGCTGCGAAAGCGGCGGCATCGACGCTGCAGGGGGTGGCCGATGCCAAGTGACACCCACACGACGTCGACGTCCACGGCCCCGGTGGCCGGCGGCCGAACAACGACAACCGGCAACGGGGTTGCCCACGTTGCCCCAGGAAGCAATGCGCCGGCTGCGATCGTCCCCGAGCTTCTGACGACCAAGCAGGCGGCAGACTTGGCCGGCTGCGGGGAACGAACCTTTTGGGCATGGTCCCGAAGCGGACTTGCCCCGGCCCCGGTCAAGATCGGCTACGGCACGCGGCCGGCGGTACGATACCGACGCGCCGACATCATGGCTTGGATTGCGGCCGGATGCCCTCGGACCGATGGGAGGGCGAACCCATGACCCGCGGCGACTGGAAACGAGTTTCCAAGGGCAGGCCCTGCCCGGTCTGCGGCCGGTCCGATTGGTGTCTGTACGCTGGCCCTGATGACGCCCCCACGGCTGCGATCTGCGCGCGGACCGAATCAAACAAGCCGGTTGGTTCGGCCGGCTGGTGCCATCGGCTGCGCGATGACGACCGGCGGCCGGCGCGTATCATCCGGCGGGCGGTCCCGATGGTAGCGCAGCCCCAGGGCGCCGGCCCCATTGACTTTGGAAAACTGGCGGCCGACTTCCGCGCGGCGGTCAAGCTGGTTGACCTGCAGCGCCTGGCGGCGGGGCTTGGCTTGACGGTCGAAAGTCTGCAGCGGCTGCGGGCGGGGTGGACAGCGGGGCATCGGGCATGGTCCTTCCCGATGACAGACGCGGCGGGGCAAGTCTTGGGCATTCGGCTACGGCGGCCCAACGGCAGCAAGTTTGCGGTGACCGGTGGCCATGATGGCTTGTTCCTGCCCGATGGTCTGGACGTCGACGTCGGCGGCCGGCTGCTGGTCTGCGAAGGCCCTACCGATACGGCGGCGGTTCTCGACTTTGGTTTCCCGGCGGTGGGGCGCCCGAGCTGTACGGGCGGGGTTGGGGTGCTTGTCGAACTGGTCAAGCAGCGGCGGCCGGCGGAAGTCTGCATCATGGCGGACGGCGACGCCCCAGGACAACGCGGCGCCGGCAACCTGGCTGCGGTTCTGCTGGCCTACTCGCCAGCGGTTCGCATCATCTCACCCCCGGCGGGCATCAAGGATGCGCGGCAGTGGAAGGAACGCGGGGCGAAGGCTGCGGACGTGGCAGCGGCCATTGACGCGGCCCCGGTTCGACGGCTGACGATCGTGGTTTCTCGACAGACGCAAAGAAAGGCAGGCCGGCGGCATGGAAGGACTCGTTCTTGAATACACGCCCGCGGCGGACCTGACCGGCCCGGCGACGGTGACCGTATCCCTTGCGGGCGAGATCATCGCGGCCGAAAGTCCCGATCTGCAGGACCCGGACGCGCGCGACGGATTCGCGGCCAAGGTTTGCGACGGCCGGCCCGGCATCGACCTTGAAGGCTTGCGCGGGGAACTGCTGACGCTGGCGGCCAAGCTGGCGGGCACGGCCGAATTCTCGCCAGAGGCAAGTGCGGTTGAAACGCGGCTTGACGCGGCCCTGCAGGCCGGCCCGGCGGGACTGTTCAAGGATACCGAACTGCTTGACGCCTTGGCGCGGTTGGCGGTTCAAGATGAGGCGGCCTATTCCGGTCTGCGGGTTCGGCTGCAGGCCGGCAAGGTACGGATCCGAGACTTTGACCGCGCGATGAAACGGCGCATTGAGGAAGTTGTCTTGGCGCAGCCCCCGGAACTGGCGCGGAACGCCAATGGCGGTTTCTTTGAATCGGACGGCTGCATTTGCAGAACGAAGCTTACCACGCACGCGCCGGTGACGATTCCCCTCTGCAACTTCACGGCAAGTATCGTCGATGAGACGGTCCGAGACGACGGCCAAGAGCGGCGGGTTGTGCTTGGCATCGCGGGGAAGCTGGCGAAAGGGCGGACGCTGCCGAGAACCGAAGTGTCGGCCGATGCCTTTCAAGAAGCGCGGTGGATTGTCCCGGCTTGGGGTTCGGATGCGATCGTGTGGCCCGGTGAGAATCGCGCCCTGCCAGCGGCGATACAGGCCCTCTCACAAGCCAACAAGGCGCGCCGGACGGTGTATGTCCACACGGGTTGGCGGGAACACGACGGGGCATGGATGTACTTGCACGCCGGCGGGGCAATCGGTCTGCCCCCAGGGGCGACGCCGGCTTGTGTTGACCTGCAGGCCCCGTTGACGCGGTTCATCTTTCCTGCTCCGGTGACGGGCGACGCGGCGATGGCTGCGGTACGGGCAAGCCTTGGTTTTCTCGACCTTGCAGAATGGCGGTTGACGGTTCCCGTTCTGGCGGCGGTCTATCGGGCGTCCCTTGGTGACGTCGACTTCGGGGTACACGTGGCCGGCCCCAGCGGTGTCTTCAAGAGCGAAATGGCAGCCCTGGCACAACAGCACTACGGCCCCGAACTCGACGCGCGGCACTTGCCCGGTTCTTGGTCGAGTACGGCCAACAGTCTCGAACTTTCGGCGTTTCTGGCCAAGGACGCGGTTCTCGTTGTCGATGACTTCGCGCCCACGGGCGGCGGTGCGGACCTGCAGCGGTTGCATCGGGAAGCGGAACGGCTCTTTCGTGCCCAAGGCAATCAAGCGGGGCGGGCACGGATGGCGGCGGACGGTTCGATGCGACAGGGCAAGCCCCCGCGGGGTCTGATTCTCAGTACGGGAGAAGAAATCCCGCGCGGGCAGAGTCTGCGAGCGCGGTTGTTCATTAACGAAATCGGCCCCGGCGACATCGACGTGGACAAGCTGACGGCTTGCCAGCGGGACGCGGCGGCCGGCTTGTACGCGCGGGCGATGGCGTGTTACCTGGCATGGGTGGCCCCGTCGTACGGTCAGATTCAAGCGAGACTACCCGAGATGGTAGCCGAGCTGCGGGCGCAGGCGGCGGCCGATGGAATGCACGCGCGGACGCCCGGCATCGTTGCAAGCTTGGCGGTGGGGTTCCGTTTCTTCTTGCAGTTTGCCGAACTGGCCGGCGCGATTTCCGCCCCCGAACGCGGCCGGCTGCGGTCCGAATCTTGGCAGGCCCTGCTTGCGGCTGCGGACCTGCAAGTGGTCAAGCAGGAAGCGGCCGAACCCGCCAAGAATTTTCTGCGGCTGCTGGCGGCGGTTCTCGCATCGCAACGCGCCCACGTGGCCGGCATCGACGGCGACGCCCCGGAAGCGCCGGCCCGGTGGGGGTGGCGTAAACACTTGCTCAATTCGTTGGTCGAGTGGCTGCCTCAAGGCCGGCGCATCGGTTGGACAGACGGGCAGGCCCTCTACCTTGAGCCCGATGCGTCCTACAGCGAAGCGGCCCGGCTGGCGGCCGAACAAAACGAGGGTTTGACCGTTGCCCCGGTGACTCTGCGCCGACGGCTGAGGGAACGCGGTTTCCTGGCAAGCGAAGACCCCGCACGCGGAACGCTGCTTGTTCGGCGGAAGTTGGAAGGAGGCACCAAAAACGTGCTGCATTTGCTGGCGGCGGTAGTTTGCCCGGACGAAAGCACGGCGACGGACAACCCGACATCGGCCGAAAGTGCATATTCGGACGTCCACAGCCGGATGAGCCCGACATCGGGACAAGCCGACATCGGCAACCCGACATCAAGAAAATGCAGAAAAACACGGGAAAAACGCGGCCAATGTCGGGTTTGTCGGTTTGGAAAACACACAAGGCACGGGGAACCCGGCGGAATTCAACGAACGCGAAACGGGGCTGTTCTGACGGAACGTAACCCCTCTAACTGAAAAGACCTGCGCGGAATTTTATGTTTCTTGGAAAAGTAGGCTTTAGCGACATCGGAAGTTTTTCTTTCGCGGGGGGGGTGGGATGTATGCGTAGCAACCCGACAAACCCGACATCGGCGCCGGCTTTCGACGTTGCGGGATTCCTTGCCCTCTCGAATTTGCGGGGCATCGGGTTGACGGCCCCACGGCGGGAAAATCCGGGGCGACGCGCCGGCGGAAAAGTTTACGGGCGAACTGCGGGCGACGGCGGCCCAACATTGGGACGAACTCTTGAATCTGCTGGCCAGCGATCCCCACGGCGACGGCGCGCCGGTGGGGACAGCTGGCCGGCCCGACTTCTTGAAGCCCTGCCCCTCAGCGACGGCCGGCGGCGGTCCGGTGGCCCTGCAGCCCATCGGGGCGGACTGGCTTGGCATCGACGCCGGAAACGGTTGCGAGATTTCAACGGAGACAAGCGCGGACCGGCAACCATGACCAAAGCATCGGGAACCGCCTCGATGCGTTAGGCGAGCATACAGGCGGCCCGTTGCCCGAAGCGATCGGATGCGTCTAAATGAACGGCTGCGAGTTTCATATCAACAAACGAAAGGCCAACCATGAAACGGAAACCACGAACACCAACCAGCCGAGAAACGGCAACCACCGACCAACCGATAGACACCCCGGAATACGTCAAGGGATGGGCGAAGGAACTGGTCAAGACGGCCGGCAAGGCACAAGCCCGGCTGGCCCTGGCTGAATACAAGCGGTTGGCAACGGATAAGGCGGTTCCCAAGGCCGAACGTAAGGCAGCGGCCGAAAGAGCGACAGCAATCGAGAAATATATTTGACAAACCTATTGACGAACAACAACAGATTTGTAATAATACCCGTAGTCGGTCGATAAACTGAAACGGGGGTAAGAGCCATGTCCGAAGCAACAGCAAAAATCATCGCCTACTTTCGCGTATCGACCCGCAAGCAAGGGTTGTCCGGTTTGGGGTTGGAAGGCCAGCAAGCGGCGGTCACCGACCACGCGGCCCGAAATGGGGCGACCGTGGTTTACACTTACACCGAAGTTGAAAGCGGCAAGTGGAAAGATCGGCCCGAACTTCTCAAGGCTATCGCCCACGCCAAGCGGAATCGGGCAACGCTGGTTGTTGCAAAACTCGATAGGCTGGCCCGCAACGTGGCGTTCTTGTCAGCCTTGATGGAATCGGGGGCGGATTTCGTTGCGTGCGACAACCCGCACGCCAACCGCCTGACAATCCACATCCTGGCAGCGGTGGCCGAAGATGAAGCGAAGCGCATCAGCGAGCGAACCAAGGCGGCCCTGCAGGCGGCGAAGGCCCGCGGCTCCAAGTTGGGCAGCGCCCGGCCCGGACATTGGGAAGGGCGGGAAGATCAGCGACTGGCGGGATTGCAGAAGGCACGTAAGGCAGCGGCCGAGACGGTTCGGCGAGACGCCCAAGAGGCATACAGCGATCTATTCCCGTTGGTCAAGTCGATGCACGGGGACGGGCAGACGCTGCAGGCAATCGCGGACAAGTTGAACGAACAAGGACACCTAACCCGACGCGGCAAGCCTTGGGGGGCGGTGCAAGTTATGCGGGTGTTGAAGCGAGCGGAGCGAGAGTAACAACGGGCAAGGCAGGCCCTCGGAAGAAAGGCAGGCAGGACGATGGCGAGCATTTACCGACGAACCCGAACCTATCCGGTCCCCAGCGGTGCGGAGATCATCGAACGGCGACGCAAAGCGACGTCGGCGGAACTGCTGGAGAATCCCGACCGGAAAACCATCGTCGAACAGTGTGCCAAGTGGACGGATGGCAAGGGGCGAACCCGCAAGGCCCCCTTGAACGCGGCTGGTGACCAAGTGCTGATCGAATCGGGCAACTACGTGATTGCGTACGTTGACGCGGCCGGCAAGCGGCGAGTCATCAACAGCGGGACGCCCGATAAGGCGATGGCGGAACGGCACGCAAGCCGGCTTGAAACCGACATGGTGCGGCGGCGGAATGGGGAAATCGACCCCAAGGCCGAACGCTACGGGAAGGAAGCCCGGCGGCCCCTCGCGGAACACTTGGCGGACTTTCGGCAGTACCTGCAGGACAAACAGAACTCGGCCAAGCATGTTGACCTGATTTGTTCGCGGGTGGCCAAGCTGGTTGACGACTGCAACGCCAAAGACATCGGGGACCTGACAGACGCGGCGGTGACGGCTGCTATCGGGGCGATGAAAGCGCGCGGGGCAGGATTACAAACCCTGACCCACTACATCCGTGGCATCAAGCAGTTTTCCCGGTGGTTGAAGCTACAGAAGCGGACGCCCGACGATTCCTTAGCGGCCCTGGCTGGCTTCAACGCGGAAACTGACCGGCGGTATGTTCGGCGGGAAATGACCCCCGACGAAGCGGCCTATCTGTTGCGGACGGTCGAAACGTACACAACGGCCATGCACAACATGCCCGGTCCCGATAGGGCGATGGCTTACCGCGTGGCCCTTGGAACGGGATTCCGAGCAAAGGAACTGCGAAGCCTGACGCCGGCATCGTTCGATCTGGACAGCGACCCGCCCACGGTGACGGTGACGGCGTGCTACTCGAAACGGCGCCGGCTGGATCTGCAACCGATACGGCGGGACTTGGCAGAACTGTTGCGGCCCTGGCTGGCAAACTACGGACGCGATGAACATCCGTTTGCTGCGATGCCCGAGCGAACGGCCCGAATGCTGCGGGATGACTTGGACGAAGCCCGGCGGCGATGGTCGAAGGACGCCAAGACGGACACGGAACGTGCGGAACGGGAGCGGTCCGACTTCCTGAAACACATCGACGTGGACGGGCGTGTTCTGGACTTCCACGGGACGCGGCACACGTACATATCGGGCATCGTGGCTGGCGGGGCATCGGTCAAGACAGCCCAGGAGTTGGCCCGGCATTCCACCCCGACGCTGACCATTGGACGGTACGCCCACGCCCGGCTACACGACCTGACAGCGGCGCTGGATGCCCTTCCTGACATGCAGCCCTCGGACCCGCCCCCGGAACCGCAGGCGGCGACGGGAACGGATGACGCCGTCCCCAACATGGCAGCAAATTGGCAGCGCGCCAGCCGCGAATCGTCAACAAACGTGGCGGGAAGCTGCGAACCCACGGCCGAGATTCCAGCGGCGATGGCTCAAAATGCGGACGAACCTAACGTGTTGCCGTACGTGACTTTAAGCGACAAACGGCGGGAATCTGCGGGACATCGCAAAGCGGATGGGACAGGATTCGAACCTGCGGTGGACTCACGCCCACAGCGGTTTTCAAGACCGCCGCCTTAGACCACTCGGCCACCCATCCGGTACGGTGTTTTACCGTGTATTCTTGTCTTCTCGCGCCCGTGTCCCGTTGGTTTGATACCCGTCAGGCTATTGCTGGCAGGAAGGACGCCCGCTTGTGTCACCGAGCGGATGCCTATGCACCCGCCTGACACCCGTTGAGCATCATGGCCAAGTCTAACAAAAAGTCTGATCCGCAAAAGCCCCGTCCCGACTTTCCCCTATTCCCCCACAAGAGAACAAAACCGCTGGGAGAAGCAGGTCAGCGGTTCACCGGTGAAACAAAGCTGCGATATACTCTGTAGGCGGGAAGCAAGTGTCATCATGGATTCCTGGTGATTGTTGCCGTGGAAGGAGGCGAGGGATGCGAATTGCTTTGACGGGCGCGACCGGATTCGTGGGCCGGTATATCGCGCGCCACTTGATCGAACAGGGGCACACGTTACGGTGCTGGCATCGACCGGCCAGCGACCGCGGCGGGTTCGACGGTCTCACCAGTTCGCTTCAATGGATTGCCGGCAAGTTGGGTGACTCGCAGAGCGCACAGGCTCTGGTCGCAGACTGCGATGCCGTGGTCCACGCTGCGTTGTACCACCCCGGTGGCGGTTTTCGCGGTGGCGAGGGTGACCTCGTCGAGTTCGTACAGAAGAACATCGTGGGCACCATCCGACTCATCGAAATCGCACGGAATGCTGGGGTGGGCCGGTTCATATACATTTCGACCTGCGCCGTTCACGAGAAGATTCTCGGCGACCGGCCGGTGGACGAAACGCACCCGCTCTGGCCGACGAGCCACTACGGTGCGCATAAGGCGGCCCTGGAGAAATTCGTCCACAGCTACGGGCTCGGCCATGAATACCCGATCTGTGCCTTGCGGCCGACCGGGGTCTATGGCCTGGCCCGTCCTGAAAACGCCAGCAAATGGTTCGACCTTGTCTCTGATGTGGTGTGCGGCCAGCAAGTTACCTGCCAGCGGGGCGGAAAAGAGGTTCATGCCTGGGACGTAGCCAGAGCCGTGGAACTCCTGTTGAAAGCTGACCGAATTGCGGGCGAGGCTTACAACTGCTTCGACCGTTACGTCTCGGAGTATGAGGTGGCGAATATCGCCAAACGCATATCGGGCAGCACCGCCGAAATCACGGGTCACCGGCCATCCCCCAAGCACCAGATCGAAACAGGGAAAATTCAGGCGTTGGGGATGACGTTTGGCGGTGCCGCCCTGCTCGGAAAGACGATCGCCGAGTTGGTCGAAGCTGTCCGGCGATGATCACACGAACTCCGATTCAGGTTTGCTGCCGTTAGCTCAGTTCGACGGGCTGGACCTAATCCATCCGATGCACCCTCCGCCGGTTGTAGCCAACTATGAGCTAACCGTGTCCAGGCGTAGCCCGATCTTGCCGTCCATCGGAACTGCCGCGCCTCTGAGCAGGCGCTGCCTAGAATTCGGTCAATACGTCGCCGCCATGTGGCCGCATGCAACGTCGAGGCCCTCGTCGAGGTCTCCAATACCAGGGGGCTGGACAGGGCAAACTCCTCATCAGTAAAACACTTGCGCCCGGATCGTGTACGGGGCGACAGGTGCAACATGAGTCTCTGCGTGCCGGACATTTTTGGGGCGGCACGGCGATTGCTATGTGGTTATTTCGATGGCGAGGGCGACCGGGGCCCTCGAAATCCAGTCCCCTCTCCCGAAGGTGTGAATCATGAAGAAGGTTGAAGCGATTATCCGCCATTTCAAATTGGCAGACGTGAAAGAGGCCCTTGCTCAATGCGGCGTGAGGGGCATGACCGTGACCGAAGTTCGCGGTTTTGGCCGGCAGAAGGGGCACACGGAGATTTATCGCGGCGTCGAGTATGGCGTGGACTTGGTCCCAAAAATCAAGCTCGAGTTGGTGGTTTCGGAAAGCGAAGTGGACGCGATTATCGAAACCATTTCGCGGCTTGCTAACACAGGCTTGGTGGGAGACGGGAAGATCTTCGTTCACAGCTTGACGGACGTGATTCGAATTCGCACCGGGGAAACCGGGGAAAGTGCAATCTAGGCGGCGTTTTGCGGAATACAAAACAGGGCCCTACGGTGCTTGGCACGACGGGATCTCCGTCCGCGAAACGGGACATCGAAAAAAACTGTTCGAAATTCGAGAGGCATGTAGAAACATGAGAATGCACCGTATCGCGGGGCGCGCGTCGATCCTCGCCGTCATCTTACTGTTCGTCGCCGGTTTCGGCACTTGGTCCTGGGCCGCTGACGCGGCGATCATGGAACTCGCCGCACCTCAGGACGCCCAAGCGTCGGCACCGTTGGATGCGGCTGAAGCAGATGCGGCCGGTCCCACGACCACCGAACTGAAAGTCATGGCCGATACGCTCTGGGTGCTGATCGCGGGGATCCTCGTGTTCTTCATGAACCTGGGATTCGGCTGTGTCGAGTCGGGATTCTGCCGGGCCAAGAACTGCGTGAACATCCTGTCAAAGAATTTCATTGTCTTCGCCGTCAGTTCGATCGGCTTCTGGATCATCGGGTGGGGCCTGATGTTCGGCGACGGCAACGGCTTCGCCGGGACCAATGGCATGCTGATGCTGGGCGGGGCTGACAACAGTCCGGCGACCGGGGACGCTTATGTTGGAACCTATTCGGCGATCAACTGGACGGGCGTCCCGTTGTGGGCCAAGTTCTTTTTTCAATTGGTCTTCTGCGGCACGGCGGCGACGATTGTTTCCGGGGCAGTCGCCGAACGGATCAAGTACGTGTCGTTCATCGTCTTCAGCTTCGTTATGGCGATGGCGATCTATCCGGTTGTCGGTCACTGGATCTGGGGCGGAGGCTGGCTGCAGAGCATGGGCTTTCTGGACTTTGCCGGCTCGACCCAGGTGCATTCCATCGGGGGTTGGGCGGCGCTGGCGGGCGTGATCATCCTGGGGCCGCGGATCGGCAAGTACAGTGCCACGGGCCGCGTCAACGCGATTCCCGGACACAACTTGAGCTTGGCTACGATCGGTTGCTTTGTGCTCTGGTTCGGCTGGTTCGGCTTCAATCCCGGCAGCACGATGGGGGTGGATCCGAATGCGATTTCCGAGATCGTCGTCACGACCAACACCGCCGCTGCGGCGGCGACCTTGAGTGCGACCCTGGTGGCTTGGCTGCTGCTGGGCAAGCCGGATTTGGGGATGACTTTGAACGGCTGCTTGGCAGGCTTGGTGGCGATCACGGCGCCGTGTGCTTTCGTTACCGTCGGGGCGTCGTTGATTATCGGTTTGCTGGCGGGCGCCCTGGTGGTGCTGGGGGTTTTGTTCTTCGATCGAATGCACTGTGACGATCCCGTGGGCGCCACTTCGGTGCATCTGCTGAACGGCGTCTTCGGCACGTTGTGCATCGGGTTGTTCGCCACGCCCGATCGCTTGGAACGGGCCGGCAACGATGCGGCGGCGGCGGGCTTGTTCTACGGCGGCGGCGTCCAGCAGTTGATCACCCAGGCGATCGGCGTCGCGGCCTGCGCGGCCTACGTGCTGGTGTTGGCCGCGGCGGCGTGGCTGCTGCTCAAATACACCATGGGCATCCGGGTCTCGCCCGAAGAAGAAATGGAAGGTTTGGATATCGGCGAACACGGCAACGAAGCCTATCCGAATTTTGTCAAGACGGGAAACACGATGGGTGGTTTTTAGAACCCTCGACGTAATTTACGGTCACTCGCGAGCCGGTCTGTTCGAGACCGGCTCTTTTTTCAAGTTCCGACCGAGCCATGGGACAAGA
>Ga0366818_10326_pt1 | contig 10807 bp, 7 predicted proteins | sample TotcelFGM3001N14_FD_207090 | JGI IMG/M metagenome (GOLD analysis project Ga0366818, IMG submission 207090) | Enriched cells from coal bed in the Powder River Basin, Montana, United States - Total cells FGM rep3 HSBNCT.FGM.300.1.N14 ...
GTCGATCGCCGATTGGCGAAAGCTCGGATGCACGATCACCCAGGGCACCCTGACCGTGAATGTGCTGCCGCGTCCCAATTCACTGATGAAACTGATCTCGCCGCCCAGCAATTTGCACAGTTCCTTGACAATCGACAGCCCCAAGCCGGTTCCCGAGTATTCACGCGTCAGATTCCGGTCGCCCACCGTTTGGGCACTCTGCCGGAACTTTTCGAAAATGATTTCGTGGTCCTCCTCCGGAATCCCCACGCCCGTATCGGTCACCGACAGCACGAGGCGATCGTCGGCGCTGCGGCTGGCGGCCACCGTGATCCGCCCGCCCTCGGGCGTAAACTTGATGGCATTGGACAGCAAGTTGATCAGGACTTGCTGGATCTTGCTTTGGTCCTGAAACATGACCGGCAAGTCGGGTGCGATCTCGCAGATCAGATCGATGTTCTTTTCTTCGCTCAGCGGGCGAATCATGTCGCATTGGGCGGCGACCGCCGCGCCGATGCGGAACTCCGCCGGCCGCACGTCCATTTTGCCCGCTTCGATTTTCGCCAAATCCAGAATATCGTTGATCAGATCCAGCAGCAGCCGGCCGGACTTGTGGATGTTGTGTGCGTAGCGTTTCTGTTTGTCCGATAACGAATCGATGCCCGCCAGGATATCGGAGAACCCAATGATGCTGTTCAGCGGGGTGCGCAACTCGTGACTCATGTTCGCCAAAAAGTCGCTCTTCAAGCGATTCATCTCGTACAACTGCATGTTCAGTTGGGCGAGCTGGTCGACTTTGGCATCCAAATCGGCGTTCACCTGGCGCAACTCGACCTGGGCGTCGGTCAGATGCCGCAACATGCGATTGAACGCCGAGGCGAGTTCTTCAAACTCGTCGTTGGTTGCGATTTCGGCCCGCAGTTCGGTGTTGCCGCGGCTGATTTCTTCGGCCACGTCCCGCAGATGCTTGAGAGGCTTGACCACCACATAACGGATAATCACATACAAGATCACCATCGCCAGAAACACCGTCAGAATGCCGATGGCGGCCAGCAGGGCGCGGTTCCACGTGATCGCTTCTTGGGTTTCACTATCGGGAATGATTACCTTGACGACGCGAAACGGCAGCTTGTCCTGGTCCAGCGGCATGTCGGCGCGGGAAAAGGCGTCGACGCCTTCGAAGCCAAGGTGACAGCGGGCACAACTCTCCTTCCAGTAAACCGGCTGATAGTAATGGATCAACTGCTTGGACGGCACGCGCTGAAAATGATAAACGGGCGAGATTTCCGGCGACGACGTCGTGGTGGCGGGCCTGGGCGCCACGGCATCCGCCTCGATGCTCGACGCGGAACCAACTTCCGAACCCTCCAGATCAGCTTGATGGGACCGCGTTCGCGTCTGGATCTGAAGCTCGTCTTTCAATCGCAGCAGGATGGCTCTTTCCGCGTCGCTGCCGGGCAGCTCCGTGCTGAGGGTCTCTTCCAAAGCCAAAATATCCCATTCGTATCTCTGCGTCTGCAAGTCCCGAGTCAGTTCGCGCGTCATCGCGCGCAGCGCTTTGGCATGTTGCGGATCGGTATTCGGATCCGAGGCATCCCACTGTTCCCAGTGGTAGCGAAGCAAGGCAGCGTCGACCAAATCGCGGCTCTTGCGGATCGCCGTTCCCTCGACGAGCTTTTCGGCGATATGTTCCACCCACCAAAATGTGACGGTCAGCAGCACGGTGAGACAAGCCACAAAGAGGAAACGGCATTTCCGCTCCAAACTCGTTTCGCCGATAACACGTTTGATCGAGCGGTAGGACATGACCCTATAATCTGCGCCGCTGGTGGAAGTTATTCAGCCGGCACATTTTACGGCAGTCTTTCGCCGGTCGCTAGAGCAAAAGCGCAAGCCGGCCGAGCCGCTCCATTAGGCGGTTGGGGCTGCGAAATTTGCAGAAAACGATATAAAGTAGAAACTTTGACACGAAGGTTCAGAACGAGGAGGCCCCTATGAGCGAACGATCACCGGTTGAGGCTGCTCGAAATCCGGCGGTTCATGTCCCCGAAGTGGATGTCGTCAGCGACCAAACGGCTCAATCCATTTACGATAAATGCATGACCTTGGCGCACAATCTTTGGTGGACTTGGCATCCGGAAGTCCATAGCTTGTTCCGCGACCTCGACCCGATTCGCTGGCGGCAATTGGATCACAACCCGATCGCCCTGTTGCGAGAATTCACTCCCGAGCGATTGTCGGCGCGAGCTTCGGAAATGGTGCTGCACAGCCGGATCAACTATCACTTCCGCCGGCTCAAGGAGTACCTCAGCGATCGTCGCCAGACCTGGGCAAAGACGAACGCCAACATCCTCGGCGCGTTGCCCGTTGCTTACTTTTCGGCCGAATTCGGCATCCACGAGTCGGTCCCCGTGTACTCGGGCGGCCTCGGCGTATTGTCGGGCGATCACATCAAGGGCGCCAGCGGTTTGGGCGTGCCGCTGATCGGAATCGGGCTGTTTTATAGCCAGGGGTATTTCAAGCAGCAGCTGGATCTGAACGGCTGGCAGAACGAGGAGTACTTGGAGACGCGCGTCGAGAACTTGGCGATGGAGCCGGCACTGGACCAGGCGGGCAATCCCGTGACGGTGCGGATCGATACGCGCCACAGCAGCTTGCTGGCCAAGGTCTGGCTGCTGCATGTCGGTCGCGTGGATCTCTATCTGTTGGACTGCAACGTCGCAGGAAATCGGCCGGAGGATCGCGAGCTGACCAGTCGTTTGTACGGCGGCGACGAGCGGATTCGGATTCGGCAAGAATTGGTGCTGGGCATCGGCGGCGTGCGAGCGTTGCAGGCGCTGGGGATCACGCCCGGCGTATACCACTTGAACGAAGGCCACAGTGCTTTTGCGCCTCTGGAGGTGATTCGCCAGCGGATGCAGGATGACGGAAAATCGTTTGACGACGCGCTGCGCACCGTGGCAGGCCAGACCGTCTTTACCACGCACACGCCCGTGCCGGCCGGGCACGATCGCTTTCCGAGCGACCTGCTCGAAGAGCACTTGGGTCCCCTCCGCGACAAGCTGGGGATTTCCGCGGATCAACTGATGGGTTTGGGACGCGTCGATCCGCAGAACCCTCACGAGACCTTTTGCATGACCGTGCTGGCCCTGAAGCTGTCGCGCAAAGCTAATTCCGTCAGCCAGTTGCACGGCCGGATCACGCGCCGCATGTGGGCTCATCTGTGGCCCTGGCGCGAAGAGGAGGAGATCCCCATCGGGCACATCACCAACGGCGTCCACATTCCCAGCTGGATGGCTTGGCAAATGCGGCAACTGTACGATCGCCATTTTCCCGAGGGCTGGATCTACGGCATGGGCCAGCCGGAGCCGTGGCAGAACATCCACCACGTCGATCTCGGCGAGTTGTGGGAAACGCACAACTCGCTGAAGAACCTGCTGCTGGCGTTTGTCCGCCGCCGCGTCAGCCGCCAATGCCGCCGTCGCGGTGAATCGGAAGAGGTCATCGAGCAAGCGCGCAACCTGCTGAACCCGGCGACGCTGACCATCGGTTTCGGACGGCGGTTTGCGACGTATAAACGAGCGACGCTGATTTTCCGCGACCGCGACCGCTTGGCGGCGCTGCTGAACGATCCGGAACGCCCGGTTCAGTTGATTTTCGCCGGCAAAGCGCATCCCAAAGACGAACCCGGCAAACGCCTGGTCCAAACCATCGCTCAAATGCGGCATGATCCGGTGTTCAGCAACCGGATTGCGTTCATCGAGGACTATGAAATCAACGTCTGCCGGCACATGGTCCAGGGCGTCGATGTCTGGCTTAATAACCCGCGCCGCCCGCTGGAAGCGTCCGGCACCAGCGGCCAGAAAGTCGTGCTCAACGGCGGATTGAATCTGTCGATCCTGGACGGCTGGTGGGCGGAAGCCTACGACGGCTCCAACGGCTTTGCGATCGGCACGGGCCGCAGTCACGTGAACGACGAGATCACCGATGCGCGCGACGCCGAAGCCTTGTACGACGTCCTGGAAAAAGACGTCGTTCCCACGTTCTACGAACGTGACTCGGACGACCTACCGCGCCGCTGGATCGAAATGATGATGAACTCGATCAGCACGCTGGCTTGGCGGTTCAGCGCGCATCGCATGGTCATGGACTATACCAAGTCGATGTACGTCCCGGCCGCCGGCGGCGTCAGTTGCGACATGGACCGACGATAGCCGGAGCGGAGCAGCCATGCCTCGCAGTTGCCATGCGGATCGCCGAGAACGTTTGCGCCGCCTCGTCCGCCGGACGGGAGCGGACGGACTGCTGGTGATGCATCCGGCAAACGTGACCTATTTGACTGGATTCACCGGCGATTCCAGCTACCTGCTGCTGACGCCGCGGGACGCCGTCATGGTCAGCGACGGACGCTATCGCCAGCAATTGTCGGAAGAGTGTCCGGGACTGGACACGGAGATTCGGCCGCCGGGCGTCGAAATCTCGGCGATCGTCGTCAAAGTGGCCCGCGCGGTAAAGGTCGCCAGATTGGCGATCGAAGCCGCGTCGATGACGGTCGCGTTCTGTACGGAACTCTCGAAACAACTGCCGCAGGTAGCTATCGAGTCCACCACATCGCTGGTCGAGCAATTGCGCGAAATCAAGGATCGGGACGAGATCTCACAGATCCGTGTCGCCATCGAGATCGCCGAACGGGCCTTCGGCGTGGTTCGCGCCGGCTTGCGGCCGGAGTGCAGCGAGCGGCAGATTGCGGCGGATCTCGAGTATCAGATCTGCTTATTCGGAGGCCGGGGATGCAGTTTCACGCCGATTGTCGGCGTCGGGCCGCGGGGCGCCTTGCCGCATGCGCGGCTGTCCGGCCATCAGGTCGGCGAAAGCGCTTGGGTCCTGATCGATTGGGGCGCTCGCGGCGAGTTGTATGTAAGCGACTTGACTCGCATTCTCGTGACAGGTAGAATCTCGCCCAAACTAGAACGTGTATATGGGGTTGTGTTACGCGCCCAGCAAGCCGCAATCGACGCGATTCGGCCTGGAGCGATCCTCAAGGACGTCGACGCGATGGCTCGCGGAGTGATCGAACAGGCCGGATTCGGGAAATATTTTACGCACGGACTGGGCCACGGAATCGGGTTGGAAATCCATGAAGGCCCGCGTTTTGCGCCGAATGAGCAGCGGCAGTTAAAGGCCGGCATGGTGGTCACCGTTGAACCGGGGATCTATCTGCCGCAGTGGGGTGGCATCCGAATCGAGGACGATGTATTAGTGACGCGGACGGGTTGCGAAGTGCTGAGCCATGTGCCCAAGGAATTCGGCGACTGCGTATTGCGTTAAGTTCGTGGGAGAATTCTATGTCCGAACTGGAAGCTAACGCGGATGACGTGTTCGAACTGGATCGCATTCGCCGCTTGATCGAATTGATGAAGGAACACGATCTCAGCGAGATCGATTTGCGGCAATCCCAGCAGCGTATCCGCCTGTGCCGCGGTTCGCTCGCGGAAGCACCCGCCGCAGCGGCATTGCCTGCGTCCCCCCCGCCGCTGCCCGCGGCCGCGCCGTCCAAAGCGGCGGAAGAAGACGCCCATGTCGTTTACATCAAGAGTCCGATGGTGGGCACCTTCTATTCCAAAGCCAATCCCAATGCCGAGCCGTACGTCCGCGTCGGCGACCACATCGACGAAGCGACGACGATTTGCATTATCGAGGCCATGAAGGTCTTCAACGAGATTCCCGCGGAACTCAGCGGCCGAATCATCGCGGTTTTGGTGGATGACGAGGAACCTGTGGATTTCGGTCGTCCGTTGTTCAAGGTGGACACCAAGAAGTAACACCGGCGGTCGTACCTATGTACAAACGCATCCTAGTCGCCAATCGCGGCGAAATCGCGCTCCGGATCATCCGCGCCTGTCGCGAGTTGGGCATCGAGACCGTGGCCATTTACAGCGAGGCCGACCGCGGCAGCGCCTACTTGGACTTGGCGGATGAAGCCTATTGCGTGGGACCGGCCAAGAGCGCGCACAGCTACCTGAAAATCGATCGGGTGATCAGCGCCGCCGAGGTGGGCAACGTCGAGGCGATTCATCCGGGATACGGATTCCTCTCCGAGAACGCCCATTTCAACGAGATCTGCCGCAGCTGCAACATCGACTTCATCGGTCCCACGCCTCAAGCGATGCAGCGTCTGGGGGACAAGAACGCGGCCCGCAGCATGGCGCGGGCGGCCGGCGTGCCCGTCGTGCCCGGCAGCGACGGCCTGGTGGAAGACGAAACCCAGGCCCTGAAATTCGCCCACGAGATCGGCTTTCCCGTGCTGATCAAAGCGACCGCCGGGGGAGGCGGCAAAGGCATGCGCGTGGCCGGCAACGACTTGGCCTTGAAAGCGGCTCTGACACAGGCCCAGACCGAGGCCAAAGCCGCCTTCGGCAATGCGGGCGTGTACCTCGAAAAACTGGTCGAACGTCCCCGCCACGTCGAAGTTCAAATTTTGGCCGACACGCACGGCAACGTGGTCCATCTGTGGGAACGCGATTGCTCGACGCAGCGCCGCCACCAGAAGCTGATCGAAGAGAGTCCCGCGCCGAACCTGCCCGAGGAGCGGCGGCGGGCCATGTGCGAAGCGGCCGTGCGCCTGATTCAATCGGCCGACTACACCAACGCGGGGACCGTCGAGTTCATTCTGGACCAGAACCACAACTTTTACTTCATCGAAGTCAACGCGCGGATTCAGGTCGAACACCCCGTGACCGAGATGGTGACGGGCGTGGACCTGATCCAAGCTCAGATCGCCATTGCCGCCGGCGAGCCGTTGCCGTTTCGGCAGGAAGACATCGCCTGTCGCGGCGTGGCCATCGAATGCCGGATCAACGCCGAGAATCCCGACCGCAATTTCCGGCCCAGTCCCGGCAAGATCGAGCGGATGTTCGTGCCGGGCGGACCCGGGGTGCGTTTCGATTCCCACGTCCATTCCGGTTACGTCGTCCCGTCGCACTACGATTCCATGATCGGCAAATTGATCGTGCACAAACCGACTCGATCCGCTGCGATCGACGGAATGATTCGCGGGCTGGACGAATTGCGGATCACCGGCATCGATACCACGGCGTCGTTCCATCGCCGTATCTTGTCTCATTGCGAATTCGTCGAAGGCCGCGTGGACACGGGACTGGTGGAACGTACCTGGCTGGCCTAACCCACAGACGCGGATCGCCATGGGACTTTCCCGACCAGCGTTACGCTTCCTCACGAGAACGGCACGCCGCCAGCCGTTCCACGGCACTTGGCTCACCCTGGGACGCCAGTGCGTGTACGCGACGTTCACCGATCTGGTCCAGGTCTGCCGCGAAGAAGGCGTCCGGCCGGCGGAACTGCCGCCCGGATGCTCGGTCTCGAGCAATATCCCATCCTGGCAAGGCACGTGGCACGAGCGGAACACCAGCGACGTGGCGGTGCTGCGAACCCTTGGGGCGGCGGAGGTCTTGGCCCTCGATTATGCGGATTTCGAAGGCGCAGAACTGGTCCACGATCTCAACCTGCCGGTGCCGCCGGCATGGCAGGAGCGGTTCGACGGGATCTTGGACGGCGGCACTTTGGAACATATATTCGACGTGCCCGCGGCCTTGGGCAACGTGGTTCGGATGCTGCGCGTCGGCGGCCGCGTGATCCATATCAACCCTTGTAACAATTTCGCCAATCACGGCTTCTACCAGTTCAGTCCGACCTTGCTGGCCGACTATTACCACGCCAACGATCTGGCGGACGTGCAGGTCTTCGTCGCCGAAGAAACGATGACCTACGATCAAGTCACCTCGTGGGAGCTGTTTGAATTCGATCTCCGGCGGCAACCCGTGCTGATGACGTCGCGGCGGCGATTGTTGCTGGTGGTGGTGGCTGAGAAAACAGCCGCCTCGACGGCCGACCGGACGCCGGTCCAGTCATACTATCGCCAGCTGTTCGAGACCTCCCCCGCCGCCCAGCGGGAACCGGTGCCGGAGGGTTTCTGGGAGCGGCTGCGAGTCAAGCTTAAGCGCGTGCTGCCCGCGCCCGTCAAGACATGGCTGCGGCGGTGCCTATTGGCCCCTCCGGACCGCAAGCCGTGGGGGGCAAAGCGGCGCGGAACGCTGCGGTAGTGTGGCAGGAGCGTTTGACTGATTCACCTGCCAGCAAGCTGCCGTTGCACCACCTGTCTTTTGCCGCGGAATCGGTTAGACTGACGGCAGCAACCAGAACCCCGCTCCCGCTTCCGCACGCTGCCCGTCAGGATAAGTCGATTTCTTCCGGTCGCCTGAGACGTCAATCGCGGCGGAGGCAAAATCCCGCCGGGGCCCGGCGGGCACGATTCGGCACGAACATTGGCAAGGAGATCGTCATGATGCAACACGGGATTGGCTTGGGTATTTTGGCGGCGGTCCTATCCGCCGCGTCTTACGCTCACTCGGCGGAGAATTCCGACTTGCCGAACGTCGTGGTCATTTTCATGGACGACATGGGCTATGCGGACATCGGACCGTTCGGAGCCGAGGATTACCCGACACCGAACCTGGACCAAATGGCCCGCGAAGGACGCGTGTTCACCGACTTCTATGCCGCCACGGCGGTCTGCTCCGCGTCGCGCGCGTCGCTGATCACCGGCTGTTACAACGTTCGAGTCGGCATCCTGGGCGCCTTGGCTCATCAAGCCAACCACGGGATTAGCGACCAGGAGATGACGCTGGCCGAGGTGGTCAAGCAGAAAAATTACGCCACGGCTTGCTACGGCAAGTGGCACCTCGGACATCACCCCAAGTTTCTGCCGACCAGCCACGGGTTTGACGAGTACATGGGCTTGCCCTATTCCAACGACATGTGGCCGTTTCATCCGACCGCTGGCAAGAACTTTCCCGACCTGCCGCTGATCGAAAACACGCGCGTAATCGATGCCGAAGTCACCGGCGAAGACCAAGAGCAGCTCACGACGCGGTACACAGAGCGGGCGGTCCAGTTCATGGAACAGAACAAGGATCGGCCGTTCTTCGTGTACCTGCCGCATTCGATGGTCCACGTGCCGTTGTACGTGTCGGACAAGTTCCGTGGCAAGAGTTCGCGAGGCTTGTTTGGCGACGTGATGATGGAGATCGATTGGTCCGTCGGTCAGATCTTGGACGCGCTGCGGAAACACGAACTCGATCGGCGCACGTTGGTCATCTTTACGTCCGACAACGGCCCGTGGCTCAGTTACGGGGATCACGCCGGCTCGGCGGACTGTCTGCGCGAAGGCAAAGGCACGATGTTCGACGGGGGCTGCCGCGTACCGACCGTGATGTGGTGGCCGGGACGTATTCCGGCCGGCACGGCTTGCCGAGAACCGGCGATGACCATTGACATCCTGCCGACGATCGCGCACTTGGTGGGTGCCCAGCTGCCGGACCACAAGATCGATGGCCGAAACATCTGGCCGCTCATGGCCGGCCGGCCGAACGCGAAGAGCCCGCAGGAGGCTTATTATTTCTACTGGGGCCACGAACTGCACGCGGTTCGCATGGGCCGCTGGAAGCTGCATTTCCCGCATACTTATCGGACGCTGGGCGGCAAGACCGGAGGCACGGGCGGCCAGCCGGTGCCGTACGAGCAAGGAAAGATCGGGTTATCGCTGTTCGACTTGGAAATGGACCCCGGCGAGACGACTGACGTCGCCGAGCAACATCCGGAAATCGTAGCCCAGATCCGGAAGTTGGCCGACCAAATGCGGGCCGATCTGGGCGATTCGTTGACGAAGCAGAAGGGCGCCGGTCTCCGCGAACCCGGCCGCTTACAGCTCGGCGATCTGCGTTTTCACTGGGTGCCGGGCCAGGCTTTGGATATCGAACCCAAATAGCCGCGGGAACGCGCCGCACGCTGCCCGTCCGTGCCTTTAGCCCCGTCGTGCTTGCCTGTTTGCGGCGGCGCCGGTCAGGTCCGAATCCCCGTCGGGGGCCCGGCCCGCGGCGCCGGCACCGTCTCGCCGCGAATGGGCACCGGCCGTTGGTCCTGCGGCGGACCCTCGACCGATACGTAGGTCACTTCGGCGTCGGTCAAGTGGACGGCGGCCCCGGCGCGTTCCGTATCGACGCTGACATGGACCGTCAGCGAGGTGCGTCCGACCCGCACCACGTGCGTCAGAAAACTGACGATATCCCCGACCCACACGGGGCGGTGGAAGTCGATGCTCGTCATCCCCACGGTAACCAGCGTCTGGTCCGGCCAGTTCCGGCGGCGGATTTCGTGCTGCGCCCCGACCGCCCCGGCCAGGTCGATGTAGCTCAAGATCACGCCGCCGAAAATCGTCCCGTAGGGGTTGGTATCCCGAGGCAACATGACGGTCTTGAGCGCCAAGTAACGCTGGTCGCTTCCCGGTGCCGGTGGAAACGGTATGGTTTCGGATGTGGCTGATTGGATCTGTGTCATGTCGCCTTTCCCTCTTTCGTGCCAGCGGCCCATTCTGGCCGGGCGCAGAGGAAAAGACAACCGGCAGCAGCCGTTGGTGCTATCGCTTGGAGTGCGGCGGCTCGATGCCGCTTATCCCAGCAAGCTTGGAACTTGATAGGGAGATGAGCGGACGGCCGAGGCTGAGTTCGTCGGGTCGCTTCCGAAACCGCAACGTCATGCGTATAATAAGCAGGTGGAATCCTGACGATTGGACGACGAAAGTCATGAGCACCTTGCAGGAAGTCGAACGACAACTCGCTTCTCTCTCGCCGGGCGACAGGGGCGTTGGCCGAGCGTATCGACGTGGCCTTGACAAACACGCCAGAACTTGTTGCCCAACTCATCCGCGTCAATCGGCCCCCCAGGTAATGGCTGGATCGCGGCCGAACGGATG
>Ga0366818_10327_pt1 | contig 10795 bp, 8 predicted proteins | sample TotcelFGM3001N14_FD_207090 | JGI IMG/M metagenome (GOLD analysis project Ga0366818, IMG submission 207090) | Enriched cells from coal bed in the Powder River Basin, Montana, United States - Total cells FGM rep3 HSBNCT.FGM.300.1.N14 ...
GCGTTCTCGGTTTTCCCGGAGTTGAGTGATGTGTGGGTTGCCGAGGGAGTGGTTCAGCACGCAATGCCGACGACGGTAACGGTCGTCTTCGGCGGATTGTTTGCTGGAAACTCCACAAATGTAAACGTCGACGGCTCCTTTTCCTTCGCCATGATTCTGGCGCCGGGAACCACGGGAGATATCAGTGCGCAGGCATTTGATGACGACCTCCAGGCATCAAACATTGTCGTCAGCTATGTCACCTGAGCAAATTCGACGAACGAAAACGCGACCGGATCTTGATGTTGGAAGGAATGAAGATGCTCCGCTCATCGACAAGTTTTAGCGATCGGCAGTTCGGTCGGGACGTCCACGCAAGCCAGTCGGCCGCCGAGATGGCGGATCCGTCGCTGGCCGAAACACTGAAGAGAATTGTGCGTCGGATCCTCCGCACCCAGAGCTGTCGCACGCACTTCGAGGCGCGGGTCCTGGACGAGGCGCGGCGGCTGCTGAAGAACCAGTTCTGCGAGTTGGCGCGGGATACGCTCGAACGCTTGGTAGTCGACCAATTGTTGTGCGACGGTCACGAGGGACGAGTCGCGCTTGCCGGGTCAGGCATCGGAAGGCTGTGCCCGTCCACGCAGATGAGTATGTCTCATTCGACGTTTACGCGCCAGGCAGGCGTGGACGTGTCACGCGGGAAGAAGGAAATGACGTCATGAGTGCAGTTCACACGAACGATGTTTGCGTGGCGACACTCCGACCGGATGTCCCAGGTTCCATAATCGGGGGAGGCGGTTTTTTTGCTTGGCCGGACGATCGTCCGCCAACGTGGAGTGCGGTACGCCTGCCTCTTTGGCTCGCCGAAATCATGACGATGCAATGGGTGCTCGCAGCACTGGTGATGGCGGTCTTTGTCGCCGACGCGTGCGCCCCGCTGGGCGTCGCGATGTGGCTGCTGTACGCGGTTCCGCTGGTGTTGTCGCATCGAACCCCGCGCGTCAGCCAAGCTTACGCGCTGGCCGCCGCCAGCAGTGTCCTGCTCTTTTTGGCTTTGTTCCTGGCTCCGCCTGGATTCTCGTGGCTGGTCGAGGCTTTTAACAGGGCCACGTTCGCGTGTGTTCTATGGCTGGCCGCGGCATGGATCGTTCGCCACCGGACGGCGGAAGAGGCGTTGAAGCAAAGTGAAGCCCGCTCGTTGCAGCTGAACGAATCTCTCGAGCAGCGGGTTCGCACGCGGACCTCGCAGTTGGAGACCGCGAACCAGGAACTGGAAGCCTTTGCTTGTTCCGTTTCGCACGATTTGCGAGCGCCGCTCCGCGCGGTGGACGGTTTCGCACGGATTCTGGAGGAGGAACACGCCGCGCAATTGGACGACCAAGGACGGCGCGTGCTGGGGATCGTTCGCAGCGAAACCCATCGCATGGGGCGGTTGATCAATGATCTGCTCGATTTTTCGCGTCTCGGAAAACACGACATGCGTCTGGCCGACGCTGACATGACATCGCTGGTTCGAGAACAATTCGAGCAAGTCAAGGATCGCTTGGCGGATCGGCAGGTGGACTTTCGCTTGGGCGATTTACCGGTATCGCGGGCCGATCCGGCGCTGCTCCGTCAGGTTTGGTTCAATCTGCTCGACAACGCCCTCAAGTACAGTCAGCATCGGCGGCGCGTCGAGATCCGGATCGAAGGCACCAGACAGGGGTCTGAAGTCGTGTACTCGATCCGCGACAACGGTGCCGGGTTCGACATGCAATACGCAGGCAAGCTGTTCGGTGCATTCCAACGACTCCACGGCGCCGAAGAATTTGAGGGGACCGGCGTCGGACTGGCCCTGGTCAAACGCATCATTCGCCGCCATGGCGGACGCGTCTGGGCCGAAGCCAAGGTGGAACGAGGAGCGACATTTTATTTCACCCTGCCCGCGGCGGGGAATGGAACTGGGTGATCAGCTGTTTTTTTGAAGCGCCCAAGGTAAAGGGCCCTCCTCGTCCGCCGCTTCCGCGGCGGAAGAGGAGATCCCAGTGGAGGCCATCGAGAAACGGCGCTATTAAAGGGCGTGTGCCGCCTGCCAGCTTTGCTGGCAGGTTACCAAGATTGGCAGCTACAGCCATCGACCAATCTCTTCATTCACCTGCCGGACAAGCGGCTCAGGTGTCTTGCCAAGCTCCGGATTCTGGCGGTTAGTTCGTCTTTCTTATCCACCTGCCAGGCGAACAGACGATGGTGTAGGGAAAGCCGGAGCCGGCTAGCTGGCAGTCAAAATGGATAATCTGCCGTGAGATTGGTAAAATGCTTTCGTCCAGTAATTCACCGCATCATGGTGTTTTGCATCTTGAAAGGCGTCTTGAGTATGCTACAAAGAATGCCAATTCAATTCGAAACAGGACGCAAGGCTCGTCATCAAGGCATTCTGAGCTGTCCTGGGGCGGGCCGAAACAGCGGCGATGCGTCCAGGGGGTGTGTCGCCTTGCAGTGAATGACACAAAACGAAACCGGTGAGTATGGAACGCTCGAACGCGAATCTGACATCGCCATCCACTTTGTCGGTGATCCTCGTAGCATTCCTCTGGACGGCCTTGGTGGGGGGGTTGTTGTTGTCAGTTCGGCGGAATCACCAACGGCAGTTGGAGCAATTCGCTCGCATGGAGGCCCGTACTGCAATCGCTCGAGACCTGGCCCTTGTGCGCTGGAGCGGTCGGCATGGGGGCGTATACGTTCCCGCCACCAGTCACACGCCGCCCAACCCGTATTTGGCACACATGCCGGAGCGGGAGGTGACCACGCCTTCAGGCCGCCAATTGACCTTGATGAATTCCGCGTACATCCTCCGCCAGATCTATGGGGACAATGTCGGCGAAAGGCTCGCACCCGGACATGTTACTAGCCTTCGTGCGATGCGGCCCGACAACGCGCCGGATGCATGGGAGGCCGCCGCGCTGGAGGCTTTTGTGGCCGGCAAGGAGCAAGTCAGCGAGGTGGTGCAGATCGGCGGCCGGCCTCACTTTCGGCTGATGCAGCGGATGGCGGTCGAGGCACAGTGTTTGACGTGCCACAACACGCAGGACTACAAGCTGGGGGATGTCCGGGGTGGCATCAGCGTCGCCGTGGACTTGGCGCCATACATGGCGGCCGACGCGGCCATAACGACCCCATTGGCACTGACCCACGCCTCGATCTGGCTGCTGGGCTTGCTGGGCATCGTGGCAGGCTCGCGGCAGATTCGCGAGCGATTTCAGGAACGATTGGAGGTGGAGAACGCCCTGCGTTTGGACGAGGCGCGGCTGGAAGCCTTGCTGCAATTGAATCACAAATCCCGCGAGCCTTTCGCCGAACTCATCCATTTCGCGATGGAGGAATCCGTGCGGCTGACCGGCAGCCAAGTCGGATACGTGGCTCTCGTCAGCGAAGATGAAAGCGTGCTCACGATGCACGCCTGGTCGAAAACGGCCCTGCACCAATGCGCGATGCAGGACAAGCCGCAGGTCTATCCGTTGGCCTCGACGGGTTTGTGGGGCGAGGCCGTCCGGCGGCGGGAGCCGGTGATTACGAACGATTACGCGAGTTCCAACCCGAGCAAGCGAGGTCTCCCCGAAAACCACGTTCCCGTGACGCGGCATATGAATGTTCCCATTTTTGATGGCGAGCGGATCGTCATCGTGGCCGGCGTGGGGAACAAGCCGGGCGAATATGATGAATCGGACGTTCGCCAGGTGACGTTGCTGATGTCCGAACTGTGGAGGATTGCACAATGGCAGCAGGCGGAAGCTGCCGTACGGCGCGGCGAGGAAATGTATCGCAGCCTGGTCGAGCACCTGCCGCAGCGGATCATTGTCAAGGATCGGAATTCGGTGTTCGTCTCCTGCAATGCGAACTTTGCTCGCGAACATGCTTTGCAGCCGGACCAGATCGCGGGGCTGGATGATTTTGCGTTTTATCCGAGCGACTTGGCGGAGAAGTATCGCGAGGACGATCGAGCGGTGATGGCCGCCGAGATTCCAAGCGAATTGGAAGAATTGAACCAAATCGACGGCCGGGACCGCTGGGTTCACGTCCATAAGGTGCCGTATCGTGACGATTTGGGCCAAGTCGTCGGCGTCCTGGGGATCTTCGAGGACGTCACTAGCCGCAAACAGGCGGAAGAGGAGATCCGCAGTTTGAATCAATCGCTGGAGCAGCGGGTACAGGAGCGCACAGCCCAGTTGCTGGCCGCCAATGGCGAGCTGGAAGCCTTTAGCTATTCCGTCTCGCACGACCTGCGGGCGCCGCTGCGGGCCATCCATGGTTTCGCGCGGATCCTGATGGACGACTATCAGCAGCAACTGGACGAGCAAGGCCGGCACGTGCTGAACGTGGTGTGTAGCGAAGCCCGGCGGATGGGGCGGCTGATCGACGATTTGTTGAACTTCTGCCGGCTGGGCAAGTGCGCGCTGCAAGTGGCTTGCATAGACATGGAAGGAATGGTCCGGGAGGTGTACTGCGAACTCCAGCAGGGCGCCGCCGGCCGCCACGTGGAACTGCATCAGGACCGCTTGCCCGCCGCCACCGCCGACCCGATTCTCGTGCGGCAGGTTTGGGTAAATTTACTCGACAATGCCTTGAAGTATACTCGGCGCCAAGCTCGCGCGCGGATCGAAATCGGCGGTTCCACGGCGAACGGCGAGAGCGTCTACCATGTTCGCGACAATGGCGTCGGTCTCGACACGCGGTATGCCGATAAACTGTTTCGGGTCTTCGAACGATTGCATGAGCCGGGCGAATTCGAAGGCACCGGTGTCGGCTTGGCGACGGTCCAGCGGATTGTCCATTTGCACGGCGGCCAGGTTTGGGTGGAATCCGAACCGGAACAGGGAGCCACGTTTTTCTTCACGCTGCCCGGACGAGGGCGTGTTTAGCCGCCACGGCGGCGACAGATCGCCCTCATAGCGGACATCGGACATTCGATTTCGTTCAAGTTAATTCTTGGGTCCGAACGATTCGAATTTCGACCTTCGGATTCGTTGGCAGCCTTCGGCTGCGTCAAGGAGAAGTCAATGCAATCGGCGAGCGAACAACTCCCCCAAGCGGTCGAAGTGCTGCTGGTCGAAGACAATCCGTATGACGCGGAACTGATCTTGCGGGCGTTCCGCAGGGAAGGCTTGGCCAACGACGTAATCTGGCTGCGGGACGGAGTCGCGGCCTTGGAGTATTTGTTCGGCCAGGCCTGCGATGAACCGCCCGCCCTGGGCGGCCTTCCGTCGAAGCTCGTCTTGCTGGACTTGAAGCTGCCCAAGGTCGATGGTCAAGAAGTCCTGCAGCGGATCAAGAGCGATCCCCGCACGCGGAGCATTCCCGTGGTCATGCTTACCTCGTCCCGCGAGGAATCCGACATCTTGCGTTCCTACGACGCCGGCGTGAACAGTTATGTGGTGAAACCCGTGGACTTTGACGAATTCACCGAGGCCGTGCGGCAACTGGGACTGTACTGGCTGACGGGCAACCAGCCGCCCGAACGCAGAATCCTGGTCCGCGAAACGCCTCGCTAAGAGATTCGGTGCTGGAAAAGTGATAATATATTTTGGGTTTCCCTGCTGGGCGGCCGGTTCCGGGCCTCCGATCTCAAGCTTGCCTTCGGCTGTCAGCTGTCGAAGACTCCCGCGCCGAAGCCTTCGCGGCGATGGAGGCCCGCGGGAGCCGTTGTCGATTGTCCGGGAGTGCGATGCGGCGGCGGAGGCGTCGTTTGAGCCGGTTCGATCTGCTTGGTCGTCGCCCGTGTTCCAGACTCGGGCACGAGGTTGGCATCGAAATCGTCCTCGCCGTAATCGTCGTCGTAACGCGACGCGTAGCCCGGCTCCTTGGCACGCTCCAACTCGCTTTGATACTCGGCAATCACGCGCGATTGGATCATTTCCCGGCACGCCGAGTTGATCGGATGAGCGATGTCCGCGTACAGTTTGGCACGTCCTTCCGCATCGCGCGTCGCACGCTCCTGCGACTGCGGCCCGCCGCATTGATTACAGTAGCGGGCCCGCAAGTGATTCTTGGCACCGCATTTCGGGCAATGCGACGTCAGTTTGCGGCTGGGCATGGCCACGAACGGGCCGTTGGTTCCGTCGATGATCTTCAGGTCCCGCACCACAAAGCTGTCATCAAAGGTGACCGAACAGAACGCCCGCAGCCGATCATCCGAGTCTTCCATGAGTTTCACGCGAACCTCGGTGATGTCCATATAGCGTCTCCTCAAACTGGCTCGCTGTTTCATGTCGTTACCACAAAAACCGCTCCCACACCCGTCGCCCGCAATCGCGCAGCGATCGCTCGCGCGTGACTCGCGTGGCGGCAAAGCCCCACATAACTCGTGCCGCTGCCGCTCATCTGATGTCCCAGGCAATTCAGCCGCCCAAAGGCGTCCTGCAATCGTCCGATCCACGGCGACAAACGCTCGGCCGCGTTCTGCAGCCGATTGAACAGCAGCCGGCCCAGCTGCACGACGTCACCATCGCGGGCCGCAGCCAAGATCGGCCCTGCATGCCGAGGCTGTTCCGCCGGCGAGCACGCTCGGTACACCGCGGCGGTTGCCAAGCCGGCGGGTGGCCGGGCGATGACCAAGTTCAGCGGTTTGACGCCTTCGACCGGTTCGATCCGCTCACCTCGACCACGACACAGGCAGGGACCGCCATGCAGGAAAAACGGCACATCACTCCCTAACTCCGCAGCCACTTCGGCCAATTGCCGGCGGCTCCAGCCTAATCCCCAAGCGAGGTTCGCAGCCACCAAAACCGCCGCCGCATCGCTCGAAGCCCCTCCCAGTCCGGCGGACGCGGGAATTCGTTTGACCAGCCTCACGTCGGCCCCTGTCTCCACACCGGCGCGCCGCTGCAAGAGAGCCAAGCTCCGTAGCGCGAGATTGTCTTCCGGGGCGGGAACCGCTTCCCATATGCCACCGCCGACGGCGCCGTGACGCGTTCGATAGCCTTCCACACCATGCGCCCAACGGCACGACAGACTCAGAGTCTTTGTCGAGTTCGCCGCCAACGACACGCGATCGTACAGGCCGACGGGCGCCATGAGGGTTTCCAACTCATGAAAGCCGTCGGCGCGCCGAGACAGGATCTCCAGAAATAAGTTCACTTTGGCCGGGGCGTCTACCTCGACCAGCGTGCCGCGATGACGAACGTACATAACCCGTGTGGACGCTCCACACTGCCCCCCTTGTCACGCTAAACATTGACGCCAATACGTCGCAGGAACTGCCCGACGGGTGGGCGCCGATAACCGCGGTCCGGTCGTTGGCCGACCCACCCCACAGGCATTCTAATGAGCTGGGCTCATGGGTCAAGGCGACCCGGTCTTTTCTGCCTGCGCCGTTCGCAACCTATTCCGCGGGGACCACTTTGCCGAGTTGGTCTGTGGTGCGTTTCCGCATCTCGGCAACCGGCACCATCTCGTGTTCCCGAACTTCCTCGACGTTGAGGTGTGAATGCAGGAGTTTCAACAGGCCGGCGGTCGTCTTTTTGATCGCGCGACCGATGACAGAGGTTTTCATGGGAGCAGCACGCCCCTTGCACATTGTGGAGGGGGCTTTTCGTGGTCGGATTGCTGCCGCTCGGTGCTGTCGGGCGGAGCAAATGCACGGTCACTCCTGTCCGGGCCCGGGTCGGTTGATTAGTCTGGCTCGGGTGTTCAGGATCCAGCCACCCAACGCCCTATTTTCCGAGAACCTTCCCGCCGAAGCAGGCCCATTGTCTTCAATACCCGTTACCCGCCGGCGATGGTCGAGCTGCCTGCCGAGGTGGGAGACCATGCGTCGTTTCCGTTCGCGCTACTGCTGGTGGGACATGGCAACAGTCTAGCGTAATTCATTGTCGCTGCAAGGGTTGGACTTTCTGCCTGACTTTCTGCCTGCCGACAGGCAGATGCGCGCCGCAGATTTTTGGGCAAGTCGGTTTTCACGGTCGCTTTCCGCCGCCGACCCGCCCAACTCAGCCCTTCAGCGAACTTGTGATCCAGATTCCTGCCAGCACCAATTCCGGGACGACCTGGGCTTCTGGCAGGAACGCGGCGAGCCGCTCCGCGTCGCCGCCGGCAACGAATACTTGCGGAGCGGCTTCCAGTCGATCCGACATCCGTTGAACCAACTCGCGCACCGCTCCGACTTGTCCCCAAAACAAGCCGCTGCGAATGGCCGCAGCCGTGGATTTGCCCACCACCGCCGGCGGTTCGGCGGTCGGATCGTAATCCACCTCGGGCAACAAATCTGTGCCTTCCGCCAGCGCCTTGGCGGTGAGTCGGAATCCGGCCAGAATCACGCCGCCCTCAAATGCGCCGGCGGCGGATACCAGATCGACCGTGATCGCGGTACCGGCGTCGATCACGACTGCAGGGCGGTCCGGCGACCGCAGGCGATTCACAGCGACGGCGGCCAACAGCCGGTCGCTGCCGACACGGTGCGGATGCTCGACGTGGATCGCCAACGGCAGATTTTCGTGCTGCAGCAGACGATAACGATCACGCGGCCGGCGCTGTTGAACCCACGCCGCCAGCCGAGATTCCACCTGGCGATGCACGCTTGCGGCGCACCATGCCAACGGCACCTGCGGCAGCAGAGCGGAAAGCGGCTCGAACGCCGCTTCGCCGGTGGGGATTTTCCAGACCTCCGCCGGCTGCGGCAAACCGTCTCCGTCGTCGCCCAGGAACAGTCCCAGCTTGATTTGGTGGTTGCCGATGTCAACGGCTAACAGATGCACGGTACTGCGCAGTGCTCCCAGAAAGTGTCGGATCCCAGAGCGTCACCCCTCACGGCTTTTTCTTCTTCCTGGGCTCTTCGTCGGCGTCAGGCTTCTGCACGTAGAATTGCATCAAGTCGGAAAAGGAACGCATGGGCTCCTTGCCCTCGGCCATGGCGTCTGTGATCGGCCGAACCGGTTTGGGTTTGCTGGGGCGAACCTCGGTGACCCGAGGCCGACCACCGCCACCGCCTCCGCCGCGCTGACCGTATGGTTGTCGGCCGTCAGGCCGCCGGCCTTCGGGACGACGGCCTTGCGGCGGCCGCCCCGTCTTGCCTTCCGGACGGCCCTCCTGTCTGTCGGACGACGCCGCTCGCTCGCGACGTTCCGGCGCCGGCCGCTCGGTACCGGGCTTGATGGCCGTCAAGGACACACGGCGGCGTTGCTTGTCGACGTCGACCACCCACACGTTCAGGATGTCGCCGACGCTGACGACTTCGTGCGGATCTTTGACGAAGCGATCCGCCAAGCGGCTGATGTGGATCAAGCCGCTGTCCGGCAGGCCGATATCCACAAAAGCTCCGAAGTCGACGACGTTCAGGACCGTGCCCGTCAACTCCATTCCCGGATGCAAGTGCTCCAGTTTGATGATCTCGCGGCGAAAAGCCGGCTGCGCCAAATCCTCGCGAGGATCACGGCCGGGCCGTTTCAGGGAGTTCAAGATATCGTGCAGCAAATGCTCGCCGACGCCCAACTCGCGCGCCATTTGCGCCACGTTCGCGCGGGCGGCTCGCTCGGCCAGCGAGACCTGCGATGACGCTTCGTCGGCAACGTTCTCCGTCGGCGGAACACTCTCCGCCGGAGCCGGAACGATCTCCGCTGGAGCCTGCGTGGATTCGCTGATCGCTGCGGGGGATTCCGCTTCGGCGGCGGGTTCGCCCGAAGGCGGCTCCAGGGCGGGCTCGGCTTGCGGCGCGGCGATCGTCGGCGAATCGGCCGGCTGCGCCTCGAGTGCAGCAGGTTCGGGTTCGAGTGCAGGTTCGGGTTCCGCAGACGGCTGGGGGGGCGTTGATTCCGCCTGAGCCTCATGGCCCACGCCCTCTCCGAACACCGGCCGCGGCGTATCCTCGATCTTGCCGCGGCTCGCCATCTGGCTGGCCAATTCGGCTTCGCTGCCCCCCAGTTGTTCGATCACGCGCTGCGCGATGTCATAACTTTCCGGGTGAATCCAAGTCGCATCCAGCGGGTTGTCGCCGCCGATGATCTTGAGGAAGCCCGCCGCTTGGACGAAGGTGGCGTCGCCGAATCCTGGCACTTTGCGAAACTGGTCGCGGCTGCGAAAAGGACCATGTTTCTGCCGGTACTCGTACATCCGCCGCGCCGTCAACTGGTTCAAACCCGACACGTAACGTAACAGCGCCGGGCTGGCCGTATTGGCATCGACGCCGACGAAGTTCACACAGGATTCGACAACGGCGTCCAGCGATTCCTCCAAATGCTTCGATTTGACGTCGTGCTGGTACAACCCCACGCCGATGTTCGCGGGATTGATCTTCACCAATTCCGACAAAGGATCTTGCAGTCGGCGGCCGATCGACACGGCACTCCGCAGCACCGGATCGAAACGCGGCAATTCTTCGCGGCCCACGCCGCTGGTCGAATACACGCTGGCACCGGCTTCGTTCACAATCGCATATTGGACGTCGGAATCTTTCAATTCGTGGGCGATAATGTCAGCGATCAGCCGCTCGGTCTCTCGGCACGCGGTGCCGTTGCCGATCGCGATCACGGGAATGTGATACATCAGGACCATCTCGACCACTTGCTGCCGGCCGCGCCGGACGATGTCGTCCTTGCCGATGACGTGGATGACGGTGTGGCCGAGCACATTGCCGAATTCGTCCAAGGCGGCCAGTTTGCAGCCGCTCCGGAAGCCCGGGTCCACCGCCAGAACGCGACGATCCCGGACCGGCGATTGCAGCAGCAACTGGCGCAGATTGCGAGCGAACACTTGAACCGCGTGCAACTCGGCCCTTTCCGTCAACTCGCGCCGCACCTCGCGTTCCAAGCTGGGCAGCAGCAGCCGGCCGAGGGCATCCCGCAGACAAACC
>Ga0366818_10330_pt1 | contig 10476 bp, 10 predicted proteins | sample TotcelFGM3001N14_FD_207090 | JGI IMG/M metagenome (GOLD analysis project Ga0366818, IMG submission 207090) | Enriched cells from coal bed in the Powder River Basin, Montana, United States - Total cells FGM rep3 HSBNCT.FGM.300.1.N14 ...
AGGGAGGACGCCCGGCGGCTGCCAGGTGCAGTCCAGGATCGAAGGTGTCGTGGTATTCGGCCAGTACATGCGCAGCGTGAGCGTGAAAGGCCCTTCCGGCGCGGGTAGCCAGTTGGCTTCCTTGTCCTTGCCTGGCAACTCATGCTGGAAATGCAGCGTCAGCGACCCGTCTTGGTTGTATTTCAGCTTGTCTCTTGGACTCACGGTGAGCTTGTTCAGCGCATTGGGATAGAACCAGAGGCCGTTATCACTGATGTACATCGTGATCGACCAGAAGGCCAGGGGGTTCACCGGCAGCAGCTCCGACTGATGTTTCAGGATGAGGCGCGTTTTGGTGGGATTAATGACCCCCGACGCTGTTGGGCTCCCAAGGGTGTTCGACCGGAAGTGGGGATGCAGGTTGTCCGGGAATATACTTACGCCTTTGGAGCTGTAAGCCCATATGACGGCGCTTTGGACAGCCTGATTTTACCGGTAGTGACTGCAGAGGCCATGTCCATCTTCTTAGAAGAAGTAGCGCAACGCCATCCAGAAGAGTTTATCCTGATGTTCCTGTATGGGGCTGGCTGGCACCGGGCAAACGATTTGGCAGTGCCGGAAAATATGAGGCTTGAGGCGCTGCCGCCTTATAGTCCACAACTCAACCCCGTGGAACATATCTGGGGTGAGATCCGGGAGAAGTGGTTCGCCAACGAAGTCTTTAATAGCCTGGATGCCGTGGAAGATCGCTTGGTGGAAGCATTAGTCGCTTTGGAAAACGACAGAGAATTGGTCGCCTCCACCACAGGCTTCGATTGGATCATTAATTGTCGGTAGACTGCTACTTGAGACTTCTGCTAAACGAAGGGATCGGACAAGCCGTACCATTGCTGCAAAAGCAAGGCTTTAAACATTACCAGAGGCGGATGGCTGGGGCGCCCCTGGGTGGGATGATACAGGGGTACCATAAGCTTCTCGAAGGGCCGCCAGTCAATCTGGCCGTCGACCTTCCTCAGAAAGTGGTTTTCCGGCAGCCGCCCCCTGGCCTCCAGGTCCCCAAAGCCCAACTGCCCCGATTGTTTTCCCAGCATCTGCGACCTCCAGTATTCATCGTTAATCGCAGATTAACACGTTATTTAAATATGTTAAACTATTTTTCAAGAGACTTTCGCAGAGGTCTCAACTTGGTATGATTCCCTCGGAGGTGAGTTGCCCTTTCGCTTCGGCCATTGAGGCGGTGGCCAGGTTGCCGGGCTTTGCCAACGTTCGGCTCAGAATGTGGTGACATAGATGGGCACGGATATGGCCCCGGTTCTTTCGGACCACTACCTGCCGTCTTGGGTTGGCGTATGCCCCGGCAGCAACGAGAGCGGCGGCAAGCGCAAAAGCGGCAAAACCACCAAAGGCAACCGCTGGCTGCGTACCGCCCTGGTGCAATCGGCCTGGGCCGCCCCCCGCAAGAAGGACTCTTACTTTGCGGCCCGGTACCGCCGTTTGGCGGCCCGACGAGGGAAGAAACGGGCCATCTTCGCCGTAGCGCACTCCCTGTTGACGGTTATCTACCATATGCTGAAAACCGGCTCCACCTATAAAGACCTGGGCGCTGATTACTTCGATAAACTCAACAAAAACCGCCTGGTCCCCTACCTGGTAAGGCGCTTTAAAAACTTAGGATTTCAGGTGACCCTCGAAGCCGCCTGATGAACTTTTCGTAACAGATCAAAGTTCTCGGATGATTTTTTAAAATTAATTTCCTGCGGATTCCCCTAAAAATCCATATAGATCACAATTTTTTAACCATAGTTTTAACTAGATCTATGAAATTCACTGAAAATTATAGAAAACGGGAGTTTTGTAAATCCAAGAGAATGGCTTTCCGGTCTTCTGAATCAGCTTTCCCTCCGTAGTTACAGACTTTCGCAGCATAGATTTTATCGTGGTTTTTTGAGTATGCCCTCAAAATTCGGCTTCTTCTGAGTTTGGAGACCCTCTCTGGTCATGAGCTTTTTTGCTAACTTCAATTCCGCGCCACCATCTTTGACCTGGGCAGGGGGGTTGATTTAATTTACTGCTCAAAGTAAGGGACTTAGAGGTGAATTTTGGTCTACAGGAGGAAAAAAATCATAAGTTTCGATGACCTTCCTGCGAAATTTCAACCCGAGACCCAACCCCGTCAACTTTGTGCAACCTTTGGGAACCAACCGGAGCCCACTTGCCCTAACCCCTCTTGCCGTTCCAATGAAACCCAATCATCTCCCTTTTTTACTCCTCCAATTCTTAAGACTTACATAATTTTATGGGATGAGTGGAAAATTACGATGATGTAACGAATCCGGTTTTCTGGACACAAGATATTCTTCTTAAGCCGCCCTCGGGATTGAGTCCTGGTAGAGCCACTTGGCTTTGACCTGCCAGGGGCTGAGAAAGCCGTTCTTTTCCACCAACCACTCTCGGTTGTAGGTGTCCACAAAGCGCCTGACCGCCGTCCTAACCTCCTCGAGATTCTGAAACACCCGGCCATAGGGCCTTGTTCTCCAGCCGGAAGAGTTCCACTCCCAACTACCGGGAAACCAGATCCATGGGTTTGCTCCGGAAGAGGCGGAGTATACCAGGGACCTTTGCATCTCTCCATTTTTGATTTTGACTTTGGTCTCTGCTCCATAAACTGATCAGCTAATTTTTTCCCCAGGGGGGTGATGAGGGGAATAAGATACTTGACAGAAGCCTTTAATTTTGCTTATCCTGCATTAAAGTTTTAAATTATTTAAGACAGAGAAAAACCAAACGAAGAAGGCAAAAAAAATAGTGAGAAAAGCTATAATGATCTAAAGAATTGGGGGAATGAGATAATGCGTAAATCAATATTGTTTTTGGCCTGCCTGCTAACTTTGGGGTCCGTCCTCCAGGTCTGGGCGGAGCCACAGAAAGAAGAACCGGCTGCCGCCTTATCGGAGCCACAAAAAGAGGCGCCTGCGCCCACCGTTGGAGAGGAACGCCGGGAGGAGAAAAAAGCGGCGGTACGGGTTGCCGAGGTGGAGAGGGGGGGCGCTCTTTTGCCCAAATGGAGAGTGGTGGTCGAGCCTTTTTTTGAATATAATCATGTCTCTAGCCAGAATGTTTCCATTAGTGGATTCACGGTTTTTGAAGCCATTCTTATCGGTCAGGTCTCGGTGCAAAAGCTCAAGAGGGATTTTTATTCCACCGGGTCTACGTTCAGGCTAGGCTTACAGAACGCTGAGGTCAATGTGAGGATCCCATATTTATTTCGATCGGACAAAATGATTTTTCCAAGATCCGGCGGGGGAACCGGTGATCTTATTGAAAAATCTTTTTCTGATAGCGGTCTGGGCGATATCGAAAGTTACATCTATTACCAACTTTTGAAAGAAGGGAAATGGAGGCCGTGGGTTCCAGACGTGATACTCCGGGGCGGGGTCAAGTTCCCTACCGGCCAAGATCCTTACAGTTTACGGAGGAGTTTCATCGAAGAATTGGGCACAACGTTGGCCACCGAATTTCCCACCGGCACCGGGCATTGGGGCGCCTCAGTGGGGGTAAATCTTGTCAAAAGCGTCGATCCAGCTGTTCTCTTTTTCAACTTTGGTTACTTCCATAATTTCCAGCGCTATGTGGGGGAAGCCGGGACCCCACCCATAGACTTCGGCAGAATCAAGCTCGGCAACACATTCGAATATAGCGTTGGGCTGATCGTGGCCTTACAGGAAAAGTTATCCCTTAGTTTCGCCTATAATCAGCGCATTACCGGTAAAACTACACAAAATGGGGTTTACCTGACCGATACCGATATCAATGCCATTGCCTTCAATATTGGTGCGACGTATGTGATCTGTCCTCGGACAGCACTAGACTTTGTCGTTGGGATCGGTTTAAGTCGTGATGCCCCGGATGTCTCGGTTCTGGTCCGCATGCCTTGGTCATTTCAGTTTTAGTTGGTAGGGGAAGTCCGAGACAAATTGAGCAATTTTCTCCCAGGGCAAATCAGGGGTTCTGACCCGGTTTGCCTTTGGGAAGACGGAGATAATAAGAGTCGCCCCAACCACTGAGGAATCCATCCTCAAAAACCAAAGGGGTAGAGACCCGGTGATCTTGTTTATCCCTCAGTGAATAGAACCAGATGATGATGTTCTTCTCCCCCATCCGATAGCCCTCGGTGCGTTCTGGAACACCTAAAAGGCGGCGCACCGCCTCTTTGGGCATACGTAACTCCAGACGGGTAGCCGCCTCCATGTCTGCGGGGGGGTGGGTTTTTGCCGGCGGAGTCGGAGCAGCAACTGGAACCTGCGCCACTTCCCGAGGAGCACTAGGTGCAGAGACCGATGATTGTTCCCTAGGTGGAACTGGGGCCATGGTTAGGGGTGCTGCAGCGCCTTTTTCGGAAGGCTGGGCCGGGACCTGGGCGATAGCATCCGGCTCCTTTTCGGTGGGGAAGAGAAACTTTCGCTTGCCATAAGGGTAATACGCTACCCTAGTGACAACTCCTTGAGAATCCAGCCAGTAATGGACCTGTTCTGGTTTACTCCAAACGCCGCCGCGCATGGCTGCCATCTGGTCAAGGCGGTAATCCTGGTAAACAAGGATCTTGCCTCCCGAAGGATTCGGAAGGATTTGTTGGGGCTGGCCCTTTTGGATGATCAGGTCTGATTCCCGCAGACCAATTACGGGAGCACCCTCTGTTCTGACTGCTTCCGTTCCAGCGCAGCCTCCCAAGCAGCAAATAATCATCATCGCCATCAAACCGAAGATAAGCCTGTTCATCGCCACCACCTTCCAAAAGCTAAGTTTAAAAAAGCTTGTTAGCAATTTACCTTTAGAAATAATTCTTACCGTCCACCGATTCGAGGAGTCACTCCCAGGGGTAGTAGTAGTACATGGGATGGAGAGGCTTTTCTCCCGCCGGTGGCCAAAGGCGCAGCGCCTTGGCTCGCAATAAGACATAAGGATAATCAATGCCCGCCAGTTTTTGGCGTTCTTGTCCCCGGATTTCTCCTACCATGGTCAGACGGCGACGGGAGAACAATTTTTCCGCCATACCAACACCATAAGGGCTTGAGATAGCATTAATTTCATTTTGTCCTCCTGAACATGTGGGTCCATCCTAACGGAAAAAGATAAAAGAGGCAAGGGGCCGATAACAATCCAAGGTGAGGGGCCATATCCTGGATTATGCGGTGGAATATGGACTCATGGACAATTTGCGTTGGGACAGGACCGGCCGACCTGCGGGGTGACCAGACAGCCCTTTGTCTCTCTGGTCCAGTGGTTGGGTAAGGGAAATTTTGTTGATTGAATCATCCCTTAAAATATTTGTTTAAGAAATTAAGAGGTCCGTTCAGATTGTTAAACAATTAATGAAGTTTTTTGTGTCTACATCACCCTGATTTAATTAATTAACTACGTGATCTAATGAACAAATTAATTCATGATATTTTATGGTAAAACGGTAGCATAATTCTTGCAAATAACTATCGCCAGCAGAAAGCCAAACCCGTTGCGAGGCGGGGACGGAAAGCCACGGGTCTCCGCGGGTAGGAGACAGCCGGGTTGCCTGGATATCCCAAGGCAGTCCGGCTTTTTATATGGAATACGCCAACAAAATTCGGGTCTGGTTTCTGCCGACTATTTAGGCGCCCCAAAAGTGGCGATTAGATCGAAAACAATCAGGCAACATTTACAACGGTTTCCCGATTCCTTACGGTGGGGGTCGGAAATAGCGGCCTTGGCACTGGAGGTCAACCGGCGTGTCCAAGGTGTCAGCTTCATCGCTTCCTGAAAAGCATGACTTCATAGGCTTGCTTGTGAAAAAACATGTGATTTGAAGCGGTTAAGTTATATGCTGAGCAAGTCAATAGGGAAAATATTTAAGCTAGTTGACAGGAAAATCTAGGTGATTAAATTAAAATTGCTTTAATTTGGATTATGCCCGAGAAAAAGGACCCTTCGGCCATCCTTACTTTTGGGTGGGTTATGCCAATTATTATTATTTTATATAAAATATAAAAATTAGGTATAAATACCTAGTCTAAATCCAGTATTTTTGCCTATTAACAAAAAACCCATGAAAGAACTAAATTCGCATCCAACAAATTAATCCGAATGGCTTTGGTGGGTTTGCCCTATTTTTTACATCCTGGGCCCCACCAGAAAGCGATATGCAAAAATTTTTAGGTTTTTTTGGCCAAGGCCACGGAAGGTCTTCCTAAAATATTAGGTCAGGAAATATGAAAATTCTGGCCTGATTGTCGCTCTTCTCCAAGTTAAATTTAAACAACTTACCACAGAGACACAGATGGCACCGAAAAAATGGTGCCCCTTTAAGACGCATTCATTTCTTCGCTGAGGCGCTTTGTGTCCTCAGTGCCTGATCCGGTGGACAAAAACTAAGAGGTGGGTCAAATTGAAGAGAATTCTGAGGCTGTTGCCCCTATTTCTGGCCGCGGCAATTCTGGCCGGCGGCTGCGCTCCCCTCGATGGCCAACCATCCGGGGGAGAATTTCATCGTCTGTGTCAGGCTATAGCCAGGGAACATGGTGGCCAGATCAGTAAGCAGGATTTCCTGGCCGCGGCCAAGGACAAGGAGCAGGCTGAAAAGGTTTTCAATAGCTGTGACACCAGGCAGCGCGGTTACCTGACAGAGGCTGATTTGTCGGAACCCCAAAAACAGCGGATGATCCGGGAGGTCATCCGGCTGACGGAGCCCAAAAGGTAGACGAAATTTGGCATAAATATTGCTGTAATATATCTTTGGAATCTTAACGCCTCGGTTACTTGGGGGAGGAACCATGGCAATGTTTCTAGCAAGAAAAGAGGATTGCCAATGCGACGCGCACCCCGAGTTTTTACAAATTTACCGGTAGGCGTTGATTGCTGCGGGAGTACTTATGAAGGACGAATTACTAATCTGGGACTAGATGGCGCTTTCATTGACCTGCCTCCGGCTCTGAAAACTTATGATGTAGCTAATTTGGCGTTTTTTCTCCCTCCCTCGGCCCCAGGTATAGAAGTCCTGGGCCGGGTGATACGCACTGAGGCGCAAGGAATAGGGATAGAATTCTTAGATCTGAATAGTAATTTCCGGTCCACTTTATGGGACTTTTCGGTTCCCCTATTGCCCTTAGAGATTAAGGAGTGTGCTTATTGCGGCCAGGCCGTCAAGAATCATCGTTCTAAGGTTTGTCAGAAGTGCCAGCGCTCCCTGGATTTTCACCGAAAAGATTATTATCAATTTCTTGAGGCACAGGGAGAGGAAGAGTCCCAAGAGATGGTCGGCACCTGCGAGCCCATGCGCAAGATATTTCACTTGATCCGCAAGTTGGCCGCCACCGATGTGCCTATCTTGATCACCGGGGCCAGCGGGACCGGCAAAGAAATGGTAGCCCAGGCTGTGCATGAGCGGAGCCTGCGAAGCAAAGGTCCTTTCGTCGCCATTAATTGTGGTGCAATCCCCCGGGAACTGTTGGAATCGCAGTTATTTGGTTATGAAAAAGGGGCCTTTACCGGAGCGTATCGCACTACCTCGGGGACCGTGGAGCGCGCCGATGGCGGCACCCTGCTTCTGGACGAAGTGGGGGAACTTCCCCTGGAATTGCAGGTGAAGCTGCTCCGCTTTCTCCAGGATTTCTCCTTTGAACGGGTAGGTGGCCGGAAAACGATCCAGGTAGACTTGCGAGTGATCTCCGCCACCAATTGTGATCTGCGGGAGATGATTGCCGGGGGCCGCTTCCGGGAAGACCTGTACTACCGCCTGGATGTAGTTAATATTGAGCTTCCCCCTCTCAAGGATCGGGGAGATGATGCCCTGATAATAGCCAATGTCTTTTTAAAGCGTTATTCCAATAAGGTGGGGAAAGATATTCGGGGGTTCGCCCGAGAGGCGGTTACTGCCATTCAGGCCCATCCCTGGCCGGGGAATATTCGAGAGCTCATCAACCGCGTCCGACGCAGCGTGGTCATGAGCGAAGGGCCTTGGGTTACTACGGAACATTTGGGCCTGTCATTAGCAGATCTCCAACCGGAACTAGTTTACAATGGTGGGGGGCTCAAAAAGGCAAAGGCAATGTTCGAGGCCAGTCTGATTACCAAGGTGCTCCAACAGTATCAGGGCAATGTCCAGTTAGCCACCAAAGCCTTGGCTATCAGCCGCTCAATGATGTATAACCTCATCCAAAAATATGACCTGAAACAATTTGTCACTTCTCCCCAAATAGAAAGTATACCTGAACCGAAACCAAATCGCCCTGCCGGGGCTGCGAGAAATAGGGGGAGAGGCCGATCGCGCGCTACTATGAAAAACAGCAACTGATGTTTGTTTAAAAAAACACCTTCCTTGAATTATCCATGATTTATGCCTATGAGGCGGAACAATATTTCTTAAAGTCATCAGCCCAGAAAAGGTTATAGATTGGCCGGTTGAATCCATCTTGCTTAAAGGAGAAACATTATGCGAACGATGCGATTGGGCCTTTCCCTGGTACTGGTACTGATTCTGTGCCTGGCCGGCAGCGTTATGGCCCAACAAAGCCGGGGCGAGCCCGCCGCCAAACCGGGCCCCCCGGCTATAATTGCAGCCTTGGGGAAAGCGAAGCTGGAGCAGATTAAGAAGGAAGCCCCAGGAGGTATCGAAGCTCCCGTTAAATCCGCGCCCGGGTCCCGCTTGGACAAGCTCAAGGTTGATAAAAGTTATACTGAACCCGGCGGGAAGTCTATTTATTATTTCCGCCAGGGCGTTTTGGTAAGCGCAACCGCCAAGGCGACCAAGCCCCTGACCAAAGAAGAATTGATGCGGGAGATAAAAGGGCTGAGATTCGAAAAGTTTCCTCCCAATCAGGTGGAAGCGGCTTTTGTCCGGCGGTCAGCCACCATCATCCAGGGGTTCATGCTGAGCAATGACGGGAAATATGTCGAGATGAGCACTTACGATTATAGCCCCCAGTAACCCCAAGCAGGAAAGGCTTGGCGGTTTACTCCGCCAAGCCTTTCCTGTCTTTTAGTTTCCCCTTTTTCCCCTGCATTATTTCTCCACAAGCTAACGAGCCGCCCACTTTTCCAGCAGCCCGCTGAAAAATGGGCTATTTCCGTCACCCTGGCGCAAGGACAGCCTCTGAGTGGCGGATCCTCCCAGATTCAAAATCCAATTTCCAAGAATTTGTAATTTTAATATCTCCTTAATTTTTATTAGAAAATTTAATTTAAATTAATTCGATTCCAAAAAATTGTAAAGCTAAATAGAGCAAAATTTAATTCATGTCCCAACTGATTAGTGTTAATTTTATAATGATTTTATATGGTTACCTATATTGCATTATTTGGCACATATACTGCATTCGATGTAAGCAGCTTTAGGAATCAAATTTCACCCGGATTTAGGAAGAAAAGCACATGGTAAAAATTAAGCTATGGCTGGTGCTGATCGGGTTGGTGCTATGGCCCGTAATTGCTCTGGCTCAATCCTCAAATAGCTGCACCCTCATTTCCCAGGCAAAGCTGAGCGACCTGGAATTGAGCGAGACGCGCGGACAGGGGATTGACAAACCCCAATCATCCCAGGAGATCAATGCAGGTCGCATCATCCTATGGGATGAGTGTAAGCAGGCCAATAACAATGGCCTCAGCGTGTCCGGGTCAGGTGTGAACCTTATTCTGACCAGTCCCCGACCGTAACGTCTGAAAAATTCACTGAAAGGGGGTGAGCGTAGGTCTCGAAAGCGGCAGAGTTAAATCTCTACCAAAACCTGTTACCAAAAAAACCCGTTAGGAGGGAAAGGCAATGAAGAAATTGATACCCTTGTTTGTGGTGCTCCTGGTGGTCGTTTTTATGACCCCGGCCTTGGCCAGCGAAGTCGACTCCACTGTTACGGTGAGGGAGCTGTTCGCCAAAGCGGACTTGGTTCTTAAAGCCAAAGCAACTCTGGAGCTCAAGGTAATCACCGACATTTACACGACGAGAATCGACCAGTGGTTCAATCCTGACAGCCGGGCGATGGCCGAGGTTGTCAAGAAACAGATCAACGAGGACAATACTTTTTGCGTGTTTCTCGCCAGTTACTCGGACAAGATCGAGAAATCCTTTAATAATGGCTTTAAGGGGATCGCCCAGGTCAACCAGGCGTCCGGCAGCCTGAACAACCAGGGGAACATTGTTTCCGCCGCGGTCACCGATAAGAGAGATGCCTGGGCTAATGCCGAGGTCATCGATTATCAGCTCAACGACCGTTTGATAGTGAACGACCCCAAAGTCGCCACTGACCCTTTGAGCTACTCTACTGCCCTGATCGACGGATCCTTTAAAGGTTTCACCGGCGTCGCCCAGGTCAACCAGTCCCCCGGCTTTGCCAACAACCAGAACAACATCGTCGCCATTGCCTTCAGCTCCAACGGCGCCAAGGTGGCCGAGGCGGATGTGAATCTGGACCAGATCAACGTCTATAACACTGTTACTGACGTTTTGGTGTGCCGCACCAACACCGTAAATGACTCCTT
>Ga0366818_10333_pt1 | contig 10383 bp, 6 predicted proteins | sample TotcelFGM3001N14_FD_207090 | JGI IMG/M metagenome (GOLD analysis project Ga0366818, IMG submission 207090) | Enriched cells from coal bed in the Powder River Basin, Montana, United States - Total cells FGM rep3 HSBNCT.FGM.300.1.N14 ...
TTCTTTGCAGTTGCAAGATTCGCAGCGCGGCTTTTCTTTCACCGGTGACGAACCGCTGGACATGCGGTTCAACCCGGAGGAACCGGGGCGCACCGCTGCCACCCTGTTAAACCGCGCCCAGGAAGCGGAGTTGGAAAGGATTTTCCGGGAGTATGGCGAGGAGCATCGGGCCCGGCGCATCGCCCGCCTGGTGGTGGAAGAGCGCCGTCGACGCCCCTTCCAGACGACCCGGCAGTTGGTAAAATTGTTGGAAAAGGCCCAGGGACCCGGGGGGCGCAGGGGGAGACTGCATCCAGCTACCCGGGTCTACCAGGCCTTGCGGATAGCCGTAAACCGGGAGTTGGAAGAACTGGCCGCCTTTCTGGCCCACGCCCCGGCCTGGCTGGAGCCCGGCGGGCGCCTGGTGGTCATCTCCTACCACTCGCTCGAAGACCGGCTGGTCAAGCAGAGTATGGCGGGCTGGGAACGGGCCGGGGTTATGGTTCGCCTGACGCGCAAACCACTCACCCCGACTGCGGCCGAAGTTGAGGCCAATCCTCGGGCCCGGAGCGCCAAACTGCGCATTGCCGAGAAAATGGTGCATTAACTTTGGAGGTATGGGGGATGCCGAACAATCTGACGCTTCGATTGACCACCGCCGGACAGGTTTTCATTTCCAAGAACCGTAAGGTCAGCCACCCCTGGCGCTGGGGGAAGATCGCGGTAACCGCGGTAGTCCTGGTAACCGCCGGGGTCTTTTTCACCTCCCTGCTGTTAGCCTGGGCCGATTTGCAATATATCACCCAGAGCTACCAGATTTCCCAGGCCCAGGAGCTCAAGAAACAATACCTGGACCTGAACCGCAAGCTCCGGATTGAACTGGCCTCCCTTACCTCCATCCATCGTTTGGAGAAACTGGCGGCCGAATACGACATGGGAGCCCCCCAGCCCTCCCAGGTTGTAAATCTGCCGTGAACCCTGTCTCTGGCAAATGGGTCCGGCTGCGCATCGGCTTGGTGGCCCTGGCGCTTTTAGCCTTCGGCCTGTATATCAGCGGCCGATTTTTTTACCTCCAGGTCATACGGGGGCCGGAACTCCGGGAAGAGGCTACCCGGGAATACCAGAAATATTGCCCCGTTATGCCGGTGCGGGGCATGATTCTGGACCGTAACGGCACCGAGTTGGCCGTCAGCACCCGGGTCTCGTCCGTGGTGGCCCATCCCAGCCAGATCAAGGATGCGGCCCGGCTGAGCCGGCAACTCGCCCCCATTCTGGGCTATAAGGCTCGGGATTTGCAAGAGATCCTTACCCGGGCCCGCCCCTTTGTCTTTGTGAAACGGCATCTCACCCCCGAGCGCGAAGAGGCGTTCCGGGTCTGGGAGGCCGCCGAGACGCAAAAGGCCCGGGCGGCCAAGATAACCGGCCGCACCGACCGGGACGCCGTTTATCTGGTCCCCGAAGCCAAGCGCTACTATCCCCAAATGGGCCTGGCGGGCCAGGTCTTGGGGTTTTGCAACATCGACGGCCAGGGGCTGGAAGGTCTGGAAATCCAATATGACAAGGAGCTCTTCGGCAAACCCAAGCAGTGCTGGAATATGACCGACGCCCGGGGCCACATCGTCGTCACCGGCGAGAAAGCCTGGGATCCCGACGTCATGGGCAACAATGTGGTCCTTACTCTGGACCGCACCCTGCAGTATATCGCCGAAAAGGAGCTGAATGCGGGAGTAGAGAAATTCCGTGCCGCCGGCGGCATGGCCCTGGTGATGCGGCCCCAAACCGGGGAAATCCTGGCCATGGCCCAGACGCCCTGCATAGATCCCAACCGTTACGGCAAGTTCGATGAATTTGCCCGTCGCAACCGCCAGGTGACGGATTTGTTAGAGCCGGGATCCACCTTTAAGATTTTTATCGCCGCCGCCGCGCTGGACGCCCACGTGGTCAAAGCCGGGGACAAATTCCATTGTGAAAACGGCCACTGGCGCCTGGGAGCCAAAGAGATGATCCGCGATGTGCATCCCTACGGCACCCTGACGGTGCAGCAGGTGATCCAGAAATCCAGCAACATCGGGACGGCCAAGATTTCCTTTAAGGTGGGGGCCAAACGTCTGGATCATTATCTCCGGGATTTCGGTTTTGGGCGCCGTACCGGCATCCTCTTCCCCGGGGAGACCCCCGGATTGGTGAAAAATCTGGTCCGGACCCGCTCCCTCATTGACCGCACCACCGTGGCCTTCGGTCAGGGCGTGTCAGTGACGCCGCTTCAGATGACCGCGGCTATGGCAGCCATGGGCAACGGCGGTGTGCTCATGGAGCCTCATCTGGTCAAAGAGGTCGTCAGTCCCCAGGGGAAAATCGTTACCGAGTATCCGCCCCATCCGGTCCGGCGGGTCCTCTCCCAACAAACCGCCAGCCAGATGCTGGCCATTATGGAAACAGTGACCCAACCCGGCGGCACGGCCAAGGAGGCGGCCCCTCCCGGGTTCACGGTGGCCGGCAAGACCGGCACCGCCCAGAAAATAGTCGGCCGGGCCTATTCCCACAGCAAATTTAACGCCCTGTTCATCGGCATGATCCCGGCCGACAATCCGGTCCTGGCCATTACGGTCATCGTGGACGAACCCAGAGGGGCCATCTTCGGAGGCGTCGTGGCGGCCCCCATCTTCCGGGAAATCGCCGCCCAATCCCTGCGGGTTCTGGGCTATTATCCCAAGGAACCCCCCAAGGACAAAAACGAACCGGTGCTGGCGAGCATGTTGGCCTCCCCGGCCGCCGCGGCCACCGGCCCGGCAGTGGAGTTCACCCCTCCCCAGCTGGAGATCCCACCGGGGCCTCTGACCATCATGCCTGACCTCAGGGGGTACACCATCCGCCAGGTGCTGGCGCTGCTGAATCGTTCAGGATTGCACTGCCGCTTCGAAGGCAGCGGTATGGCCGTCAGTCAAGAACCGGCGCCCGGGACTGCCATTACCCCCGGCGCCACCTGCGTCGTGAAATTCAAGTCCGGCGCCTGAACGGGCCGGGCTGGTCCTTGCCATAATTCAATAGATTTTATATTATTACAACATCAGGCGGTGCGTCTTGATAACCATTCTCAGTCATAACTTGACTGCTAAGAAAAGGGTAGGCCTCGGCGCCTGCCCTTCTTTGCTGAATGGGTTCCAATGCGGTTTATTGTCTCATGACTCAGTTATCTACTGGTTGTATTTCTGATCGTAGCTTTGTAGGGGTGCACCTGCGGGGGCGCCCTCGTTAAGGCCGGACACCTCCGCCCCTACGTAAGATCCGAGGATTTTGGTGGCAAAAACCGCGGTAACCCCGAAAACGTTAAGAGCCCTCCTGGACGGCCTGGCCGGCTGTGAGGTGCTGGGCGCGGTTGACGTGCCGGTGACCGGCGTGGCCTACCATTCCCGGGAGGTCACCCCCGGTGGGCTCTTCGTGGCCCTGAAAGGCTGCCGCACCGACGGCCACCTCTATCTGGCCGCCAGCCTCGACCAGGGCGCCCGGGTGGTGGTCACCGAGCAGGAATTGACCCCGCCCCCGGGGGTCACGGTGGTCCGGGTGCCCCAGGCCCGCCTGGCCCTGGCCCATATCAGCGCCGCCTTTTACGGCCACCCCAGCCGGGAGCTGACCCTGGTGGGGATTACCGGCACCAACGGCAAGACCAGCACCACCTATATCCTGGAGTCCATCCTGAACGCCGCCGGCTGCCGGGTGGGGGTAGTAGGCACCGTGAATTACCGGGTGGGCGAATCTACCTGGCCGGCCCCGGTAACCACCCCCGAGTCCCTGGACCTCCAGCGGCTCCTCCGGGAAATGTGTACCCGGGGCGTCACCCACGTCTTCCTGGAGGTCAGCTCCCATGCCCTGGATTTAAGGCGAGTGGACGGCGCTCTCTTCGCCGCCGCGGTCTTCACCAACCTGTCTCAGGACCACCTGGACTACCACCGGAACCTGGACGATTATTTTGCCGCCAAGTCCCGGCTCTTTGTGGACCTCCTGGCCAACGGCCGCCCTTCCCAAAAAGGACTGGCGGTCCTCAACCTGGACGACCCCCGGGGGCGGCAGCTCAAAGACGCCGTCCGGGACCCGGCTCTCACCTACGGCCTCCATCCGGAAAGCCTGGTGCGGCCCCTGAGCCACCGCTTCCGCCAGGACGGTTTGGAAGCGCATCTCACCACCCCGGCGGGGGAAGTAAAGATCACCTCCCGCCTGGTGGGGCCTTTCAATCTGGCCAATATCCTGGCAGCCGCGGCCACGGCCCTGGGCCTGGGGATTGACCCGGACACCGTGGCCCGGGGCATCGCGGCGCTCCCCGGCGTGCCGGGCCGTCTGGAGCGCTTCGGGCCGCCCGCCGGCCCCGGCGTGTTCGTGGATTACGCCCATACCCCGGCCGCCGTCACCCAGGCCCTAACGGCCCTGGAAACCCTCGATTTTTCCCGGCTGATCACGGTGTTCGGCTGCGGCGGCGACCGGGACCGCGGCAAAAGGCCGCTCATGGGCGAAGCCGCGGCCGCGGGTTCGCAACTGGTCATCGTCACCAGCGACAATCCCCGCACCGAAGATCCCCTGGCCATCATCCGGGAGATCGAGCCGGGTCTGGAGAGGAGCGGCCTGCCCCGCATCGATGTCGCGGCGGCCCAAAGAGGCGAAAAGGGCTATCTGGTGGTCCCGGACCGCCGGGAGGCTATCCGCCTGGCCGTATCCCTGGCCCGCCCCGGCGAGGCGGTCCTGGTGGCCGGCAAGGGCCACGAGAACTATCAAATCTGGGGGGCCGAGCGCCGCCACTTCGACGACCGCGAAGAAGTGGCCCAGGCCCTGGCGGAGTACCATGGCTGATGCGCTCCACCTTTTCAATCTCGTTCCCAAGCTACGCTTGGGAACGTAAGGTAACCTGCCAAACTTAGCTTGGCATCCATCGGCGTTCCCAAGTGCAACTTGGGAACGAGGTTAACGAGTCTAGTAACACAATGAGATTTTTTATCCTAAAACCTAAAACCCGGAACCTAAAACCTGCATAAAATGGGCGCGACCTTCACCATTGACGAGATTTTAACAGCCACCGGCGGAACCCTAATGCACCAGGGCGCCTGGGACACCTTCTGCGGCGTCAGCACCGACTCCCGCACCACCCAGGCCGGAGGGCTGTTCATCCCCCTCACCGGGGAGAAGCACGACGGCCACGAATTCATTCCCGCCGCCCTGCGCCGGGGCGCCCGGGGCGTTTTGGTGGAAAAAAGAATATTGGGGGCAACCGGTGTAGGGGCGGGTTTTAAACCCGGCCCGACGGTCCCCGGAAATAATTTTCCCCCGGAAATAACCGTCATCGTCATACCGGTCGCCCTGACGGCGTTGGGCGACCTGGCCCGGGCCTGGCGGGCGCGGTTTCGCGTGCCGGTGGCGGGCATCACCGGCAGTTGCGGCAAGACCACCACCAAGGAGATGATCGCCGCTACCCTGGCCCCGGCCTTCCGGGTCCTGAAAAACCGGCTGAACCTGAACAACCTCATCGGCATGCCCCTGACGCTCCTGGAGTTGGAGGGGACCCACGAAGCCGCGGTGGTGGAGATGGGCATGAACGCCTTCGGCGAAATTAACCGCCTCACCCGGATCAGTTGCCCCACCATCGGCGTGCTCACCAACGTCCACCCGGCCCACACCGAGGGCGTGGGGGATATCGCCGGGGTGGCCCGGGCCAAAGGGGAGCTGATCCGCGCCCTGGACCACGGCGCGACCCTCATTTACAATGCTGACGATCCCTGGGTGGCCCGCCTGGCCCAGGACTTCCGGGGTCCGAAGCTAAGTTTCGGCCTCAACGCCGCCGCCCACCTCCGGGCCACGGACCGGCAGATCCGGGGGCGCGAGGGCCAGAGCGCCCGCCTCTCGCATGCGGGCCAATCCTGGCCCCTGACCCTACCGGTACCAGGGCTGCACATGCTCTACAACGCCCTGGCCGCCACCGCCGTGGGCCTCTCCCTGGGGATGGCGCCCATTGATACCGCCGCCGCCCTGAACCAGTTTCGCCCCATCCACCGGCGCTCCCAGGTGGAAACCCTGACCTCCGGGGTGAACCTGCTCAATGATTGCTACAACGCTAATCCCGGCTCCATGGCCATGGCGATTTCCACCCTCATGGAACTCCGGGACCGCGGCCGGGCTGTGGCGGCCTTGGGCGACATGCTGGAGCTGGGCAATGGGGCCGCCGCCGACCACCGCGCCCTGGGCCGCTTGGCCGCCCGCCTGGGATTGGACCTGTTGGTGACTTACGGCAAACTCCGCCAGGAGGTGGCCGACGGCGCTATGGAAGCCGGCCTGGCCCCGGACCGCATCTTCCCGGTGGAGTCCCAGGCCGAGGGCGCCCGGATCTTGCGGGAACTCCTGGCCCCGGGGGACTGGCTCCTGGTCAAAGGCTCCCGCAGCATGCACATGGAAGGGCTCATCGATCGGTTGGTAGGCACAGAAATGTAGGGCGGGCAATGCCCAAATCAATCAACCGTTGTTAATCATGGTGGGCATTGCCCACCCTACGCGACTGGAGAATTTGACATAACCAAAGTGGGAAATTAAAGGGAGAATGGCTTAGGTGCTCTATCATCTGCTCTATCCGCTAAAAACGGTCTTCGGGGGGTTCAATGTCTTCCGCTACATCACCTTCCGGACCATCTTCGCCATCCTCACGGCCCTGATCATCTCCATGGTGGTGGGGGGCTGGTTCATCCGCAAGCTTAGGGCCATGCAGATCGGCCAGTACATCCGGGAAGACGGCCCCCAGTCCCACCATGCCAAGACCGGTACCCCCACCATGGGGGGGCTGATGATTATTTTCGCCACCCTGGCCGCCACCGTCCTATGGGCCGAGTTGACCAACCCCTACATCTGGCTGCTGGTCCTGGTAACCCTGGGCTTCGGCCTCATCGGGTTCTTCGACGACTACCTCAAGGTCATCAAAAAGCACAACAAGGGGCTGAGCGGGCGGGCCAAGCTGGTGGCCCAGACCCTGGTGGCCCTGGTGCCGGCCATCTGGTTCTACGTCAATCCGGGATTCGGCACCACCCTGACCATCCCCTTTTTCAAGGAAATCCAGCCGGACCTGGGATTCTTTTTCATCCCTTTTGCGGTCTTTATCATCGTCGGGACCGCCAACGCCGTCAACCTCACCGACGGCCTGGACGGCCTGGCCATCGGCCCGGTGACCATCGCCGCCGCCTTCTACATGATCTTCTGCTACCTGGCGGGGAACATCAAAATTGCCCAGTATCTGCAAATTCCTTATGTCCGGGGGGTGGGGGAGTTGTCCATCTACCTGGGGGCCATGGCCGGCGCCGGGGTGGGCTTCCTGTGGTTTAACGCCTACCCGGCCCAGGTGTTCATGGGGGACGTGGGCGCCCTGGCCCTGGGCGGCGCCCTGGGCACCGTGGCCCTGGCCACCAAACAGGAGGTCCTCCTGGCTGTCGTGGGCGGCCTCTTCGTGGTGGAAGCCCTGTCCGTCATCATCCAGGTGAGTTTTTTCAAGGTGTCCAACGGCAAGCGGGTCTTTCGCATGGCGCCGCTGCACCACCACTTCGAACTGAAAGGTTGGCCAGAGCCTAAGGTCATCGTGCGCTTCTGGATCATCTCGATTATCTTGGGGCTGGTGGCGTTGAGTGCGTTGAAACTGAGGTAATTCTGGGGGAAAAGGGAAAAAGGGGAAAGGGATTGAATTATTGTAACCACTTATGCCGATTTGCCATTAAAGAGCTATTTTTCTGTAGCCGCAGGCGGAAGCACGCGCTTGCTCAGGCCGGACGCCCGCGCCACTTGTTTGATGGCGACCTGATATTAACTTCATGGGATTTCTTTTGCCTTTTCCCCTTTTCGCCTTTTCCCCTTTTCGCCCCTTCATGTAATGGTATGTTGGTGCATACAATCAATGGACATTAAAGACCAAAATATTCTAGTCGTCGGCCTGGCCCGGACCGGAGCGGCCCTATGCCGTTTTCTGGCCGGGCACGGCGTACGGGTGACGGTCACCGACCAGGCCCCGCCTAATGACCTGGCTGAGTTTCGCCGGGACATCCAGGGCCTGGGGGTGGTGGAAGAGTTGGGTGTGGCCCAACCCCGCTGGGAGGGGTATGACGCCATTGTCCTGTCCCCCGGGGTGCCGCCGGAGCTCCCCTGGCTCATGGCGGCCCGGACCGCGGGCGTCCCGGTGGTGGGCGAGCTCGAAGTGGCCGCCCCCTTCATCCGGCGGCCGCTCCTGGTGGTGAGCGGGACCAACGGCAAGACCACCACCACCACTCTGCTGGGGGAACTGCTCACCGCCTCTGGCAAAAAAACCCTGGTGGGCGGCAATATCGGCACCCCCGTGGTCGCCCTCCTGGACCAACAAGAGGAGGCGGACCTCTTGGTGCTGGAGGTGAGCAGCTTTCAACTCGACACTGCCCCTCACTTCCATCCCCAGGCCGCGGCGCTGCTCAACATCACCCCAGACCACCTGGACCGCTATCCCGATTATGACGCCTACATCGCCTCCAAGGCCAGCCTGTTCCGGCGCCAAGAGGCCGGCGACCTGAAGGTCCTCAACGCCGACGACCCCGCGGTGGCGGGTCTGGACCAGGGTGTAAGTCGGGTCTATTACTTTTCCGCCACCCGCCCCCTGACCACCGGGGCCTGGCTGAATCGCGACGCCCTCAAGGTCAGGCTGACCGACGGCCGGGAGGAAATTTTCCCCCTGTCGCACGTCCGGCTTCAAGGCAGGCACAACCTGGAAAACGTCATGGCGGCCCTGCTGTTGGCTCTGGACGCCGGGGCCGAGCCAGAAGCCTGCCGGCAGGTGCTGGCGGCTTTCCGCGGCCTGCCCCACCGCCTGGAATGGGTGGCCGACCTCAAGGGGGTGTCCTTCTACGATGATTCCAAGGGCACCAACGTGGGGGCGGTGGCCACCTCCCTGGCCCACTTCGACCGGCCGGTGATCCTCATCGCCGGTGGCCGGGACAAGGACAGCGACTTTTCCCTCTTGAACGACCTCATTGCCGCCCGGGTCAAGGCCCTGGTGCTGATCGGAGAAACCCGGCAGCGCCTGGCCCGGGTGTGGCGCGGGCTCGCCCCGGCCTACCTGGCGGACGACATGGCCGCGGCCGTGGGCCGGGCCTGGGAATTATCCCGCCCCGGCGAGGTGGTGCTCCTCTCCCCCGCCTGCGCCAGCTTTGACATGTATAAAGACTACGCCCAGCGCGGGCGGGACTTCCAAAATCTGGTGAGGAAGCTTAACCATGCAGAATGAGACCAAGGTTCAGGCAGCCGCGCCGCTCCATTATGACCAGGCTCTCCAGATCACCACCTGTTCCCTGCTGACCCTGGGCATGGCCATGATCTTCATCTCCAGCACCCTCATGGCCCAGTCCGAATACAACGACGCTTATTATTTCATCAAGCGCCAGGGGGTCTATGCCCTCCTGGGCCTCGGGGCGCTCTTCCTGGGGCGCCACATCAACTACCACAACTACCAGCGCTGGGTCTACCACATCCTTCTGCTCTCCCTCATCACCCTGGTTTTGGTCTTTGTCCCGGGCATCGGCGGCAAGGTCCGGGGGGCGGCCCGCTGGCTGCGCCTGGGACCCCTGACCCTCCAGCCGTCGGAGTTCGCCAAGCTGGCCATGGTCATGTTCCTGGCCTATTCCCTGTCCCGGAAGCAGGACAAAATGAAGTATTTCGCCATCGGCTTTTTGCCCCACATGCTGGTGGCCGGCCTCTTTATCGCCCTGATCCTCAAGGAACCGGATTTCGGCACCTCCGTTACCCTGGGGGCCATCGTCTTCACCATGCTCTTTGTGGGCGGCACCCGGCTCACCCACATCCTCCTGACCCTGAGCGCCTGCATCCCCTTGGGCGTTTGGATGGTGATGCGGGACCCCAAAAAGTTCGCCCGGGTCCTGTCGTTCATGGACCCCTGGAAACACGGCCAGGACGTAGGCTACCAGCTCAAACAAGCGCTTCTCGCCATCGGCTCCGGGGGTCTTTGGGGTCTGGGCCCCGGCCAGAGCCGGGCCAAGCTTTTCTACCTGCCGGATTGCCACACCGACTTCATCCTGGCCATCTTCAGCGAAGAACTGGGCTTCCTGGGGGTCCTGCTGGTGATGGCCCTGTTCGCCATCATCCTCTGCCGGGGCTTTCGCCTCAGCCTCAAGGCCCCGGACAGCTTCGGCTCGTATCTGGCCCTGGGGCTGACGCTCATGATCGGCCTGCCGGCCCTCATCAACATGGGAGTGGTGAGCGGCATCCTGCCCACCAAGGGTCTGTCGCTGCCCTTCCTCAGCTATGGGGGTTCGGGGCTGCTGGTCAATTTGCTGGCCGTGGGCATCCTGTTGAATATCAGCAGCCAGGTCAAGTTCCCCCTGGGGCCGCCGCCTAAGGCCCCCAAGCCGC
>Ga0366818_10335_pt1 | contig 10319 bp, 7 predicted proteins | sample TotcelFGM3001N14_FD_207090 | JGI IMG/M metagenome (GOLD analysis project Ga0366818, IMG submission 207090) | Enriched cells from coal bed in the Powder River Basin, Montana, United States - Total cells FGM rep3 HSBNCT.FGM.300.1.N14 ...
ACATGATTACGGAGCAGAACCTCTGCCGCAATGTCGTCAACTGGCGGATCGGCAGGATTAAGCGGGTGTTCAAATGGGCGGTGGCCGAAGAACTCGTGCCGCCGTCCGTGTTTCATGGTCTGCAAGCCCTGGCCGGCCTGCGGTACGGCCGCACAGAGGCTCGCGAGACCGAACCTATAAAGCCGGTGGACGATCAGTACGTCGATGCTGTGCTGCCCTTCGTCACCCCGCACGTCGCCGCCATGATTCAAGTACAGCGGCTGACCGGAATGCGGCCCAGCGATGTCTGCAAGATGCGTCCGTCCGATATCGACCGGTCGGCCGACGTCTGGGTTTTCGAGCCGTATGAACACAAAAATCGCTGGCGTGGTCACCGGCGGCTGATTCCGATCGGCCCCAAAGCACAGGCCATCTTGCGGCCGTTTTTGGACCGCGACCCAGAGGCGTTCTTGTTCAGTCCCAAGGAATCCGAGGCTTGGCGTTTGGAAACCGGCCGGCCTACTTCAAACACGAACGCAAGACCAAGGTTTATCCGGGCGAGCTGCGGGCCAGAGCGGCACGGAAGCAGGCCGGCAAACGACGCAAGCCTAAACGACCGAAGCACGACCGGTACGACACGGCCTCCTATCGCCGGGCCATCGACTACGGATTTTCCAAAGCAAAAGCGGCTGACGTCGCAATCCCCCATTGGCATCCGAATCAATTGCGCCATACTAGAGGCACAGAAGTTCGCCGCGATCATGGCATTGAGGCGGCTCAAGTCTTGCTGGGGCATGCTCGGGCCGATGTGACACAGGTTTATGCGGAGAAGAATTTGCAGAAGGCGGTCGAGATTGCGAGGTTGAGCGGGTAGCTGGTCTCATGTTTCGTGAAAGGCTAGGTTAGTCCGAATCGCTCCTAGTCCGTCTCGGACGCCCCAAAGCCACCACTTCTAAGCTGGAAGAAGCAGCGATGTCGAAGCAAATGCCCCACAAGCCCGAATTGCAGTACGTTGAAGCCCTCCCGTGGGAAGTCATTGTCGAAGATGAACGATCAAAACGGCTTGCAGAGCTGCCCGACGCGACTCAGCGATTAAGTGGCCCCGCCAGCGACGATACAGACGAGGCCCCGTTAGCGTTCTGCCGCGTTATCGAACTCGTGGTGCTGGTCGAGAAAGACTTGGACCAGCCCCTTCCCAGACCTCCGCCGAGCCTTGGGGGCACAAGCGGCACATCGGCTCGTCGCAAAGGCGAGCCTCCATTCGCACTCGCGGCCGGGGGACAAAACTACGAGAAAGCACGCAAGAAGTTCCTGAACACTTTAGGCAGTTGGAAGCAGGCGATCGAGAAAACCCTTCAGGATTCCCGGGAAAGGCGTTCTCTTTCAGAGCCAGTCTTGGGAACGGCGAGCGTCTCCGCAGCAGCAACAGTTGCGATGACGGGATTACCGGTTACGCTAACGGCGGCACCGCTTACGCTAATGGCCATTCCCGCTGCAATTGTGGCAGGCGCCTGCGTCAGAGTTGTGTGGCCGCATTTCCGCAAACTGGTTCTGAGGGAACCAGCGTCTCGCGGTAGAACGGGAGGCGATGTTCTGCTTCTTGCGGCTGAATCGCTCCGTCAACGACATGAAGAACTGGTGGCGAAGTGCGTGGGAGTCGCCATTCGGTCGTATCAAAGCTCGGTGGTTTCGCCGTCAGTTTCTAAGTGTGGCGTTCCGGCTGTGCTGTTGGAGGAGTTGGGCGAGCGGCACTCAAAGCCCACGATCGAGGAGCTGAGCAGCCTCGAATCCGAGACAGCCGCACAGGAGGCTCAGGCCGAGGGCCTTCTGGACCCTGGTTCGTCGGTTTCGTCTGGTGGTGACGAAAAGGAAAGTTCAGACGTGAAGCCGGCTGCTGTAGGTGAATCGGAGGTTCCCGCCCCATCCGACCTTCCAGATGGATTTAAGCCAGCCGGCTTCTTGGACATCTATTATTGCGAGAGTCCGGGTGCTATTTGGCGACCGGATCACCGCACGGTTCAGTTTGGCCCCCGCGAGTGGTGGATCGTCAGCAAGTTCATCGCGGCCAAAGGCGAAATGATTAAAGGCGAAGATCTGGTGCGATTGACAAAGGGTAATCCGCAACGAAATAGCCGGAAAAACGCTAGAAGCGCCATCGGCGAGATAAAAGGGAAGTTGAAAACGTTAGGGTTAACAATTTCAAACGCCATTATCGGGGACGATTGCTCCCGTTGTCTTTGCGAATTCACCAACGAGGAGCCAAAGAAAGAGAAAAAGCCAAGAAGCAAGCGAAAAAAGGCCCCGCGATAAGCAGACGCTTCGTTCTAGTCGCCGCCAATTTCAAACGCCCCTTGGAAGTTGCTGCTCGATGCTTCTGACGGTCGTGTCCTGTCAACCGACCGGCGTGTCAATTCTCATCACATTCGTGCTGCCAACGCGGCCATTGTCGCGTTCTTCTCACTCGGCAAGGTGTCAATATCGCCTGTCGTCGGCGCGACCGGCACAGCCGCTGGGCGCATAGCATCCATGCTTCGCCACAGAGCCGCTGGAGTTGCTTAGCAGCCGTATGCGCACGGCTCGTACCTGACCGTCAGACAAATCTGACGCCTTCTGACGCCTAAAAACGCTTGCCGTCTGACGGGCTGCCCCCGTATCCTGCCAGCAACGAGAAGCCATCAAGACGGCTGAAAGGACAGACATGCTGGAAAATGGTGATACCCGAATGCTTACCCTAGCCGAGGCATCGCACCTACTGCCGGGCCGGCCACACGTATCGTCGCTAGTACGGTGGGGCAAGCGCGGCGTCAATGGAATTCGCCTGCGACTGGCCAAGGTCGGTGGTCGTTGGGCGGTATCGCGTGCGGCGTTGCACGAGTTCATAGTGGCCACGACTGCCGCTGCCGATCGCCAGCAGGCAACTGACCAGTCGGTGGACAGGCAGTCAACGACCAGCAGGGCAGATACCGCCGGGCAAAAACTGGATGCCTTGGTCTTTCGGCAGCGGAGTCGTCGGGACCAGCCCCAACATCGCACGGCGTCTTGAGGTTCGTTTCTTTCTTTAAGTATCGTTATTAGAAGGAGTTATGGATGAATTCAGGAAAAGCTCGTAACGGATCGCGGCTCGAGAACACGCAGATCCACCGGGCAGACGATGATGCCGGACGCCAGGCTGCGTTCCGCCCATCGTCCAAGGCCCCCGCCGGCAAGCCCACCACCGGCAGACAAGAGCGGAACAATGATTGGGCCGGCGGCAAAGGCGGCGATGGCAGCAAAGGTGGCAACGGCCAGGCTGGCGGCGCTGGCGACAAAGGCCACGACCTGACCGTGTCGAAGTGCGTGCCTGTCGAATTCCGGCATAACGATGACTCGGAGGCTGTCGTACAGGCGATTACCAGAGTGCTCCGTGATCTTGGCATCAGGTTCACCGGCAAGGAAAGCGGAAAGGACCTGTATTGCTTGTTCATTTACACCGACGCGGTGGATGAAGCCCTGCAATTGGTGGCGGCCGCGGTTTGCCGTACCCAAAGCACCCTGGTCACCGATCTGTTTCCCGCCGCTGTCGAGAATCTGAGGCGTGCTCACGAGGCGGCGCGATCGAAGGAGCCCCTCCAGCAACAACAGCCCCAGGCCGGGGCGCAGAATCACAAGCCGGCTTTTAACGGCAACGGGCGCGGGGGCCAGCAGTCGAAGCACTGGAACGGAAACAACCGGCGCAGCGACGGTAAGCGCCACGGTCCCCGCAATGCCGCATAGCTTGGCGTGGGGGCAACACGGCAAAAAACGGAAAAGAGGCACCATGCAAGATTTTCAGACACAGGTTCAAGCCCGACCGCCGCCGCACTTGTGACGCAAACGTGCTGTTGTGGGTATGTGCGCCGTCGTGCATAGCGATGGCGAGAATGGCTCCGGTGGATGCGAATAGGGACGGCTCCACCCGGTCAGAATCGAGACAGCTCCCTAAACGCGGCACCCGCCGTCCCGAAGTTTGGCGACTTGACGGACGGCGGGGCCGCTTGTCGGAGCAGCTTGGCATGGTGCCGGCTGCTCCGCCTTTCATATTGTACAAACACATTCTACAAGGAAACTATCAATGTCTACTGTTGAATCGACCGAACGGGTGGATGATGTTTTTCAATCCGAGCAAGTGGAAACGAAGCTCGTCAGGGTGCAACTGAGTTCGATTGTCGCAGACTACGAAGGTTTCGCGTTTCGCGATGCAAGTGAACTGACCGAAGACGGCCTAAAGCCTTTACGCGAGGATATCGCCGTTAACGGCGTCACAACGCCAGTGCTGCTGGCCGAACTGCCCGACGGCAAATACCTGCTTCTGAATGGCCATCGCCGATACACGGCCATCAGGCAGAATGTGAAGCAGGGTGTCCAGGGATTCACCGAGGACATGCTCCTGCCGGCATACATCATTGTTTTGCCGTGCTCCGAACTGGGTCAGGTTTCCCGTGCCATCGCTGCCAACATCCAGCAGCGGACGATCTCAGCGGAGGGGCGGCAAAAGGCCGTGCTGCGGCTCAAAAAGCTCGGAATGCCCCTGAAAGAAATCGCTCGTCTTGTCGGCTACAGCTCGTCCACCGTGGAACGAGACCTTGCGTTGGCCAGTTCCGAGTGCATGTTGGCCCACGTTAATGAGGGCAACATCACCGGGACGGCAGCCGCAACCCTCGTCAAAGCGGCAGCCGATGCCAATAAGACGGACGAACTGTGCGAAGCCTTCGCTCACTGGGTTGACGACACGCAACAGATGATCGAAGCCGAAGGACGGCGGCGCCAGCAGGCTGACGAAGAGCCGCAGTCAAAAGCTGACAAGCTGCCTCGCAGCTACCTGACTATCGAGCAGGTCCGAGTCTGGAAGGAGGCACTGAAAAAGGGATTGCCTTTGGGTGCGCCCGAGTTCCGGTTCCGCGCCCAAATCACGCAGAAAAAGGGTGACCGTCGGATCGTTGTGGATCGGCTGGCCAAGTCCCTCAACGAACTGTCGGCCAAGGACACTGCGAAGCTCGTGGTGCGGTTTGCCGACCTGGTTGAGGCGCTTACACCGGTGGTCCAGGAAAAGGCGGAGGCCGAGAAGCAACGGAGCCGGCCTGAGAACGGCTCCGACAAGACTCACGCGGGCCGCAAGCTCCTAAAGACTCTGGGGGTTGAGCACTTGCTTGAGGGGGAGTTCGACGACGAGGAATCCACCGCCAGCGAAGACGACCAAGAGGCCGTGATCGAATCGGAGGACCTGGAATCGTCTGAGTTGGACGCCGAAGACCCCGAGGAAGAGGCGGAGGACCAGTACGAGGAGGAGGAAGACGAAGAGGCGTAAATGATCCTTTGGCGTCACTGGGCGATGGCTGTCAAAGGCTGTCGCCCGGTGACCGGCCTCGGATCCCTTATTCTTTGGACCATCCCCACAGCCTGATCACGTCGGGCTTGCAACGCTCCTCCCGCGAAATCTTCCAAAACATTAACCCTGGATTGAAACGGACAAAACATGAAACGAGCCACGGCACATGAAGCCGAAGTGGAACCGGCCACTGAACGGCGCAATATCGACGATCTTCGGCCACATGAGAGGCAGTCCGCCTACTTCGATGACTTGTCGGAGGCCGAATTGCAACGTTTGGCGGAGTCGATTGATCGCAACGGACTGGAGACGCCCGTGCAAATCACCACCGACAACCGGATTATCAAAGGCCATCAGCGAGTCCGGGCCTGCAAGCTGTTGGGCTGGACTGAGATTGATGTTCGCGTGCGGTCCGATCTGGACGGCAACGAAGAACAGATTGAATACGAGCTGCTATCAGATAATTTGGACCGCCGGCAGATGACGCCGATCGAAATTGCCCGCTGCTACCGGCGGCTGAAAACAATCGAGCAACAGAAATCGGACGGCAAACGGAAAGCTGCTGGGACCGGTAACTTGCGGGACGTGATTGGCAGAAAGTTCGAGATGAGCGGCCGGAATCTGGAACTGCTGGAAAAGATTTTGGACACGCCGGAGGAAGTCCAGCAGTCCGTTGCCAGACGATTGCTGCCGGTGTCCGCAGCTCGCAGGATTGCACGCTTGCCGGCGGAGCAGCAACAGACGCTGGCCAACGACATTGCCGATTGGATGGAGAGCGATGGCATGGACGAAAACAGGCTGGCGCATGCCATCAAGCGTCTTGTGAAGGAGCAACTTTCCAAGGCAGCCCGCGAGTCGCCGAATTTCAAGAGCAAGCCTGGGGTGCTGACGAACGCTGCGACGCTGGAGACGACGCTGGCCAAGCTGGAACGCGTCCTGGACAAGCGGCCGGAGTTGCGGGCCCACGTCAGTCTGCCATCACTCAAGCAGGCCCACGGCATCCTTGGCCGAGTGATCGAGAAATCGGAGTCACCGGCTGCGGACTGATCTCAGAAATAATTTCCGGCTCCGGGCGTCGCCAGAGATTCTCCACACAATGTGCAGGATCTCAACTCGCAGTCTCGGTTTCTTCTTGTTAACCCGTACTTGTAGTCCCCGCCGCAAACGGGGCATCTAAGAAAGGCGTACCTCCATGCATTACCCTTCAAATACCAAACCAAAGCGCGGCTACGACGACCCCGTCACTCAGGTGGAATTACAGGAACTTCTGCTGCATGTAATCCGGAGTCCGGACGTCGCCGCCGTCGCCTGCAACATGCTTGAACCGCCCCACTTTAGCCCGACAGAGCGGGGATACGGGCTTGTCTGGGACGTCCTGCAAAGCCTCCTTCGTAAGCGAGGCTCCGAAGTGATTGCGTCGAGCCAGTTGCTCGATCGCCTTGCCAACAAAATACGCGGGATCATTGAGGGCGACGTGATCGTAGTTGGCATGAATGACGACCAGATACAATTGATCGACGACCTGTTCGCAGAAGCCACTCAGCGGCCGGTCGACTCGTTCGATCCAGATTACGGCATCGAATTGCTGAAGCGGTTCCTGATCGAAAGGGAGCTGCAAGCCAGTGTGTCCGACCTGGCCGACAAACTCAAGATCGCTCCTGATCCGACGCTTCCTGAGGCGCTCCAACGTTTGTCGGACGTCGGGGCCAAGATCCAGTCGCTGTCGTTAACCACGCCCGACTCGATTGCCTCGGAGTGGGACGCACACGAAGAAAGCCTGGCCCGCTTTCGCGGCCTGCTGCTGGTGGGATTGAAGACGAGCATCCGATCGCTGGATGAACGGACGCTCGGTATTCGCGGGTTAGGCGCACTGGGGGCCGGGGCGGGCGTCGGTAAGACGGCGCTGGCTTTGAACATCGCCATTGGCGTGTGCCGCAACCATGCCGTCAACGACGCCGTGGTCGTGTTTGTCAGCTTGGAAATGCCGCGGCACGAACTGTACAGCCGCGTCAAATGCAACCTGGCGGACCTGGAGTGGAGCACGCTGGTCCGGGGCTCGGAGGGCCAGCAGCTCGCAGGCGGGTATTTTAACAGCGAGGACGAAGCCAAGCTGCAGCAGGCCCGCCAACGCATGCAGGAGGAGCAGATCGGTTCCCGTTTAACCATCCTGGACCGGGAGCAACTGGGGGAATCCCTGAGTGCCGATCAGTTGGCGATGATCCTGCGTCGTGCCAAAGAGAAGGCCGGTGCCTCCCGAGCGCTGATGATCGTCGACTACGTGCAGATCCTGCCCGTCCCGCCGGAGGTCAGCAAGTACACGGATTTAGAGCAAGACCGGTATCGCGTCCGCGTATTGCAGGACGTCATCCGCAAGTCGAAATCCGCCGGCAGTCACGACGGCGATACCGTGCTGTTCATCTCCGAGACCCGCAAACCGACGAAATCCAAAGATTCGTGGGCCAATGGACTGGCGGAGCTGATGGGCAGTGCCCGGCTGGGATACGCCGTGGATTATGCCCTGCTGTACCGCCGCATGACTACCGAGGAAAAGGGTAGGCACTATTCGTCTGAGCGAGAACAACAGCTAGAGGCCAAAGGCATTGCTCCGATCATGCTGTCCTTGGAGAAGGGACGCGACGGCATGACACGCGGCAGCTGGCCGATGGAGTTTCACTTCTGGAAGTCGATCTTTGCGGAAATCGCCCCGGTGCCGGCGGATGGATATACGTTTATCATGCCGCCGGAAGAATCCGACGAAGGCGAGGAGCCGGACCTCGAGACGCTGGAGGACTTTGCGGCGACGTACGAATCCGCCTCGGATACCGGCCATTCCTCTGCGCTGCAACGCTCTCCGCCGACGGGGCAACACGGCGGTAACGCTGCGGATCACCAACGCCGAAAACGCCGCCGAAGAAGCCCCAGGTAGCAGGACTTAGCCGGAGCACCAGCGATGGCCGCTAATCGGGCAGAGGCAGCTTCCAGGCCGGATTTCGCCGCTTCCTTGCCCGATCTGCGATGGATCGATCGGGAACGGGCGGGGCTGTTCACGTTGATTGGACAGATGCGTGGTGCCTTCTCGTCGATGCAGCGGTGGCCGTGCATGGATCGCCTCTTTCAATGCGTCTCAGCGTCGGTCTTGGAGCGTGAAGGCGAGACGCGATGGCACGAACTTGGAGGCCAGTATAACGATGCCGGCCAGCCCACCTGCGCCCCATCGTCAGCGATTGCCAAGCACGTGACGAAAAAAGTGGCCACCAGTAAACGGGGCGTGCTGTGGCTAGATGGACATGGACATCACTGGGCCTTGCGATTGGTTAGGCTTCCGCAGCAGCCGGCGATTGTTACCCTGGGCGTGCTGGCTTCTCCGCCTGGGATGCTGCCCACAGTAAACGGAATCTCTGTTGCTGCAGTGCCTGTCCAAATATGGCTCTACCACCGCGCCGAGCAGGTACTGTGGCTGATTCACACGCTGGTCCTGGAGCAGCGGAGGTCCGAGATTATCATTCCTGACGTGCTACTCGGCCAGGTTACTTGGGGCGGCGACCGTTCTCAGTGGCCACGGGATTGGCGACAGAACGTATTGCAGGTACTGCACTCGCTGACCGTTTTGCATGTGGGGTTCCTTGACATCAGACGCGCTGGCTGGCCGCCGGCGCTGGGTCCGCATTCGCGGCTGATAACGTCAGTCGAGGACACGGGGCGCAACCAAAGCGGGTCGGCAGGCTGTCCCGGATATTGCCCCATGCACACGGCAGTCGCTCGGCACGGCCACTTTCGCATTCAAATTGGACCGGGGTTTCTGGGCGTGCTCGGACTGCATCAGACGCAAACGCAGGGGTGTGGTACACGCCAGATACGCCACTACGACTTCCACCGCGTGCCGCTAGGTGATGCCGGCCAGCGGCTGGAGCAGGCTCGAAGGGCCGGCCTCGTCAAAACGTACAGCGTGCAAACGCGAATCTTTGGTTGGACCGGGCAGGGTATCATGAACCACCGGCAGCAGGCGATCCTCGACGGACTCATCGGCGAAACCACCCGCGGCCGGGCCAGTGACCGCGAAGACAGGGCGGATATTGTTGTGGGCAACAGGGTGCCTGCTGCCGCCGGTCAGTCTAAGATCAAATGCGGCTTGCTCCGGCGCGGGGAGCGTTACGTGTCCTTCAACGGCAATGGTGTTCGCCGGCACCGAGGATACCGCGTGATTGGGGAACAGGGCCGCGGCTGGCTGTACAAGTGCGGCTTTGGGACTGTGGCACCGGTCGATCGGCCAGCAGAGGTTCAGTCGTTTCTGGCGGGACTGGAGCAGCTGTCAGAAACGCTGGGCTTGGTCGTGGCGGCGGTCGATCCCAGGGCCGGCACATGGGTGAATCTTCAGACGCTGTTGACGATGGCACGATCGCGAACCGGCTGGCAAGCTATCGACAGGCTGCACTTGCGGCTGTACGGACCGGAGGATTATTTGCAGCGGCTGCGGGTCTACGTGGTCGGCGCTGCCGGATTCCGCGGCATCCAAGTGCCTGCTTCGGTACCGGTCGCCAACAGCGTCACGCTGGATTTGAAAGCCAGGATGGAGCGGCTGGGAATCACGCATGCTGAGCTGGCGAAGCACTTGGGGAAGAAACGGCCTTACGTGACGGCCGTGCTGAATGAGAAACGACCGTGGCCGAACGGCATGTTGCCGCGTTGCGAGGAGTTCTTAGCTTGTTGGGAACAGGGGAGGGACAGGGATTAATCACCGCGAAAAAGTTACATCACTCGGAATTACGGGGTGCAATGTAACGTCCAACTCGGAATTAAGGGTGCCAATGTAACCTATAACTCGGAATTATCCCTCTCAAACGAGAGTCCGAAATCGTCGAAAGTGCCGTAAATTACGGGGTTTTTGAAGATCACTGTCTTCCCCACTAAGGAACACTAAGTTCCACAGTAGGTCGGTACCGCCGTTACCGGCGGTCCCGCCCTTAATACAAAGAAAAAGAAATACCACAAAGAAGCT
>Ga0366818_10340_pt1 | contig 10089 bp, 10 predicted proteins | sample TotcelFGM3001N14_FD_207090 | JGI IMG/M metagenome (GOLD analysis project Ga0366818, IMG submission 207090) | Enriched cells from coal bed in the Powder River Basin, Montana, United States - Total cells FGM rep3 HSBNCT.FGM.300.1.N14 ...
GACCTGGCCCGGGATATGGAAACGTCAAAGGGCAACGTTTTGATCGCCACGGCCTGCCGCTGTCACGGGGTAGTAGATGGTCTGGCGCAGTGCTCGGGGGAAGAGCGTGTTTGATTTTTCGGGGGTTTTAGGTTCCTCGCCGCGCATCCGGGAGATTTTTCAGCTCCTGGAGATGGTGGCTCCTTCAGAGGCGACGGTGCTGCTCCTGGGGGAAACCGGGACCGGCAAGGAACTGGTGGCCCAGGCCATCCACCGGAACAGCCCCCGGGCTGCCGGCCCCTTCGTGGTGGTCAATTGCGCCACCCTGCCCGAGACCTTGCTGGAGAGCGAGCTCTTCGGGCATGAGCGGGGTTCCTTCACCGGAGCCACGGTGCGTAAAGACGGGCGCTTTTTGGTGGCCCACCACGGTACCGTGTTTCTGGACGAAATCGCCGAACTGCCCCTGCCGATCCAGGCCAAGATTCTCAGGGTCTTGCAGGCCCGGGAATTCGAACCCGTAGGGAGCAACCGCACCCAAAAGGTGGATGTGCGCATCATCGCGGCCACCAACCGCGACCTGGAGAAAATGGTGCGGGAGGGCCGGTTTCGGGATGATCTTTACTACCGCCTCAATGTTTTCCAGGTGGTATTGCCGCCTTTGCGGGAGCGTCTGGAGGATATCCCGGTTCTGACGGATTTTTTCCTCAAGAGGTACGCAAAGAAGAACCGGCGGGAAGTCATCACCCTGGCGCCGGAGGCGCTCCGGGCCTTCCGGGGCTACTCCTGGCCGGGAAACATCCGGGAACTGGAAAATGCTATTGAGCGCGGGGTGATCGTCTGCCAGGGGGATGTCCTCACCCGGGAGGATTTGCCGGCGGCCCTGCAGCCGCAGGGCGAGTGGCCGGCGGCCGGCGGCGAGGGTGAACCGGGGTTGCCGGAGTTGGAGCGGCAATTAATCAGCCGCACCCTGGAGCGGGTGGCCGGCCAGCGCCGGCAGGCGGCTGAAATCCTGGGCATCTCGCTGGATGAATTGAACCTCAAGATCCGGTCCTATGGGCTGGAGGTGAGAGAGTAAACCCGCTAATGATTTTCCCCCCGTTAATTTTTTTCCTCATGATAGTTTTTTTTCTGGTGGCCCTGATCATGCTGCCCTTCCTGATGGTGGGGCTGATCGGTGAGGCCTTCCTGCGGCTGGGCATCTCCCCCGGCCTGGTGTTCTGGCTCCTCATCCTGACCCTGGTGGGCAGCCTGGTGAACATCCCCCTCTACAGATTTGAGAACCGGGAAATGGTGGGAGAGCAGGTGGTGTCCTATTTCGGCATGCGCTACCGGGTGCCCCGGCTGGACCGGGGACAAGCGACGGTTCTGGCGGTAAATGTGGGCGGGGCCTTGATCCCGGTGGCCTTGTCCGTGTATCTTATCACCCAGATTAATTTTGGTCTCAGCCTGCCGATCCTGTTGGCGGTGGTGACCGTGGTGGTGAACCGCCTGGCCCGGCCGGTGCGCGGGATGGGCATCGCTGTGCCGGGCCTGGTGCCTCCCCTGGTGGCGGCCCTGGGCGCGTATTTCTTGTGCCCCATGGAACTCCGGGCCCCTTGCGCCTATATCGCCAGCACCATGGGTATCTTGATCGGGGCCGATCTGCTGAACCTGGGGCGGATCCGGCAGTTGGGGGCGCCGGTGGCCTCCATCGGCGGCGCCGGCACCTTCGATGCCATATTTCTCAGTGGGATTATTGCGGTCCTGCTCAGCTGAGGGTCGGGCAGGCGGTGACGGCATAATGCGATGAATGGAGGTGGAGGGTTTATGCGTCAATCAAAGATGAGTCGGGAACTTCGAGCGGAAGGGGAACGGACCGCGGCCCGCCGGCGGTGGCGCCGGATGGCCTCAGTCCTCTTGATCCTGCTGCTGCCGGGGCTCCTGGGGGCCTGGCGCGTGGTCAGCGGCGAGAGCATTGACCGCCGCCACGTGGAGCGCATTCAGGACGGCAAGACCACGAAGAATGAAATCCTCCTGCTGTTCGGCGATCCCCAGGAAATCGACCGCGGCTCCGAGGGCATCACCTACACCTACAAGAACTTCAAGGATGCGCCGGCCATGCCCTATAGACCGGAGAAACGCCAGATCAATCCGCAGTCCGACCAGATCTTCGTCATTGATCCAAACAAGCAGATCAAGAAAGCGCCGGTAAAGACCGAAGGCAAGATTCTGAAGAGCACCCTGGTCATTCGCTTCAAACCCGATGGGCTGACGGTGTTGAGCCACGAATATAAAGAATATTGAGGGGAGCCGGCATGACGGCCTTTGCCGATTTGGCCCAGGCTACGGCCTGGGTTTTTGATTTACAAAAGTTCGGGATCAAGTTTGGCCTGTCCTCCACCCTCAGCCTGCTGGCCCGGCTCAGGTTGGACTACCAGGAGGGCCGCTACATCCACATTGCCGGCACCAACGGCAAAGGGTCGGTGGCGGCCATGCTCAGCGCCATCATGAGCCGGGCCGGTTATCCCGTGGGTCTGTTCACTTCGCCGCACCTGGTGAGCTTTACGGAACGCTTCCGTTTAGGGGATGAGGAAATCTCGGAGGACCGCCTGCTGGCCTTGATCAACGAGGTGCGGGACGCGGTGGACGACACCGAACCCCCCACCTTCTTTGAGTTTGCCACGGCCATGGCCTTTCTCTATTTTCTCCAGTCCGGGGCCGCGCCCATTATTCTGGAGACCGGCATGGGTGGCCGCCTGGACGCCACCAACATCGTCCAGCCGCTGGTTTCGGTGATTACAAACATTTCCCGGGATCACCAGGAACACCTGGGCGAGGGTCTCCTGGCCATCGCCGGGGAAAAAGCCGGGATTATCAAGCCCGGGGCGCCGCTGGTTACCTATGCCCGGCAAAAACAGGTGCTCCAGTTGTTCCGCACCCGCTGCCGGGAGGCGGGTGCTCCCCTCTACCAGGGCGGGATAGATTTTAAAACCCGGGGCAAGTCCCGCGGGTCGTTCGATTATTTCGGGCTGCAGCGCCATATCCCCGGTCTAAGCCTCAGCCTCAGGGGCCGGCACCAGTATGGCAACGCCGCGGTGGCCCTGGCGGTGGTGGAACTACTCAGCAAAGACGGTTTTCCCGTGCCCGAGGCCGCCATCCGGGAGGGTCTGGCGAGGTCGCTCTGGCCGGGCCGCCTGGAGGTGGTCGCCCAGGACCCTCGGGTCCTGCTGGACGGGGCCCATAACCCCGCAGCCGCCCTGATCCTGGCCCAGAACCTGAAACAGGTCCGCAACCACGGCCGCCTCATCCTGGTGATGGGAGTCATGGCCGACAAGGACGTAGACACCATCCTGGCCCGGCTCCTGCCCCTGGCCCAGATGGTCATCTTTACCCAACCGCAATATTTCCGGGCGGCTACCCCCCGGGACCTGGCCCGGCGGGCCCAACCTTACGGCCTGGAAATCCTCCAGACCCCCCGGGTGGCGGAGGCGGTCCAGCAGGCCCAGTCCCTGGCCAGCCCCGGCGACCATATCGTGGTCACCGGCTCTTTGTATACGGTGGGGGAGGCGAAGGAGTATTTTGGGGGAGTGAGCAGTAAGCAGTGAGCCGTGAGCAGTTACCTGTAGGGCGGGCACTGCCCGCCGATTTTTCTATCCATCGAGGCACACCATGCGCATTTTTGTTTCCGGGTCATTGGCGTATGACCGGATCATGTCTTTTCCCGGCCGGTTTGTGGATCACATCCTGCCGGAGAAGATTCACATCCTCAACGTCTGTTTCATGGTCAACGGACTAACGGAGCGCTTCGGCGGCACCGCGGGCAATATTGCCTACAATCTGGCGTTGTTGGGGGAGCAGCCCGTAATTGTGGCCACCGCCGGGCGGGATTTCGGCCCCTACCGGGAGTGGCTGGAAGGTTTGGGGCTGCCGCTCACGGGCATCAAGGAGATTCCCGGCGAGTTCACCGCCGGGGCCTACATCACCACGGATTTGGCCGACAACCAGATTACCGGGTTCAATCCCGGGGCCATGAAGCATACCTCGGATTACCGTTTTGACGACCTGGACCCGGCGGCCACCCTGGCCATCGTGGCGCCGGGGAGCCTGGAGGACATGCGCATCTATTCCCGGGCCTACAAGAACCGGGGGGTACGGTACATCTTCGACCCGGGGCAGAGCATTCCGGCCTGGGAGGGCGGCGACCTTAAGGAGATGGCGGACGGCGCCCTGGCCCTCATCGTCAACGACTATGAACTGGAGATGTTCCGGCAGAAGACCGGGCTGGACATCCCCGGAATCTTGAAGCTCACGCCCCACCTCATCACCACCCGGGGGGAGCAGGGCTCCCTGATCCAGACTGACCGGGTGGTAGACGAGGTCCCGGCGGTGCCGCCCAGCCAGGTTCTGGACCCCACCGGGGCCGGGGATGCCTACCGGGCCGGTCTGCTCAAGGGTCTGGCCCTGGGTCTGGACTGGCCCGAGGCCGCCCGCATGGGTGCGGTGCTGGCCAGCTTTTGCGTCGAACAGCAGGGCACCCAGGAACACCGGCTGGAAATCTCCGGGTTCTGGGGGCGTTATCACGATAATTTCGGGGCCCCTCCGGAGGCTGTCTCCCAACGGTAAAGCCCCGGGGCGGTTCGGGGGCGTCAAACGCCCTGCTCACGAACTCGTTCCCAAGTTGCGCTTGGGAACGGAAAACTTTAGACATTACTTGAAGCACATGTAGGGCGGGCATTGCCCGCCATGATGCCCTCATCGAGTCCCTTGACTCTCCCACCGAATCGATTCTTAACCTTTACGGGTGGTGTGCCTCTCCCCAACGGCCCCGGCCGCGGTTATCGCCCGCCCCTGTCGGTGGCTTCGGCGTGCGCCTGCGGGTGCCGAAAATACCGGATATCGAATTCGAACTGGGGAGTCCACCATGATGGAGGATATCGCCACGAAGGAGATCATGGGGCCCAGCACCAGGTAGGAAAAGGAATAGACTCCGCCGCCGATAAGGCCGTGGTGTTCCAGGATCTCGGCGATCTCGGTCAGCCGGGTGGTAAGAAACCTGATAAGCAGGCTGGTGATGGCAATAAAGACGATGGCGGACAGGCCGATGAAACGGTAGGCCTCGGCGGGGACGTAAAAAATGGAGGTGAACTCGTCCATCAGGGTGATGACCCCGATGGTCAGGTAAAAGGTAATCCTTCCCTAAATAGACGTCAAGAGAAATTTTCAGAGATCAGGAGGGAGTCGGGCAGGCTTGACGGAGGGGGTTCGGATGGTCAAAAAATGACCCGTACGCCGCCCAAATCTTCCAGAGAAAATTTGTGCTTGGCTTCCGGGGCGCCGATGAACATATAATTTTTCGGGACTTTCAGTTCCTGGGAGAGGGTTTCCACCATCTCGGGCCCGAACTGCCCTTGACGCGGAAAATAGTCGATTTTCATTTCGGGAAAAAGTTCCTCCAGGATTTTCAGGCTGCGGAGAATTTCTTCTTCTTCCTCAGAATTATGTTCCTTATATAAATGCACCACCACAATTTTGCGGCTGGATTCGTTGCGCTGGATGTAATCGAAGGCCTTGCTCAGGCGGGATAAGGCTCCGCCGCGCACAAACAGCACTAGACGGATATTGGTAATATCCATAATTTCTTCGATCACTTGTTCCCGCCACATGAAGGCCCGCTGCAGCATCTCATTAATCACCATGAGAATAGCTTTGAGAATAGCGATCCGGGTATACATCACCGTCACTAACAGCACCGCGGGAATGAAGTAGATCGCAAAATAAATTAAAAATCGATAATCAATGATCAAATTGCCGATGATACCCACACTGGTAGCCAGGACTCCCAATATCACCGTACTCCAGCCGGCCCGATAGGTACGTTTCAATTCCTTGCGATTGATTTTGAGCAGGATGTTGCCGATGCCGAACAGGGTCATGACGCCGAGAAAAGAAATGGTATAAACTCCCGCCAACTGCAGCAAATTGCCATGCGTCAGATACAGAATGGAAATACACAGAAACAAGAAAGACAGGATGATGCGATGGTACGAGCCCCGGCGGTTGGTCTTTAAGAGGAATTGGGGGAAACACTGATCTAACGTCATGCGGTGCACCAGGCCGGTTATGCCGATAAAACTGGTGAGCACCGCGCCGGAAAGCACCAGACCGGCATCGATGACCACCAGGCTATGAAGGAGGTTCCCCCCGGTCAACAACCCCACAAACGAGAGCAAGTTGTCATGATGTTTTAAAATTTCCGCTACCGGGAGGAGCTGCAAGGCCATCAGCGAGATGAGGGGATTGAAAACCAGCACCGCCACCCACATATTACGCAAGGTGAGACGGAACACCCCAGGCTGTTGCTGCTCCACGAAGTTGGCGGAGCTTTCAAAGCCGCTCACCCCCAGAAGCGAGGCCGACACCCCGAGGAACAAGGCGGTAGGCCAGTTTACCTCCTGGGTCAGGGATTGCCAATTTTGACTCCAGGCTCCGCCGTGCTGAACCACATATACCAAGCCAAAGACGAGAAGGAGAGTCAAGGCGCTTAAATGAACGATAAAAATTACCAGGGCGACCCGGGAGGATTCGGCGATGCCCAGGATGGTGAGGCCGGCGAAAAGGATGAGAATTACGGTGGTGACCTCCATGGGAGGCAGAAAAGGCAATAAGCTTTGCAGGTATTCCGCCGCGGTTTTACCCGAGATGACCGCGGTGGCCAAATATGACAGGATGGTAAGGCAGGCGGCCAGGGCGGCGGAAAACTTGCGGGTGCTGTTGAGCAGACAGTTATAGGCCCCGCCGTTGAGGGGCAAGGCCTCCACCACTTCAGTATAGATTTTGCGATAGAGATAGAGGATGCCCCCAACGATAAGCAGAGCCAGCGGCGCCAACGCATGGGCGTAAACCGTGGCAATGGCTGCCACGTACAGGCAGGAGGAAGTGATGTCATTGCCGCAAATGGCCGTGGCGGACCATTGCCCCAAGCGTTCCTTGCCGGCTTCACCTTCCAGCAATTCTTTCGGGGGCGTCAGGGTTGGCGCCGCGGCCTCAGGCGGTAGGCTCATCCGAGGTTTCCTATCAAGCTTTTGGTGCGTACAAAGGTTTGTAGCCCCAGGCGGCCAGCTCAGGGAAAAATGGAGCGCCTGCCGAAAATAGTCTCCCACGGTGAGATATCCGGGGTGCGAGACTGGATCAAGCCAGACACGCAGCAAAATAATAAAGGTTGTGGGCTGGTTTGGCAAGCCCAGGCTTAAGTAAACGGGTCCCAGAAGCAAAGAAAATCTTCAAGGCGCAATTTATTATTCAGCAGTTGTCGCAGACTTAAAACCCTGATAAATTTTGTTCAGGCTCAACCCGGCCACGTTCAGGGTTCTGAAGGAAAAGTGATGATTGGATGAAGCAGAAAAAACATATTTGCATAATTGGCCTGGGCGAGTTCGGGACCGAATTGGCTCGGGAAATGGCGCCGGCCCGGTTCGTATTTTTGCCCGGCCCTAACCTCGTCATCAAGCCCAGCGATGTGCTGGTGGTGATTGGCCGGGAGAAGGACTTGATGGGGATTAAGGATTGGAAGAAACCCCCGGCTTCCCAGGAGACGTAGGGGTGTTCCTCGGGGCGCCGCTTCCGGCTGGGGGAGCCGCCGCCGGCTTCACGGTGCGGTTGGTATCCGTGGGGTCCCTGCCTCCGGCCCTGCTGGGCTTCCTTGAGGAGGGCTTAAGGCGGGAGCTGGGCGCCGCGGTCCGGATGGGCGGGAACCTACCTCTGCCGGCCTCCTGTACTGAGGGCCGCAGCCAGTATCCGGGCGCCCCTTTTCTGGCGGCCCTGGCCGCCGCCCGACCGCCAGGGGATTCGGTTATCCTGGGGGTCACCGGGGTAGACCTCACCACGCCCGGTCTCAACTTCGTCTTTGGCCTGGCCGATCCCCGGAGCCGCGCCGCCATAATCTCCCTGGCCCGCCTCTACCCGGAGTTTTATGGCCAGCCCCGGGACCCCGGGCGATTTAAGGCCCGGGCCGTCACCGAGGCGGTTCACGAACTGGGGCACCTTTTGGGCCTGGGCCACTGCCCTGATCCGGCCTGCGTCATGGCTTTTTCCAATTCCCTGGCCGACACCGACCGGAAGGGGCCGGGGTTTTGCCGGCCCTGCCGGGAGAAGTTAGGAAAATAAAATTTTCAGCTATCAGCAAAAACAGGGCCTTATTAATAATGGTCGATAGGATTGATTTTTTGGAATAATACAACAAATTGAGACCTCTGCAAAACACCATTTTGTCATCCTGAGCGGAGCGAAGGATCTCGTATTTTTCCGTAGTTATGAGATTCTTCGGTCGCTCCGCTCCCTTCAGAATGACAAGTAAGATGACTTTCGCAGAGGTCTCAAATTGATATAATTCACAAAGCTGAACGCTGACAGAAAAATTTAGGGGAGGCCCGGGATATGGTACGCAAGTCAAATCCCCGGGCCTCCCCGCTGACTTAATGGCATCTTATGCAACCGGCTATCTTCGCACAGGGAATCGGCAAAGGTTTTCGCACCGGGCTGTGGGGTCCGGTCAAGCAGGTGCTCCGGCAGGTGGACCTGACGGTTGCCCCCGGGGCCATCTTCGGGGTGTTGGGGCCCAACGGCGCCGGCAAGACCACCCTGATTTCGATTTTGGCCACCCTGCTGTTGCCCGACACCGGCCGGGCCGAGGTCTTGGGTCTGGATGTGGTCCGGCAGTCGGTCCGTCTCAAGGCCCGCATCAACCTGGCGGCCAGCGGCGCCCACTTCCTCTGGTGCATGACGGTGGCGGACAGCCTGAGGTTCTACGGCCGGCTGTACGGTTTGGGAGGCCGGGCCTTGAAGGACAAGGTGGAAAAGCTCCTGGACTTATTCGGGCTGGCGGAACACCGGGCGGTAACCTTCGAGCGGCTCTCCACCGGCCTCAAGCAGCGCCTCGCCCTGGCCAAGGCCCTCATCAACGACCCCGAGCTCCTCTTCCTGGACGAACCCACCTCGGGCCTCGACCAGGAGATGGCGCACCATATCCGGCAGGAGATTCTCCGGCTCAACCGGGAGATCGGGGTCACCATGCTCCTGACCACCCACAACCTGCGGGAGGCCGAGATGCTGTGCACCGAGGTGGCCTTCTTGAAAGGGGGGCAGTTGATCAGCGAAGGCCGCATCCCGGATTTACAGCGGCGCCTGGGGTTGGGGGACCACCTGGGCCTGATTTTTCCGGACTCCCCGGCGCCCCTGGACTACGGCCGCCTGCCCGGGGTGCTCCACCACACCGTCCAGGATTCCCGGGTAGACCTGGTGCTGGACCGGGTGGACGAGCGGCTGCCGGCGATCCTGGAGGCCGTGTACGTAACCGGAACCAAGCTGGCTAAGGTAACGGTCAAACCCGTGGATCTGGAAGAAATCTACCATGAGATTACGCACTAACCTGAATAAAATCTGGGCCTTCAGCACCCGCAGCACCCTGGTGAACCGGCGCAACGTCTTCGCCGTCTTCGAGATGGTGTTCTGGCCCCTCATCGGGGTGTTTTCCGTGGGTCTGTTGACCCGGTTCTTGAGCCTGGAGGGGGAAACGGTGGCCTTTATCCTCATCGGCGCCGTGACCATGAACACCGTCCAGATCGCCCAGTTGGACCTGTCTTACGCCCTGCTCTATTCGGTATGGTCCAAGAGCCTGAAACATGAATTCATCGCCCCGGTGCGCCTGTCCCACATCCTGGTGGGCTCGGGCCTGGTGGGGCTGGTCCGGGGCTCGATGGTCTTTGTGCTCATGGGCGGCTTGAGCGTCTACTTTTTCGATATGGACTTAGGCAGGCCGGGCCTGGCGGGGCTGACCCTCTTTCTCCTGGGCCTGTTCCTGAACGCCGCCATCATCGGGGCGTTGGTCCTGGCGTTGGTGCTCCGTTTCGGCCAGCGGGCCGAAGTGGCGGCCTGGGCCTTTTCCTACCTTATGCTGCTGTTGTGCGGCCTCTATTATCCCGTCAGCGTGCTGCCCCAGGGGGTGCAGTTCCTGGCGCAGCTCATCCCTCTGACCTATTTTCTCGATTATTTCCGCCACTTCTACGGCTTCCCCCTGGCGTCCCGGCACCCCCTGCTTTACGGGTTCTCCCAAACTGTGGTATATCTGTTCATCAG